>QQTW01002910.1_pt1 | contig 12560 bp, 11 predicted proteins | sample 1904831 | NCBI WGS metagenome assembly QQTW01 (sample SAMN09435610, study PRJNA476489) | Subsurface metagenome, whole genome shotgun sequencing project. | reverse complement strand
CACCATATTCAGTTTTGGCTCGATTTATCAGAATCAGAGCGGCGATTTTACTTTAGAGAGTTTATTCAGCAAATTGAAATAATACGCCAAGATAAAGCTTGGGAACTCCAAATTATCTTTATTTTTTAGAAGTTGCTTCAAAACTTGCATGGCTCGTTTGCATTATAAAAATTTTACCCAAAGACTCATCCTGCAAGATTGGTTGTGGGTTTTTGGGTTATTAGTCGCCGCACTAATATTATTTACGCTCAATTTGGGCGGTTTGCCCTTGCGTGATTGGGATGAAGGTACAGTAGCTCAAGTTGCCCGCGAAATTTCCCTTCATCCCATTGGTTCCTCAGCTTGGCTTTATCCTACTTTGGATGGGGAACCTTATTTAAATAAACCACCACTTATCCATTGGCTGATTGCGTTGGCTTATCGCAGTGGCGGGGTAAATGAATGGACTTCGCGCCTACCTGGGGCAATTTTAACGGCGTTGTCTATACCGCTACTTTATAGTATTGGTCGAGAAATATTCCCGCAACGAATAACTGCTATTTTTGCAAGCTTAGTCTACTTGACAATGCTGCCCATGGTACGTCATGGACGACTAGCAATGTTGGATGGCGCAGTCGTAAGTTTTTTTGTATTTACAGTTTTGTGCGTGTTGCGGAGTCGGCGTAATTTGCGCTACTGCTTGGGTGTGGGTATTGGTTTAGGATTAATTTGCTTTACTAAAGGGCTTTTAGGATTATTGTTAGGTGCGATCGCGCTATTATTTCTGTGTTGGGATACGCCTCGCCTGCTTACCAGTTGGTATTTGTGGTTTGGGATTGTGCTTGGCACAACTCCAGTAGTTAGTTGGTATATTGCCCAATGGTTGCATTATGGTAACTTTTTTACCCAAACTGCCATAGTTAGTCAGTCTCTCAGCCGGATTTGGCAAGAAGTCGAAAATCACGCCCAGCCACCCTGGTATTACCTGTTAGAAATTGTTAAATATTCCTTTCCTTGGCTGCTATTTTTACCCCAAGGATTTCGTTTTACTTGGATTAATAGCAATATTAGCTACTCCAAGCTAATTGTTGTTTGGCTGGGGGTTTACTTACTAGCAATTTCTGCCATGACAACCAAATTGCCTTGGTACGTTTTACCAATTTACCCAGCTTTTGCAATGGCTGTGGGAGTTCAAATTACCCAAATTTGGCATAAATCGCGCTCAAGTTACTCTCGCAGCGTGATCGCTTTATTAGCTTTTGTAGCTTTATTAACCTGGGGTGGTAGCTTGTACTTTAGCCCCCTAAGTCCTGCTCAAGACCCGCAGTTACAGTTGATCTCAACTTGCGTAGCGCTAACAATGACCATTGCAGCAATTTTAGCCTCTGATCGCGATCGCCAATTTATCGTAATTTTGTTTTGGGGTTGTTATCTTTCCCTGGCTTTATTTGTGGCTTCTCGTCATTGGGTTTGGGAATTAGCCGAAGCTTACCCAGTAAAACCTGTGGCAGCTATGATTCAAAGCAATACGCCTATAAATCAAAAAATTTATACTTCTTTCCCCTATCATCGTCCCTCATTGGACTTTTATAGCGATCGCCAAGTCGTCCCTGCCAGTAATAACGAGCTAAAACTATATTGGCAACAGCAAGCACAACCCTACTTGCTCGTCAATACAGCTACACTCAAAAGTCTTAACTTAAAGTCAGTTCAACAACTGGGAACAAGAGAAGGCTGGACGTTAATTAAGCGAGAAACTAGAAAACCGTAGTTACAAATTTCTGTATTGCCTACATCTTTATAACTTTGGTGGGTTGCTAATCTTGTTAATTTCTTCTACTACTTGATTTGAGGAATTCTGCTGGCGGTTGACATTTTCTACCGTAAAAACACTAGCACCCACAATTAACGCCCCGATAGCCACATACATAAAAGGACGCTTGATTGCAGCTAAGTCACGAATAATTCTTGCCCAAGGAGTGCTTTGACGGCGTAGCAGTTGAGCCACTAATACTTGTTTGCCACTAAAGGGATCGCGGACATAATGACCGCTCCAAGTAACTACTAATTTTTCTTGGCATGAATTACAAGTAAATAATCCATTGCACATTTTGACCAGCTTGAGGTTACTGCTTCTTTGACAAATTGGGCAAGTAGTATAATGATTACCGAATGTGTGAGTGTTCATACGTCAGCCTAGTTTACGTGAGTCCTGTTACTCCAAAGGAATTTATTGAGCGTCCTAACTTAAAGTATTGCCCGTTTTTTTGTAATAGATCGCTATTTGAATTAAATTTCAAAACAATTGCGCTTCAACCGCTATAGTAGATTTTAGCTTCCTTTACGTAGTAAAATCCTATCTACTAAGACCAGCAGTACGCCAGTTTTTTATTTGTAGCTGCTGTTTGTACGAGTTGCTGCGCCAAAACAAACCCTCATTCTCAGTTTAATCACTCCGGGTCGGCAATATCGAGGAGTTTTAACTTTCTTCACCAGAAGTCCCACGTTAAAGCTGTGCGTCAATTGTTTTGGGGGGTTGCATTGTCACGCTTTGCCTCCCAAGCCCCCTAAAAGTATACTTATACACATAGGAAGGCTTGTCGCTGCTAGCAATTGGCAACAAAAATTAAAAATTCTGGCAGTTGGAGGAATATATAAAGCTTAGATAAAGTAGCCTTGTTGCAACAAAATTACTATCGACGATGAATCTTAATAACCTCGTCGCGGACAATCTTTCAAGAAGACGAGAGAAAAGTCTTGAGTCAGTAGCTAAGATTTAGAATCGTTATTCCCCTCATAATAAGGCTATTTTTAAGGAGATTAGGGGATATTCGAGTATTACAAGCACCAAATGCGTTTCTAAAATTATAAAAACACGCCTCAGCAGTTTGAGACATACCTGCAATTATTTGCTCTAGCTATGTGTAAATTGCACTGATTCTATGCGATGACTGCATATTTTTAATCAAAATTAGTTAAAAATATCAATTTGTAGTTTTTTTACTAAAAGTAGTTTGATTTACTCCGATAGATAGATGAGTAATTGCTAAATTTGCCTGTAAGTCTGAGATAGTAAAGATCTTTTTGAGCAAGATATTTTTTTATTACATAGATAGTTTTGCAGCAAAAAATAACGTTTTCCGTCATTACCTATTGCTATTTTACCAGTAGGATTTTTCCCTTTAGGGGTTGATGCCAGCAAATTTTTGATTGTACTGAGGAGTTGAGATTAAGTTTGTTAAACTCCTTGCTCCTCTTTTTTATTCCATTAGGCTGTAGCTTCGGTATCGTCCTCTCTATCCACCTGCTGAAGACGAATATGCTTGCGCCCTAGAGTTATTTTGAACTCATCTCCCGGCTCCAAGCCCATTTGTTTTGTGTACGCCGACCCTATTAACAAATTTTGATTTCTCTGGACGCTAATTTTATAGCTGGCACTACGTCCTCCCCGCCCATCGGAATTGCTATGACTATCTAATTCAATACCTTCTGCGTCAATCAGAGCATTGAGAAACTTCATCATGTTGACCCGCTCAACACCATTTTTGGTAACTGTGTAGTATCCACACTCTTTGGCTTTTTCTTCTTTGCTAATACTCTCTAACTCTTTAACTTTATCAAGAAGTTCTTGCCCAGTTAATGGCTCTACTTTTTTCTTTTTATTCATCGACTTAAGTAAGTAAACTAATGGGGTTTAATTGTTCGGCTAAGTTTTATTTTAGCTAACAACAGCTTTAAAGCAACAGATTTTGCGGCTTACATCAGTAAAAACAAGCAAAATAAGGGGATCAAATGAAGCCAACTTTGAATTTTCTTTCTACTTTGACTTTTGCCTAGACCTTGACGAAAGTTAGTTCTGCCAAGGGTGTGATATTACTTAGCTGTGGGTTAGCTTAGCAAATCATATTACACCAATTTTGATTGCAAAATGATAACTTTACTAAGACTTTAAAAAGGCAAATTAACTCTAAATAGTGGAAATAATTGCCAGCCCTATCAATAACTTAATCATATTAGATATATCTTCTGAAAGTTTGTGATCGCCCAATATTAATATAATTGGCTGTCTAGGCAAAGCGAGTAAAAACATAGCCTGAAAAAATAAAATTATATAGTGGCGCTAGGAAAAAACAGTCAAAATTCCGAGATATACACAAAAAAACGAAAAATAAAGCATAAAAACAAAAATAAACTAAAAATTCTGAGCTTATAAAAATCTTTTAAGTAGCAGGCAGAAACTCACAATTTATTGAGTAGACGCGAAGCAAGCCATAATACGATTAGCTACGTCTATCCTACTGGCTAAAATTTTAGTTTGATCTTAAGGTGAAATGCGATAAATTCATTCGCATTAGATAGCGATCGCATATTTAATAATTAGCTATTAGATGAAATTAACAACTCGCGGACATTATAGCGTTAAAGCATTGCTCGATTTGAGCTTACAGCCACGCACGGAGCCAATCGCCGTGAAAATAATCGCTCAGCGTCAAAATATTCCCGCACCTTATTTAGAAAAATTACTAATAGAGATGCGCCGTGCAGGATTAGTAGAGTCAGTTCGTGGTGCTGCTGGGGGTTACAAATTAACCAAATCGCCAGAAAAAATTTCGTTGGGGCAAATTCTCGCGGCGGTGGGAGAAACAATTGAACCTTTACCCCATCACAAGCCTACCGCAGCCCAAGCGGAGGATTGGGTAACATTTACGTTGTGGCAAAGATTACACCAAAAACTATCTGAAGCATTGTATGCTATAACTCTTGCCGATCTGTATTACGATGCCCGGAGTTGGCAAGCATCTCAAGGAGAAGCAATCAGTTTTGTCGTTTAGACCGGGAAAAACAAGAAAAAGATTTTTTCCTAGTCATCAATGATTATTTTGCTTGTTGCGGCGGTGTTAGACTATTTAATTGGCGATCCTTGGAAGTGGCTGCATCCAGTGCAGGTAATGGGTTGGGCGATAAATCGATTTATTCAACTATTGGGATTCGAGCCAGGACTTCGCCCTTTACGGCAACGCTGCCAAGGGATATTTTTGGGACTGACGCTAATAGTTGGCAGTGGTGTATTTGGTTGGGCAATTTCCTATGGTTCGTCCTTGATTCACCCCTGGTTCGGCATTGCCACCCAAAGCATTATCTTAGCTAGTTGTTTTGCCCTAAAGAGTTTAGGTCAGGCAGCAGATAGGGTTTTACAAGTACTCGCCCTTGGTAACTTAGAGCAAGCTCGAAAGAGCTTAAGCCAATATGTTGGTAGAGATACCGAAAACCTAACAGAACCAGAAATTTTACGCGCGGTAATGGAAACCGTAACAGAAAATGCCACCGATGGAGTGATGGCTCCCTTGTTTTATGCAATTTTTGGGGCATTTACACCCCTTGGCAGCGTGCCTTTAGCCCTAGCCTACAAAGCGGCTAGTACCCTAGATTCAACCATTGGCTACCGGGAAGCACCCTATACTTATTTAGGCTGGTTTAGCGCTAGGTTGGAAGACTATTTAACTTGGATTCCTTGCCGCTTAACAGTGTTAACTTTGGCATTATTGTCTGGTAAGCCTAGGCAAGTTTGGCAAAGTTGTTTTCGAGATGCTGTTAAAGACGCAAGTCCCAATTCTGGCTGGAGCGAGTGCGCCTATGCGGCGGTATTAGGCGTACAAGTAGGGGGGATAAATTGGTATCGTGGAGTAGCTAAACCCAAACCGCTCCTTGGAAACTTGATTTATCCAATTACCGCAGAGCGGATTTACAAAGCTTTGCAACTAACTCGCTATTGTTTTTTGACTTGGCTATCAATTGCGATCGCTATGCTATTGATAAATACTTAAATTATTCTACTTACCAAGCAAATAGGGATTAATAACTATGGCGGCAAAAGTCGTTGAAATTTTATCCTCTGAAGAAATCCGGCGGACGATGACGCGCCTCGCTTCCCAAGTTATTGAAAGATCCCGCGATTTGTCCAACTTAGCAATCTTAGGTATCTATACAAAAGGAGTAGTTTTAGCGGAAAATTTGGCTAGACAAATTGAGGTATTAGAAGGTGTAGCGGTTCCGGTTGGGGCGCTAGATATTACTTTTTACCGGGATGATTTAGATCAAATTGGAGTTAGGACTCCAGCTAAAACAGATATTCCCTTTGACTTGACTGGGAAAACAGTTTTGCTAGTAGATGACGTTATTTATAAAGGTCGGACAATTCGCGCTGCTCTAAATGCTGTAAATGAATATGGTAGACCAACGACTATTTGGTTAGCGGTACTTGTAGATAGAGGTCATAGGGAGCTGCCAATTCACCCAGATTTTACTGGAAAAAAGCTGCCCACTTCTAAAGATGAAAAAGTTAAAGTTTACTTGCAAGGCTTTGACGAACGAGACGGGGTGGAATTGATTAGCAGTTAGGTTTAATTTAATTCAAGCTAAAGTGTGGCAGTAGTTTCATTTCTCGCGTCAAACTAGATAAAACCAGTATCAATATTTTAGGTATGCAAACTCTCGAAAAGACTCACCCCAAACTGCAAGCATTAAAAACTCGCTTGGCGGAAGTGAACGACATTGAATCTGCCGCCTCCTTGCTTTACTGGGATCAGGCTACTTATATGCCTCCAGGCGGTGCGGCGGCGAGGGGGCGACAAATAGCGACCTTGAGACACATCGCCCATACCAAGTTTACCAACCCAGAAATCGGACAACTACTAGAAGACTTACGCGACTATGAAACCGATTGCGATTATAACTCTGATGAAGCGAGTTTAATTCGGATTGCCCGCCACGACTACAATCGCTCTGTAAAAATTCCTCCAGATTTTACAGCTAAATTTTCTCAACATAGCGCCGAATGTTATGAAGCTTGGGCAAAAGCCCGACCAGAAAATAACTTCAATGCGATCGCACCTTTTTTAGAAAAAACTTTGGAATTTAGCCGGGAAATGGCGAACTATTTTCCTGGCTACCAGCATATCGCTGATCCTTTAATTGATGAGTCTGATTATGGGATGAATGCTCAATCGGTGCGCGCCCTATTTGCTCAACTTCGAGTGCAATTAGTACCCATTGTTGCTGCTATTTCTTCCCAACCTCTCGCCGATGCGTCTTGTTTGCATCAATATTTCCCCGAAGCAGAGCAATTAGCTTTTAGTCTCAAAGTTATTCAACAACTAGGCTATGACTTTCATAGAGGCAGGCAAGATAAGACTTTGCACCCCTTTATGACTAAGTTTTCTACCGGGGATGTACGAATTACAACGCGCATTAGAGAAAATGACTTAAACGAAGGATTATTTAGCACTATTCACGAAACAGGTCATGCTTTATACGAACAAGGTATTGCTCGGAGATTTGAAGCGAGTCCCTTGGCAGGAGGTACATCTTCAGGCGTTCACGAAAGTCAATCTCGCCTGTGGGAGAATTTAGTCGGACGCAGCCGTAATTTCTGGCAGTTTTTCTATCCTCAACTGCAAGCCGCTTTTCCTAGTCAGTTTCAGCAAATCTCTTTAGAGACTTTCTACCGCGCCATCAATAAAGTCGAGCGCAGTTTGATTCGTACTGACGCGGATGAAGTAACCTACAATTTGCACGTGATGATTCGCTTTGACTTGGAGTTAGATTTGCTGGAGGACAAGTTAGCTATCAAAGATCTACCCGCCGCTTGGAACGATCGCTATCGTTCAGATTTAGGGATTGTACCCCCAAACGATACGGACGGCGTATTGCAAGATGTACATTGGTACGGTGGAATGGTAGGTGGAATGTTTCAAGGCTATACCCTAGGCAACTTGATGAGCGCTCAGTTTTTTGAGGCGGCGCTTGAGGCTAACGTGGAAATTCCTAGCCAAATTAAGCAAGGAAATTTTGATTCCCTTCACAACTGGCTCAAACAAAATATCTATCAGCATGGGCGCAAGTACACGGCGGCGGAACTAATTGAGCAAGCCACAGGTAGACCTTTGAGTATTGACCCTTTTATTGGTTACATTAAGCAAAAATTTGGTGAATTATACGATCTTTAATCAAGTTGGGAGTTAGCGAAATCTTTCTAACTCCCAACTATTAACTCGCCCCTCTCTAGAGGAAAGGACAACTAATTGAAATTTCGCAAATTAATCATTTGATAGTCATCAATTTATTATAGGAGATGTTATGTCGGTAGAATTGATCCAAACTATAATCGCTAGTGAAGAAAAAAATGACTTACGTTCTTTTATTAGCGAATTGCGCCATCAAGAAAAACTCTATTTGTTACGCAATGAAATTTTAAACGCCTATAAAGAGTATTGTACCAAATACCAAAAGCCTGAAGAATTTTATAATTCTTCTAATTTAGGCAAGCTTATTTACTATACTCAAGAAATCATCCGTGAAAATGGCAGTATTTGCCTAATTTTACGCTCAAAAATTGCTAGTCAAGAAGTATACAGACTAACAGAAGAATTAAATATTGAGCCATTAAATGTCCAAGAATTGCTAGATGTCCGCGATCGCTTTGTCGATCGTTACCATCCCAACGAAGGCGATATATTGGAGTTAGACTTCCAGCCTTTTTACGACTATACCCCCACAATCCGCGACCCTAAAAATATTGGCAAAGGCGTACAATATCTTAATCGCTATTTATCTAGCAAACTTTTTCAAGATCCCAATCAATGGCTAGAAAGCTTATTCAATTTCTTGCGCTTGCACAAGTACGATAGCACTCCATTATTGATTAATGGCAGAATTCAATCTCAACAACAACTATCAGAAAAAATCAAAAAAGCTTTAACCTTTGTAGCTGATTTAGATATTGATGAACCTTACGAAAAGTTTCGCTTTGTTCTGCAATTGATGGGCTTAGAAGCTGGTTGGGGTAACACAGCAGGGCGCGTTAGAGAAACTTTAGAAATTTTGGATGAATTAATTGATTCTCCCGATCACCAAACCCTAGAAGCCTTTATTTCCCGCATTCCAATGGTGTTTAGAATCGTGCTTGTGTCTCCTCACGGCTGGTTTGGTCAAGAGGGAGTTTTGGGGCGACCAGATACGGGCGGTCAGGTGGTTTACGTTCTCGACCAAGCAAAAAGTCTAGAAAAACAACTGCAAGAAGATGTAACTTTGGCGGGCTTGGATGTACTTGGAGTTAAACCCAAAGTAATTATTTTAACGAGGCTAATTCCTAATAGTGATGGTACGCGTTGTAATCAACGTTTAGAAAAAGTCCACGATACAGATAATGCTTGGATTTTGCGTGTACCGTTGCGGGACTTCAACCCTAACATGACGCAAAACTGGATCTCCCGCTTTGAGTTTTGGCCGTACTTAGAAACCTACGCAATAGACGCTGAAAAAGAATTATTAGTAGAATTTAAAGGTGCGCCAGACTTAATTGTTGGTAACTATTCTGATGGAAACTTAGTAGCGTTCCTCTTGTCTCGCCGTTTGAAAGTAACTCAGTGTAATATTGCTCATGCTTTAGAAAAATCTAAATACTTATTTAGCAATCTCTACTGGCAAGAACTCGATGATAAGTATCATTTTTCTTTGCAGTTTACTGCTGATTTAATTGCTATGAATGCTGCTAATTTTATTATTAGTAGCACCTACCAAGAAATTGTTGGTACGCCAGATGGTGTGGGGCAATACGAATCGTACCAGTGCTTCACAATGCCAGAGTTGTATCACGTAGTTAGTGGCGTTGAACTATTTAGTCCTAAGTTTAATGTAGTACCGCCAGGCGTAAATGAAAAAGCTTATTTTCCTTACTCGCGGACAGAAGATCGAGTAATTAGCGATCGCAATCAGTTGGAGGATTTACTATTTACCCTTGAAGACTCCGCGCGAATTTTTGGCAAGCTTGACGATCCAAATAAACGCCCAATCTTTTCTATGGCGAGGCTTGACCGAATTAAAAACATGACGGGATTAGCTGAATGTTTTGGAAAAAGCTCACAATTGCAAGAACATTGCAATTTAATCTTAGTTGCGGGTAAGTTGCGCTTAGAGGAGTCTGGAGATAATGAAGAACGAGACGAAATAGAAAAGCTATACCAGATTATTGAACAATATAATTTGTATGGCAAAATTCGTTGGTTGGGGGTGCGCCTTTCAAAGTCTGAGTCGGGAGAAATTTATCGGGTAATTGCCGATCGTCAGGGTGTATTTGTTCAACCAGCGCTATTTGAAGCCTTTGGATTGACAGTTTTGGAAGCAATGATTTCAGGATTGCCAACTTTTGCTACTCAATTTGGTGGACCACTGGAAATTATTCAAAATAAAGTTAATGGCTTTTACATTAACCCCACAAATTTAGAAGAAACCGCCGAAAAAATTATTGATTTTGTTACTAAATGCGAACAAAACCCCAATTACTGGTATGAAATTTCGACAAGGGGTATTGACCGAGTTTGTAGTACCTATACTTGGAAAATTCATACTACAAAGCTGCTGACGCTGGCGCGAATTTATGGCTTTTGGAACTTTACTTCTAAAGAAAACCGCGAAGACTTATTGCGTTACATTGAGGCATTGTTTTACTTAATCTATAAGCCAAGAGCGCAGGCACTTTTAGCTCAACATAGTCATCGTTAAGGCTTTGGAAGGGGGACGCAGATAACTATTTTTTTGCGTTGTTCGCCTCTGTTCCTCCGCTTTCCGGCACAACCTCTCTTAGACTTAGAGTTAGCAGCTATTTTACTAACTGGAGTTGGTAAAATAGCTGTTTCGAGCGCACAAAAGCTCATCGCCTTCATGGACTAAATAATTTTTGTATGACTTCTGAAGACCAAAAATCAATAGAAGCGCCTGTATGGTTGCGGGTTTGGCGCTCCCAGCAAGAGAATTTTCAGCTAATTTTTATTGCTTTATGTTTAGCGCTGCTCATCCGCGCCTTTGTTGCAGAACCGCGCTATATTCCCTCAGATTCTATGTTACCGACTTTGCATACAGGCGATCGCCTAGTAGTCGAAAAACTCTCCTATCGTTTTCACCCGCCAGCTACGGGAGATATTGTTGTTTTCCATACTCCCCAGCAGTTACAAACTGCCTACGATAAAGAGCAAGCCTTCATCAAGCGCGTGATTGCTACTCCCCAAGAAACGGTAGGCGTTAGCAATGGCAAAGTATATCTAAACAATCATCCCCTCCAGGAAAACTATATTGCCGAGCCTCCAGCTTATCGATTGTTACCTCAGCAAGTACCCGAACATAGTTTGTTTGTTATGGGTGACAACCGCAATGACAGTAACGACTCTCACGTTTGGGGGTTTTTACCTGAAGAAAATATTATTGGTCGGGCGAGGTTTCGTTTTTGGCCCCTTAGTCGCATTGGTTTTGTCTAAAACTGTAAGTAATACATTAATTGGCTAATTAAAGCCCCTGGTAGCGATAGCCGTTGTTGAAAATCTACTAAGTTGCGATACGCACCTTGCAATTCGCGATTTTGGACTATAACTTGAGCTAATGCTAAATCTATAGCGGGAAGTTCTGTTAGTTGCTCAATCGTGGCAGCATTTGGACTAAACGGTACAACAGTCGCAACTTCATTGTAGTAATAAAACTTAAGTACAGGTACTAATGGGTGCAAGTGCTGGACGGAAATACCCAAAGCTGCGGCAATGTCTTCTATACAGCAAAATTGCACTCCAGCTTGGCATAGTTGCACCAAGCTCCGCGCTTGATGAATAGACAATCCAGGTAGCCGCAACCAATCGTCTACCTTGGCTTTATTGACATCAATTGCGATGCCCAAATCTGCCGCAATGGCAATTTCTGCCGTCGATTGCAGCCGATAATAAGGATCGTTTAGTAGCTTAGTGCGGATTGATTGAATTGAATTGAGCCATTGCATGAGTAGGTGAATTATAGATAATGCTCAAGCAATTTTATCTAACATTTGGCGGCGTTTCTGCTCAAACTCGTACTCAGAAATTAGCCCATCTTCGCGCAAGCCGTCTAGCTGACGCAAGGCTTCAGAAATTGCCATAACATTATTGGGCGCTGTGAGTGCTTTAGACGGGTAATTTTGCCAGCCGCCATTTTGGTTGAAGTTTTCGTCAAATTCTGCTTCATTTTGTAACAAGTACCATAGGCTCTCAATGGCACTAGCCGCGCGAGGAATGGGTGTCCAAGATAACAGCAAGTATACTAGCCCCCATGCAGGCTGACCTAAATAAAACTTATGCCAGCCAGCAATGGGGCTGAAGGTTCCTGCTAAAGCTAAAACTGCGGCAATTTTTCGACTTTTTGACCGATCGCTCATTTTCCGGCAACTCTAAACTGTACATAGCAAGATAACTTATATACACAAAGTTACCAAATAGTCAAGGGCAGAAATCTCACCGAGAAAGGTATCTAAGCTAAACCTTTAGTCTAGACTAGAATGATACTAAACGCCAAAGTACAGATACTTTGGGCGATCGCACCTTTGTTATCCAAAAGAGCTATGGGATTTTTTGACTCTGAGATAGTTCAACAAGAAGCCAAACAACTATTTGAAGAATACCAAGCTTTGGTAAAGCTTGGTAATAGTTACGGCAAATTTGACCGCGACGGCAAAAAGTTATTTATCGAGCAAATGGAATCAATGATGGAGCGCTATCGAATTTTTATGA
>QQTW01002909.1_pt1 | contig 12560 bp, 14 predicted proteins | sample 1904831 | NCBI WGS metagenome assembly QQTW01 (sample SAMN09435610, study PRJNA476489) | Subsurface metagenome, whole genome shotgun sequencing project. | reverse complement strand
ATCGCGCACGTCCAATGTAGAGATTCTACTTGCTGCCATGAGAACTTGGGCCCAAGGCCTTCATATCCCGAACAGCTGCCTTTGCTGCTTCCTCGGTAGCCTCAGACTGCTGTTGCACCTCCTCTATGCGCTCTGTCCAGAATGACCACCGCTTCAAGCTCATCATTTTAGCTTCCTTGCCAAAGTCACGCCGTCTTGCTAAGGCCCAGCTCTTTCTACCGTCGACTGCTCCAGCATAGAGGCGGTTTCCAGCGATGGCAATCCACTTGGCGGCGGCAGGGATCTCAAAGTCTAGTACCGCGTTATGGCGCTCAAGCGCCTCAGCAATACAGTCGTATCCCCAGTCTAAGGGGATGCCACCGACATCAGCAGCAACCAGTCGAGCTTCTATTTCCGCTTTTCTGATATGCTCAGCTCGCAGAGCAGCACGATTAGTAGGATCGATGGCAGCCAGGATATTGCGCCAGTCATCCCGCTTGTGTTCATCGGACCACATGTGACCGAAGCGAGGTAATTTGCGCCAGAGGTAGCCATTCTCAGGCAAGTTTTTGGTCTGTTTACCTGTTAAATCAGGTTCAGGAAGTTTTTGGATAGCGTCAAGAAGATGGATTAGGTCTGGGATGTGGTCTGCAGGGAGTTCGACCAGAGCGTCTATAAGGAGGCTCCAGAGACGGTACAAATTGTCGCCAGGGTCTTTCGAGCTCTGGATAGGCTGCGTGATGATTTGCGCCGCTTCTTTTGCGCTTAACCTTTTGTGACAGTAGTCCTTCAATGCCTGCGCTTCGTCGGGGTGGCAGCCGTCTTCTGCGGCCCCATAAGGAGCTGTCTTCTCCGTGAACCACGCGTCGGACATCGTTGATAGAGATTTGGGCTGATCCCGAGATGACTTTAGTCTAACATATATCTGCGAGTTTGTTGTAAAGTGGTAAATGCTGGTTTGGGTAGGTATGATTGTAGTCAAGAGTGCCTGAAGGTGGAGAGGAGAAGAGAGTAACCTTTTGAGAGAAGCCGACCCTACATCTACCCAGTGGTTATGTAGTTTTTAATCTAACCATGTATTATTTCTCTCCATTTCTGATGGAAATCGGAATGTCAATCTACTTCTTGCCTTCATGACAGTAACAAAACTGGATTTTGAACTTCGTGCCAGCTCAGCCTCCCGCCAACTCTGCCGGTGCTTTGCAATCAGCGCCCCCGTTTTACTCAAGGCAACGTATTGCTTGACAGAATTCCCCAAGCGTTTTTCAGTGATGGTAGAAACATTCGACTCAGCAAGGAGATCAGGCTTTCAATAGTGGATGGCTAATTCCCTTGAATTTCTTATCAAGAGTGCAATTTGCCCGTACGGATCTGTGATAAAGTACCTTGGGACGTAAAAGGTTTTTTGTAAAATGTGCTTAAAAAATGAACGATGATAAAGAATTCAACTTACGATTAAGTCCTAACTTAGAACATATGACAGAATAGCGCAACGCTTACGTACGAAGCAGGGCTAAACCCCAACGTGGCACTACAAAGATCAGCCAGGCTAAAACCCACGCGTTACAGTAAGAGACAGAGGTCTACTTGCCTGTTTGGGCGATTTAACCTCTCTCCATCGTACAAACTGAGGCGGGGACTGATACCGCTAATAATTTCAAAGGCTATTCACTTCGTCCGAGAGCTGTTCTGACCTGAATTTACTAGCGTCAAGCTATGATCACTTCTGCCTGTTATGCTGGCGCCGAACTCACATTATTCCAGGCCCCATCCCCTAACGTAGGTGACCCCCTTGTGCAGCATACCCCCTCGTGCAGCACCAAATTGCTTGGCATAATCATCACCAACACTGTTACAGCCAATTCAGCTCATTATTGACAGTTTTGAAGCTGAAAAAGCTGTCGGAATAAGAATATAAGGGATTAACATCATAGATAATTACTATTAGTATGTACAGGCTTAAGGAAGGATTCTCATTAAGTAATTAAAAGGTTACATTAATACGTTTAGAACTTGATGAATTAGCATACTTATCTGTCATTATGAATATTAATAGAAAGAGGGAGTCCTCAGCTTCAATTTGAACTCGATTTGAGAAGATTTGACCTTGTGCTCGTAAAGTGGTGGCTGTTCGAAATTTGGTGCTGCACGAGAGGGTATGCTGCACAAGGGGGTCAGCTACGTTAGTCGAGTAGTAAAACTATAAATTAATATGAGTCACCTACTTTCTACTATTAGATCGTTACATATCGCTTACATAAATTTCCATTTCTTCTATACCTATTACCTATATCTCTGTTTCTATCACGCTCATCTTATCTACTACTTATTTCCAACCCATTTCTTCCTTTCGGCACTATGCCTCCCATCCTCCCACCGTTCCCGCATGTGCTCTTCGGCATCGTCGAGCCGATCCTCATGTATGATAAATGTCCCCCCTTTCCTATATATACTCCCTGATTCAGACATCTCATACAAACTAAATACCCTCTAACACCCTGTCTATTCTTGTTATCCACCCAAAATCGATTCCCTCTCTTTCAATTGCACCTAACAGCACCTCTCCCGCATCAAAATTCTCTCTCTTAAAAAGAAAAATATAGCATTGAAGAAGTAATATCTCTCTCAATTCAAAATCTTGTCATCGTCCCCCCTTCCCCCAAATCCCTCATCCTCAACTCTCAGCAACCATGCAAGTAGTACTTTATACCAGAAACAACTAGAACACTTACCCACCCACCCCCTCAACCAGGCTCTCCGGCGTCCCCCTAATCATTTCCAACCCGACCTCCTTTCTCTCCCAACTCGTCCCCACCACCACCACCACCAATACCCCTTCGCCAATCTCAGCAAACACAACCCTAGCACTACACCAATTCGGCAACTTCGCCCTCCTCATCGGCGTCACCCAGGCCCTGATCTGTTTCCGCGCAACCTCCGCTTCGCTCGTGCGATCCTATCTCGCCATGCAGGTGGTGTGTGACGTCGTGCATTGGCTGGCTTGTGTGCGGGTTTTGGGGAGGGAAGGGGTGAGTTAGGAGAGTTTCATCATGTTGCGATTATGGGCTTCTTTTGGGAACTGTTCTGTTGCTCATTTGCTTATTGTGTTGTGTACTACTCTGTTTGACTGATGAAACTGCTGCGCTGTGGTTCCGTCTAGTCTGCTTCACACTTTTTCTTCCCCCCCCCCCTTTCCGCATGCTTAGCCAGCTCGAGCTTCTCACGCTCTAATCCACCCTTACCTCTTCTCTTCGCCTACACCTCCCATCTCTTCTCCTCTCCTCTCTGTTTCCAGAACCGTACGTGCAAGCTCGATCTTAGCTAACAGCGGCCACCCACACTCTTATCTACAGGTGCTCAACATACGCAATTGGAACGCCCTCACCTACGCGAATCTGGTGGCTTGTCCGATGATGTTGATCATCAGACTCATGACCTTGAGGGGATGGTTTGGGGAACTGCGAGGCGGGGATGGTGGTGATGAGGCAACGGAGAGAAGGCGGGGTGATAGATACAAAGAAGCTATGGAGGGGAAAGGTGATTGAAGAATGGATTGGCCTAGAGAAGGTTGGTTAATTTAATTAATTGGTCGGGCTGTTTTGTTGGTAAGGAGAACGGACTGAAAGTGGTAACAAAGTCGGGTAAGATGTGTATGAGTAGCGAACGAGAACTAATTTATGAGACACCGCTCAATCATCATCAAGCTCTGGTTTTCGCTCATAAGTGGTACGTACGTGAGAAGAGCGGACGAAAGATCGAATCATGTGTCTTGTTACCGGCCATTAGGGCAAAATATTCGGGGATAATAAGTGAGCATAGGGATCCGCTTTCGGATATATAATATTTACTTGCTTCAAGATGGTGCTTCATTCAGCGGAGAAGCAAAATCAAGAGTGGTAGCACATAGATCGACATGGCTGACTTGGGATAATTCATTTCCACATTGCTGGTTCGCATTTTCTATCATCAAACGTTCTATATTCATGCCGTCGGCCTATCAAGATGAGCTCACCACTAAGCAGAGAGAGACACCGAGAATCGATCCGCTCTCTCGCATAACACAGCGCAATCACTCCCGCTATGCATATCCCGTGCTTCCTCCAATTCGTTTCTGGGACCACGAATCTCACAGCAACCCCTTTCACTTACTCTCATCCATCGGCTCCTCCACGCTGTCTGGCTTGATCGCCTCACCATCTGCCTCCTTCATTTCCGCATCCTCAGGTTGTTTCTTTGGTTCAGCAGCAGCTTTCTTAGCGTCCTCGGCAGCCTTCTTTGCTTCAACTTCTGCACGCTTCTTTGCTGCGGCTTCCTCTTGTGCTTGGAGGATGGCTTGTCGTTCGGCCTCAATCTTATCTTGGTAGCGCTGAATGATGGGCCCGGCCACGAATCGAATCTCATCCATCTTGGCAATATAGGCGGCTTTGGTGGCGTCTTCACCGTCTTCGTAGAGCCAATCCTGGGGAAATGTGTTAGTCACGGTACAGATAGCTTGCGGTAGATGTATCTCACCTCGCATTGCTCGAGTTTCGACCGAACCTTCTCCTTCTCTTCGTCACTGGCAAATTCGGAGTACTGATCGTCGATTTTGCCTCTCAGCTCGTAGATGAAAGACTCAAGCTCGTTCTTCTTATCTTCTGTATCCGCAACCAGCTTGTCCTCCATGAACATTGAGTTCTCCTTTTCCATCAAAGCATCCTTGGTGGATTGATCTAGAGAAGCGGTTCCAGCAACGAGCGGTAGATCTCCCTTTCGGACCTGCTTCTTTATCTTGCGCGTCTTAGGCTTAGGTTCTGCACTGCCATTGGCATCTGTGTCCATGGCCTCGCCATCTTTCTTTTTCTCCCCATCCTTGTCTTCGGGAATCGGTTCCTCAATCTCCACGTCCTCGACATAGTAACCCGACTCGACGTTGAGAACACCATGTAGGTTCAACCGTGCCTTCAGCTTGCAGATCATGAAATCGTCTTTAGAATCGGCTTTGACCCCTTTCACGGAGAATCGGCCAATCCAACGGTTGATCTTGCCTGGTAACATTTCTGGCTTGACATACCTGGCTTCAAGGTCGAAAGGCTGCTTTCGATAGAATGTAAGGATCTTGGTGGAAGGCATCACATTGCCTTTATTGAAGACGGTAAGGCTAGTGTCTTCATCTGGGATATCTGGTGATTGTTCCCAAGTGAACTCGATGGGATAGCTGACAATATCGTGCACTGAGAAATCACGTACGCGGAAGACGGGGGAAAGAATGGCGCAGCTGAAAGCACATCCTCTCGCAATGGCCTCATCTTGGTTCAAAGTGAAGGATAAGGTCTTGCCAAAGAACTTGCTGATCCTCTCTTTTAGAGATGGAACACGCGTACAGCCTCCAACCATTTCTACCGCATCAATATCTTCGACTTTTAGCTTGGCCTCTGCCAGAGCCTGTTCAAGCGGCACGGTCGCTCTGTCAAGCAAAGGCTTAACAAGCTCCTCCAGTTCTTCACGCTTCAGAAATGCTCGGACATCTTTGTCTTCCATCAAGGATTCGATGTTCAGAGGGGCCGAAGCATTTGCGGACAAGATCTTCTTCAGTTTCTCAGCCGCCGTTGCAACTCTCGTCAACGCCTTGGGGTTCGTTTTGATGTCGATCTTGTAGTTGTTCTTGAATTCTGCAGCGAAATGGTCCACCAAAGCTTTGTCGAAATTACGCCCGCCGAAGTGTCGGTCATAAGTCGTTGATTTGACTGCCAGCTCGCCCTTTTTGAACTCAACGATAGAACAAGTGTAATCACTGTGGCCGATGTCAACAAAGGCGACGCGTCGTGGCTTCTGATCTCCCTCAGGTAAATCAGATTTGGTGATACCGTAACCGAGAGCAATAGCAGTGGTATCGTTGATCAGTCGAAGAAGCTTCAATCCCGCAATTTCAGCTGCATCCAGCATAGCTCGCCTCTGGATGTCGGTAAACCATGGAGGGCAGCTGACCACTACGTCTGAAACGGGTAATTTCAGCTCTGCGCCTGCGGTGACTTTGATCTTGCTCAGGAACATAGCAAGGAGTTGGATCGCGGTGAATTGTTCCTTTTTGCCCAGATATGACACTTCTACTCCTACCTGGCCATTGAGATCAATCAGGGGTGCTGTAACATAATCTTGCTCGATCTGGGTGTCTGGGTCGTTGAGTGTTCTACCGACAAGGCGTTTTAGAGAGCCGACGGTATTCTTGAGATTTGAGATTTCTTGTGTTTTTGCCGCTTCCCCAAGGTACCTGCTCTTTGGCCCAAAACCGACAAGGGATCTAACATGCGAGAGTCAGCTGTGTCAGTGAGATGAGGTAGGGAGTCGAGCTTACGGGGTTTGGCGATTGGACACCTCATTGGTTATCTGTGGTGATTGTAAGCATCAAAGCAATATCAATGTCTAAAGCGATCAGCTCACGATATCTATGCCCTTGTTTCGCGCAACACCGATTTTCGTGCTTTGCGCACCCAAATCTATACCCACGACGCTCATTGCGACTGCGGTAATCGACACTGAGTGAAATGACTCGACGTGTGCCCAGTCGGCACGATCACGGTCGAAGAATGTTGTCTGATATGGCTAAGGAAGGTGTTCCAAGTATGCTGCCTTGCGAGCGTAATGTTGAGGTGAAGGATGAGGTCAAGTGCACGTTATTGATAGGGTTGGTCTAAAACGAGCAAACCAAAAATTGAGCCTTGCAGCATGGAAATTTCTTATAGGTTCTAGAAAATCACAAGTCCGGCTCATCGGGCACCAGCCGCCGTCATAAATGAACTTACGTAGGCTGCCTTGCACTAGTACTGTAACAGTCACCTGCTGGCCAACCTATAAGATTGCACGCAGTGATGGCAGTGACAGCCTTTGCCCTGCCAAGCCCAGTCATTCCATATTACCCAGTGCCCAGTACCCATACAGACACCCTCTCGTTGTCAATCCCTCCTTCAACTGCTAGAAATCGAATGCAGGTGTCATTGAACCTGACTCTCATCTAGTGCTGTGTGCGACAAATTGCTTTGACCTTATCACCATCCCAGAACAGCCGTACCCACGGGGCTGAAGTGCCCAACTCCCTGGCTGACCATGTCCTATATGTGCCCGAAGCTCCCTAACGCCTCTTCCTTGATACCATTTTCGACTGCTGTCGTGAGACCTACCCTCTCGCAAGCCACTCTCTGCTTTCCTAGGATCAACACTAGTCTCATCACACCATGTTCTCAGGTGCTTGTTGCAGGCCACGCTCACTAGATTGCCTTATGATTTCTCTCCGGCTTGATCCTTCGCCGTTCATTGAACTTTGCCCGTTTGACTCATCACTTCCTCTATGGTGTCTTTCTTCTTCTCCAAGCATGCTCGCCAGACGCCGAGGCATTGTGATTGAATAGTCCGAGGACACTGCAGAATCAAAGGAAACTGGTCTGAGACGTCTTTCACCTTGCGGATTGTGCACAAGGTCTGGAATAGAAACCTGTGAACCCCCGGAATGTTTATAGCACTCTTCGGACGACTCTTCTGTTGGAGCAAACACCCCTTCCAATGCCGCCGAGGGTTGCAGAGCAGTAGCTTTATGCCGACCTGGATGCCTAGCCTCGATGGCCGGCTTGAAGGTCTCGGGTATCACATTCAATTCATCTCCTGTTGCCTTCGCATGTTCGATAGCTTGTTGCGGTGTGGTCATAGAGTCAGCCGCACCAGCATCTGCTCGAGGTCCGCCCCAGGTCCGTTGACCTGCAGTGAAGATACCATACACCATGTAAATCCAGTTGAAGAAAGGATTTAGGATAAACATGATAGGATATAACCAGGCTTTGTAGCGACGTATTTTGGCTCCAAAATACAGCATCAGCAAATAGTTCAGCCCAAGCGATACTGCAATGAAGCCGACAGGTAGGTTCTGGATCCTGTTCGATGTGGTGATGATGGATATGACCATGATGAAGAATAGCAGCGCCGTGGTTCTGATGGTATTCTGCATGAAACGAACCAGGCACAGCAAGGGATATCTCTTCCACAGGCGCACATCTGTCAACATACAAACTTCGTTTGTGATGAAACCAAGAAACCATCGTCGACGTTGTTTAAGCAGAGATCTGAAGGTTTGTACCGCTTCGGTCTTGCAAAACGCGCTTGTACACATCTGAATCTGATATCGTTCTTTCGCCGCAACCATGAACAGATGCGTCAGCCAACGGTCTTCGCCTAGATGACATTTGCCGTAGTCGAAAAGATCATCACACTGCTCAGCCTTAGGAGCAAAGTAGTACTTGGCCATTTTCCTGAATCCCGAAAATCGAAGAATCGTGAGTGCTCCCGGCAAGCAGGTGACCGAACCGCAACCAGACTCGACAGAACGTTCGAACAATTGGCCATGTACGTATTCCATGTCCTGAAGAAGTGTGATCAAGGATTGTTTTTCGGTGGTTGATGTGATGACACCAGTCATTGCAAGCATATTTCTTTTGCTCCCTGGTTTTAGCTCCATCTCGTACATAAAGTTCTGAATGCAGACTTTATCCAGGATACAATCTGAGTCAATGAAGAGGATGAAAAGGTCGTCCTTGCGCTGCAGATATTTCTCGTATATCTTGTCGATTAGCTGAAAGGTTGCTTTCTGACACTTCCTCTTTCCGCCGTGAGGAAAACGCGACACTGTGATTCTGGCCCCGTTGTACGACACATCAATAGATGGTGGAAAATCCTTCAGCGTCACAGGTATGCCAAGTCGGTCTATCGTCGCGAGGTAGAGCTCGTCAACGTCGTCGCCGTCAAAGGAAAGAAAGACGTGGATGCACGACGCCGGATAGTCGCAGCTGACGACCGAATTGATTGCCGTGAGGAGAACTTCGGGGTTTTCTTTGTAAACGGGCATGACAACGACTGTCTTGGGCGCGATTTGCTCATTGAGAAGGTATTTGATCTGTCGAGTACGGCCCAAAGAGCTTGTTGCTAGACGGTAAACACAAAATAGCCACGGTACGATCAGCAGCAGGGCGAATGTCCAGAAAGCGAACCACTGTAGAAATTGGACCATGGTCTCAGGGAAGTATTGCGTGATCATTGCAGGGAGAGGAAGAGTGACGACCATGACCGGGAGGAATATGCCTCTGCAAGAGCATTAGCGAAGCTGGAGACGAGAAAACTCATCCTTGTGTGACCTACCTTAACGCGATAAATGAAATAATCATAGTCACAGCCAGAACCCTCTCTGACCAATGCTGCGATTTCGTATATGCCTTGGCAAGACAGTAGCAGAAAGCGGCGAGCCACAGAAACCACTCGAGCAAGGCAGCGAGCATTATCGGCCCAAGAATTGACACGTAGATGATCTGCAGAGTATTAGAGAAAGAGTACACTCTTCCAACAGGATTTGAAACCTACATCTTTCTTGGGCCATGGCTGACTTGCTGGCGGTATGCCATGTTCCCACTGACTCATGGCTGCGAAATCAGGCTTGGAGGCCTTTCAATTAAGGGGAAACACGAGATCGCATCTAGATCACCATGCAAGAACGAGTTGAGATCTGTGGTTGCTTGATATTGGGGTCTGTAAATGATTGGGACGATGACGATTTATTCTGATTTGCTGCTCTGGTTGAGATTCGCGGAAGTGAAGAATTGCACGGAGATTGAGACCTACCTCACCGGAAAGCAGGATCGAAAGAAAAATGGAAATGGGATTTGACTGTGGATGCAGCAAGAGGTCTTGAGTACCTTTGCAATCTGCTTCTGTTCAGGTCCAGAAGTGAGGGTAAGCCTGGTCCTGGGGAAGGTACACATCTCAATTTGGCTTTGGCAAGTAGGGTTCCCATAATTTCTGTGCGTGTGGAGTTGGGCATAGAAGGTGCAACCAAACTGACGGGTTCACTAAAGAAATTCAACCTATGAAAAGAAGCCGACTAGAAAGGTTAAGCAGACGAAAAGTCTCGAAATGTGCAGTCAGCAAAACAATAAGGCTAAGTCTAGCTGCTCAAAAGCAGATATCAGACGTCCCATGTACTCGACCCCAAAGTCGAAAGGAATCGTAGACCGGTGACTGATTGCTGCGGTCACTATCCAGGGAGGGATAGAGAAATTACACGCCTCGACTGTCAGAATGGAGCCCCGTACTGTGGATTCCTGGAAGGCAAATAGCAAAAGCTGATACATGAAGGGGGAGTCGGTCGCGGCGTGGCTCGTGACCACGTCTTAGATGAAATGAGGAAACTTTCCTTCCAGGCAACTCTGGGCATAGAGCCTGTTTGTACCTGATCTTCCACGCTGGCTAGCAAGTTCCGTTGATACTTGGTGGTTATCCCCACGAAGAGCTCCTCTGTAGTGCAAGGGTGAGCTGCTTATCTTGCCGTACGTAAGCCTGCCCTCAATCGTGTAGAAACTGGATGTTGAGGGTTTTTCGGGTCTCAATCATGGTGCTGCCTTGCCAGTTCTGGAGTCAAAGTACATTGTGCTCCTCATGAATCAGATAGCAAGCAAATGGAAGGAACACTCGCCACTCAAGCATGATAAATGAAAAGTAATGTAACAAACTGATACGGAAAGTCTTGTTCTCGGCGTGATTTGATTCGACTCGACTTTCACCAGTAGATATCTGTACTCAGTACTCTATCCAATCTCGAAGACCTATTCAGTTCAGGAAAAGGGGCTGGAGGTCGGAAGAGACAGAACAGCCGCCTCCGGCGGAACCATGGACTCGTCCGAGCGTCCTGTGTGGAGCAACGATTATGATCACCTTCTCTTCCCACCGACAAGTCTAAATTTCATATCGCCCCTCGATGGAAGTCATATATCAAAGAAGATGGCTCCAGTAAGAGACCCAGATCTTGATCCAGACCGTACTGGACCACTACCATCATTCATCCAAGTCGCCAAGCCGTACATCTTCGAGCATGCCATCCAAGAATGCATCAAATTGACTGGTGTTGCTCCAGCAAGAGAAGACCAACTTCGACTTTCAGGAGTGCAATGGATCGATAGCGTCAGGAAGTCACTACGCCTGTAAGGTTGGGTGTACAAGTTGTGTCTGTTCAAAATTTGACAATTTTCAGCCCTATCAGGACTTTCGATACGGCTGTTGTCTACTATCACAAGTTTCGGCTCCTACATGCAGACACAGAGTACAGCTATGTCGTGAGTCGGTAAAGAGCAGCATACTGCTACTCTAACCACTAATGGTGAGACAGGATGCAGCTGCCGCTGCACTTTTTACGGCGTGCAAGATCGAGGATACCTTGAAAAAATCTCGGGACATCATCTGTGCTGCTCACAACCTCAGACTTCCTGTCAACGAGCACTTATCTCCAGATGATTCGGTACGGATGTCAATGACTCTATTCGACTCGGCTTATGTTAAGTACAGATATTCGAGGTTCATTCCCGAGCCATTATTGGGCTAGAGAGGCTCATGCTGGAGGCCTCAAGCTTTGACTTCCGGAACCGCCATCCACAGCAACTCGTCATCAAGCTTGCAAAGCACTACGGAGTCGAAAGGCATTCCGAGCTGGCTAGGACTGCATATAAAATCTCGCTAGATGTTTACCGGACATTTGCTCCTCTCAAGCAGACTACCGCAGCACTTGCCTTTGCATGCCTTGAATTGGCAGGCCGTCTCCTAAATGTCCACAACGATGTCATCGAGTCAGGTAGAGACTATGGGATTTGGCAGATATCCCGAGCAATGGTCATGGGTACGTCTCTCAAGAACTTCTCCACCAATATATCTGACATCGATAGAAACGCTGCTCGATCTCCTGGAGCTCTACACACATTATAGAAACAACACCACAATCGGACCAGACTTTCCCGTTGATATCTTTCTTGAGGTGCGCATACCCCTAAATCAAGAAATGGACGCCAAAAACCTACCACGATTCACCGAATGGAAAGAGCACAAAAGCATGACGAACGGCGCCACCAAAGCATCCAACGGTACCAAAATCTCACCCAAGGAACCCTCTAATACTGCATCTCCCTCCACACCCGGCGGCCTCGCCAATGGCAACAACGCGCGAGGAAGAATTGGCGAACGAGGCAGGGACGGAACGGTCCGCTTCATGCTGAATCCTGAACGCGAACAAGCCGAGACAGAGATCGTCGCGGAATACTTCAAGCCGATCGAAGAGGAAGAGATCGAGGTCGAGGACGATCGAAGGATATGAGCTTTGCAGCATGCCCAATGGCCTCGAAGATAGTTGTTTTTCCTCATATGAACGATACCCCAATTCTTGCATAGCGTGCGGGCGTTTAGGTAGGTTGAGAAACAAGCACGAAGCGGAGGTACCAATTTGAATTGGAACTCATAATGCACATACGGTGTCCAGATCCAGATCCAGTCCATGACTCCCTCACCCCAAACCCATACCCTACCCTTAGGACTCTGCCAGAAGAGGCTAAAATACATAATCTTAGTCTGTGACGGGGAAATGCTCTAGCTATTCAAACGGTACATCAAGGGTCGGGATGTCTGGATCCTGAACTAGGCAGGGGTAAGGGTCAACGTTGAGGCAGGCCATCAATGAGAGGATAGAATGAATTGGGTTTGGGGTGAGGGAGTCATGGACTGGATCTGGATCTGGACACCGTATGTGC
>QQTW01002908.1_pt1 | contig 12562 bp, 6 predicted proteins | sample 1904831 | NCBI WGS metagenome assembly QQTW01 (sample SAMN09435610, study PRJNA476489) | Subsurface metagenome, whole genome shotgun sequencing project. | reverse complement strand
TGGCATCCTCCAGGGATGACGCCCGACCAGCATGTCGACAGCGGAAAGCCAAATGTGACGAAGGTCGGCCGTCGTGTGGGTTTTGTAAGGAAACGATGATTCAATGTGTCTATCGCGAAGTGCCTCCTCCAAAGTAAGTTCGATCTGTGTTCGCCGCCAGTTAAGACCACTGTTTGTCGAGAACGTGGCGCTGAGCAGGCATATTGGTTCCTCCCAGGCAAGATCGAACCCTTCTGCAGATTCTTCACAAGCTGGACAAACTCGACAATGTCGAGATTGAGTTGCAGGAGCTGCGACACGAGGTACAGGCGGTCCGGGCGGCAAACAACAAGGACCGTGCGGAAGGTGCTACGGCGAACGCTAGTGTTCGCGGACGAGCAGCAGCGGCGGGAGATGCGGGACCATCGATCGAAGCTCAACGTGCATCGATTCCGGTGAAAGCATCTCTGGGAGACAAATCCGCCTCGGCCGACGACCTCGCGGTGGATGGAGAGCTGTCGATCCCTCTAGAACACACCACGGCGGCGCATAAATTGCTGCGATGGCCTTCGATCCAGCAGTTCGTGCATCCGATCACCAGGAACGAGCATTATGTCATGCAAGGCGAGGAGCGTCGTGGTCTGCTGCGCGTGTGGGGTCGCGGCGAAGGAGGTGACATTCCGGACGGTGATCCGTTAAATCTGGTGACACCTGGAACGGGTTCGGACCGGGACGACGGCGGCTTTCGCGGACCTGGCATTCCGATGGGTCGATCGGATAGTCTCATGGGAGGCCCTTCTCCTGCCCGTCCGGCGCCGGCGGAGGTACGACGACCACCGGTCGAGGGAATCGGAGGTCTCAACCCCGATGGCTCGCTCAATCTGGACATCAGCATGTTGGTGCCGCTGATGAACAGCTACTTCGAAAATATGCATGTCCTACATCCGTTCATGGATCAGGGTCGTCTGACGCAGATGGTCATCGCGTTGGGAACTCGGTATCAGGGGTCCGCTGGTAGCCAGCCCCGTTCGCCTTACGCGGTCCCCAGTCCCTTACGGGCTGGTGATCTCCGGCGCGACTCGACCACCCTGGCAAAAGCTGGCAAGCGGAAACGGTCGTCAGCGAACCTTTCGGGAAGTGCGCCAGGGGGGGTATGGGGCACTGGGTACACAAGCCCACGCAATCGACCGGAACGGTGTATCGGGACGGCGCTGGTGCTGCTGGTAGCCGCGCTCGGGAAGATCTGCCAGCACAAGGATTACCTGCCTGGACCCGTTCCGGAAGTGGCCGTGGTGGATGTTGAGCCGACGACGGCGACGACGACGACCACTACCATGACGACGGACCCATCGCCGCCGTTCCGGACGGAATCTCCACCGGTGTCGGTCAAGCATTCTCCGGCGTCGTCGCATTCTTCTGGTTTGACGTCAGCCGGGTCACCATCGGATCTTCCTCGCGTGTCGTATGCTGGTCGGGCGTCATCCCTGGAGGATGCCAGTCCCGCCGATCGTGGGCCACCGCTGATGAATGCTGATGTGATCCCTGGGTTAGCTTATTATGCGTATGCCACGGAGATTCTGGGCAATCTTCAAGGAGGAAATGAGCTGCCTCATGTGCAGGCTGGTCTGTTGGCGGGGTTGTATGCCGGGCAGCTGGGACGAGTGTTGGAGAGTTGGAAGTGGATCAATTGGGCGTGCACCAGTTGTCAGGTTCTGGTTCGACGGTAAGGATTGACGAAATTTTTGTTATGCTTGTGGTCGAGTCGAGCTCATTTCATGTGCCCGCAGAACGACATTCAACAAGGAAGCTGAAGAGCGGAACAATCTGATCATCGTGGCGTTCTGGACGTGTCTACAGCTGGAAAGGTATTGTTGGGTTTCTTCTAGCAAAAAAGGCGGCGAGTGCTGACAATCTCCAGTGATATCCTTGCCGAGTTGGATCTCCCACCAAGTGGCATCTCTCGACTGGAAGAGGTCATGCCATTTCCTGGGTTGCAGCCAGTATTGATGTGGGCCTACTACATTGCTCAGATTGCATTGAGAAAACTGCTCAATCGGGTGCATTACGCGCTGTACAAACCTGGAAGTAGGTTTGCAGTCTTTGCTCTAAAAGACCCTCACGATGCTAAATCATGCTATCTGCGTATAGGTAACTCCAAGCATTCTGCATGGTCGATGGGCCAGCTGAAGGAGCTGGAGAAACAGCTAGGGAATTGGCGCGGTCTGCTGCCACCGGAGCTGCAGTGGCACGATTCGGAACCGCCTCCATCGGACATCAACGCGGCACGACTGCGAGCGAAGTATTACGGGGCGCGGTATATTATCTATCGTCCGTTTCTTCACCACGCGCTACATCCGATGGAGCAGCCAGGGACAGCGACGACGTTGCCAGCAGGGAGTCCTCCGACGGAGTCCAATCGAACGTCACGACAGCAATCGCCCTTACTCAATCCTGGTACCACAACACCAGCATTCCATCCCATGACGAGTCGGCGACCGAGCGAAGTCATGCCGCCCCCGGCGCCGACGAACTTCAGCCACATCGACGAGACCGTGCTGAGCGCGTGTCGGAATTGTATCGCGGCAGCGATGCAGAGCACGGCCGCGTTTCATGGAATCAACTACCGACCGATTGTCACGAATATCTTTGGCACGGCACATGCGTGAGTTTTCTTAAATAAAATGAAGCACCCATAAGATGGTAAATGCTGATTGATGTTGCTTCGGTCCAGACAATTTGGAAACCTCCTCGTGTTACAAGCAGCGACACGCCATCCCGTGCTCAAGGAACTGGTCCCCCAAGACAAATTGAATCATCTATTGATCAAGACCATCGCATTCCTACGGAACTTGTCACCCATTTCACCGACACTCAAATTCGACGCCAAGATCCTGGAACTGTCGATGCGGTCTCTGCCTCTCCCGTCGAGCTCGTTCTCGTCGAACGAGGGGGGGAGTGGTCATCCCCATCCTTGGTAGTGGTTGTCATATCAACTATGACAGCAACAAACACAACAACCTCAGCAAACCATCCACGGTCCCTCGGTATCCATGTGCTCATCCTCTTCGGCGGTTTTTTTGCATTCCTCTTTTCCAGTCTCCAATGATCGATCTATCCTGCATCGCCCAGGTGGGCAAAGGAAGGAAGGAAGGAAGGAAGGAAGGAGGGCGGTAAGGGGTGGGTAGGTTCCTCTGCTCGCATTTTCAGCGGCGCGGTCATCATCATCATCATTATCCTTTTTGGGTATCATCGTCCCAATCATCATCGGTACCATCACCTACCAAAATCGGTCGGTGATGATACCAATCACCACGACCACCAACAACACCGGTGAACGAACAATCGATCCTACGGTCCCAATTGTCTATCTCCGGAGCGGCTTCTGGATCGACGGCGACGGCGGCGGCGGATCATCTGAGCGAATTTGATTTGTCAAATTTTCTATCAATCTAAGCGTCATCATGGCTGGCCATCTGTCTTTGTTTTGTTTTGATTTCTTAGTTGATTGTACATACGCAGAGAGACCACTGTCGGACGGACGGACGGACGGACACTTCGTTCATCCGTCCGACATTTCCTTTCTCACTTCGTTTCTTCCATCTACAACCTCTTCTTTTTCGAATCTTGCGCACCAGGCGCAAGATGATCATCTGTCACAACTCAAAGACATCCGACTTAGCGTCTCACGCGAGACAAAAACAGCTCTCTCATTTGTATGGGTGGCCCGTTTTGTCTTTATACTTTTGTTTTCTTTATCCTTTCATGGGATCCATCCTCTCGGATCTATCCTCCTGTCGTCATTATTATTTCAAGGCGATTGGTTGTCTTGTCTTGACGTTATGGCACAGTACTTTTGATCTCGTTTGAATCGATCCAAAGGGCATCGATCCATCGATCCTCTGGATCTATCTATACCGTTTTTTGTTTGTTTCCGGACGGCGGTATCAACCTGGATGAATGGATACCAGTCTACCGCGTTTCTTTCCAATTTTTGGAGAAAATGATTGATTGGTTCATTATCTCCTGTTCCATGCTGGGTAGTATCATCTGTTGAATTTATGATTGTGTCCTGGTTATATCACCTGTTGAATCCTACTGCTTTGTTCTATTGTATCTTGACCTGACCATGTCCCTTTGTTTGTTTGTTTGTTACCTTCATCTCAATCGATCAGCGAGAGGTTGGCTGTATTTGTTTTGACAGTCCCGTTGGCTTGGGGCTGGACTGAATTGATCACTCGGTCTGGGAGTCGTCAGGGAATGGGATAGAACAGGGCCCCGAGAGGAAGATGGATCCTGTGAGAGAAAAGGAAGAAGTGAGTTGAGGGATTGTGCTAGTGTGGAGTACGGTAGAGCAGTACGAGCGAGTAAGTGGGCAGGGTTGGAACGTTGTAAAGGCAAAGCAAAGAAGAAGAAGACGATGGAGATGATGGGAAAGAGCTAGTCCTCTTAGATACTACTCTCTCTCTTGTCTCTGGTCTGTCCCTTGGAGGATTTCATGGATTCCTAATGCAATCAGGCAATTGGGGCGTGGCGTTCGTCCGTCCTGCGTGTCTCCGTCTGACGGTTTGGATTAGCTGTATACCATGTGTAGGTGTTGCGGAGTCGTGTACGGTGTTGCTTTGATATGATTATGGTAGTTGAAACGAGGAAGGAAGAGGATGGCTTGATCGAGAAATGGAAGGGGATAAGGATAGGATAGTAGAAGGAGCGCTGGTGGTATTTGCTCGTTCAGATGAGTGTATATCATTGTTCTTGTCTTCAAGCATCATTTATCTGATCCCATCTCATCTTACTTATCGGGTGGGCACGCGGGTGAGGGATTGAATGGAGCTGTTCAGCAGTAGCCACCGAGAGTCATCACCGTCCGTTACGATGAAGAGTGCTTACAACGATAACGATGATCGCCTCCATTGCGATTGCGATGAAGATTAATTGAACTCCCACGGTAAGGGCAATGATGGTTACTGCTTCGCGATGCGTGCGATACTACTGAGCTCCTGCGTTCGATTCGTCACTCGCGCGTGGTAGTTGGGTTGCTATAGCAGCTTTAGCTACCCAATCGCGAGGTGTGAGTACATGTGTCTCATTCTTGTTTTTCCATTTCTGGCCGCCGTCGCTGTCAGTGTGACGATGGAGCTAAGAGATATGAGACTGGCATAGACGTTGTTGAGTACTGTATAGCTAATCAGCTAGAGAGCCCCGGCTTGTTTTTGAAAAACGGTACGACGCGAGATAATGGTGGTGGTGGTAGAAGTATCATTACTATCACTTGCCAGAACGACACCCAAACCTAACACTGTTTGTTTGATCGTGGCCATTTTAGAATGTTTAGAGCCAGTCATGTTTGAAGCCCCCATTAAGCTAAGCTAATCAGTGTGGTTCGAAGCTACTCTTTCCCAGCGATTCAAGTCTCCTCTCAACCTCTTTCCTTCGATTGCACCATCCCCGCTTAGACTAACCATTTCTCAAGAGCAACGCTTGCTCTAAGACATCTCGTCCAACTTCCTCTGCGCCTCTTTTTTGCCTTCCTCGGAGATACCGGGGTTGCTGATCGCACTATAAAACACCACCCAGATATCGTTAGCATCGATCAAACATTCTTCATCTCTCATCTTCCACCCCTCATCCCGTTCGCTTGACGATGTCTTTCTCATATCGCCGCGAGACGCATACACACAACCAACCCCAAGGCCATCCGTCCATGCTATCCTCATAGAAGAAACTAATGGATGGATGGATGGATGGATGGGATGACACAGCTCGAAAACATCCATCATTCATCCGTCCAGACAGGACGAACATAGGAAGAATGGTCTCTTCGAAGAAAAGAAAAGAAAAGCAAAGGAAGTGGAGACATGAACTCACGCTTTCAACCCCCCAGCAACACGACTCGGATCCTTTTCGTCATTTTCGTGCATCGTCTCTTCGCCTAGCTGTTTGAGGGCTTCACGGGCATTGGATTTGGCTTCGTTGGAGACGTCTATCGATTCATTCATTGATTCATTGCGTTAGCATTGCATCGGAGGAGGAATGGTAGTCGGTAAGCTTGAATTTCAGGATCAAGTAAATGAATGAAAGGGTAGATGGATGGATGATGGAGAGGGGTGGGTAATCGAGATTGACATGGAAGGGCTTGGGGACTGAGATCGAATGAAGAAGGAAAGAATGAATGTATGGAGGGCTTAGTGACCGAGCGAACCTAATCTGGTAACTGAAGACAGCAAACGAACTAGGGGAAGAAACATCAAGATGGAATGGAGAGGCATCGACGACGGGTTTGTTGGAAATCAATTCTAATCCGAAGGACTAGGAATGGATGGGAAAACGAGGCATAGTAAGAACAACAACAACAGAAATGCATTCTAACAGAAGAAGCACATCTTCACCTAACGACCATGGACAAGAACGAAGACTGAAATTGAGCCAAGAGATAAGTAAAGAGAGGTGAGGTTCCCTTACTCGGATTGGATAACGTAGCCTTGTATCCTCTAATCTTGTTGATTCTCTCCTCGGGGCTGAGTTGATTTTCTTCCATCTTGTCTTTTGTGTTTTATCTTTGGTCTTTGAATTCAGATGATGATGCTGGATGGAGTGTTCAATGCGTTAGCTAGCTGATAAGATTAAAACGAACGAGTCGTATACTAAGTTAGAAATATAGGATGAGATGTTGGTGGTGATGCTTTCAAAGAGAGATGATGTACTAAGAGAGTAGTAGACAGACCTTGATTGATGGAGTGAGTGAGTAGAACAGTCAATTGAGGTTCGGGAAGTTGAGGTTGTAGTTCGTGATGCGCGACTGGGTCGATATTTAGAGCTTTACCGTAGCTAGGCGGGAAGCTCTACTCTACCAATGCGTGCTGACGTAGAGGTGAGGTCCGCGGAGCGGGAAAAGGAACTCAGACTACATAAGGCGGGGTGGATGGTGGGGTCATTCACATGTCACGCGAGCCCGCTAGAGGACCTCGTTTGGAGTAGTCTACTGGAGAATCATGATGTCGACATGATGTCAAGGCGGTTCTTACTACTCCTCTCACTCCCGTCCTGTATCTTCTTAGATATGACTTCTTTGGTTAGACATTTACTAAACTCGAGATCTGGTAGCTCTAGACGAACAGTAATCCCACTTCCCAGTTGCAAGTCCCTCCATCCCGTTCGAAGGACCTTGGAGACACCCAACTGATGCCAACACAATCTGCAGACTATAAGGTTATCAATTCCTTGAGCTTCATTCACCGATTAATCTAGAAGGTCAACTCAGACCCTGTCATGACGGGGTCATTACCTTCCCTGAATATGATAGATGGATACATATCTTTCGTTGGTCGAAAGTGTTGAATCTAGTCGTCAATGAGCCTAGCAACCGAGGTCTAGGCGTTCCAATATAGGCTATCATATAGCCATACGAGCGAGCAACTACCCGCGCCGAATTGAAGCCGCTAGGTGAGTTCCGAGCTCGACTCAAGATCTCGAGTCAGCGTCTATAAGAGCTTTCAATTCGTCAGTAGAATAGCTAGAATCAATACAATGAGTTCGACCCTCCTCCTCGCCTTCTGCTTAGCTCTAAGTTAGCCAGTCACGTGTCAAATAGACGTCTAGTTGCTATCGAAAGGAGGAATCTCTTTCGATTTCATTATAGCATTTGGTTTGACGTAAGGGGCCTATCGTGAGGTGACAAAACAAGCGCTTCAAATGAATATAGCACGATAACAACAAAAGATGACCACGTAAGTTACATCGAGAGAGTTCAATGCAATAATTAGGAGAATTTAAGCCACTCAGAATTGAAAATAACTTCCATCCATTTGGGGGTAGCTGTAGGGTAGTTGCGCCGATTGCTCGGTAACGGCACGGTGTTTTGGCAACATCAATCCACGATTATTGGCGCTCATTGTTCTTGCAACAAGAGGTAAGCGGCTAGATCTTTTCAGTACTGACCAATTGCTCATGTCCGAAAGACTTTTTCCACTAAGTTCGATCCAGGTTGTCCTATCACTCTTCGAAGCGCTTGTTTTGTCACCTCACGATACTATAATGATCTCTTCCGGCCACATGCAGCTCTACCATGGCCACACATTGTCCCACCCTAGCTAAGTAAAGCCCCCAAACAGCCCACGGTCTACAGTACATATAAAATTTGCCTAAAGTAGCATATTTGTACCTAAGCAACAGGCCTTTCAATTTCAATGCCCCTCTGCGGAGTAAATCCACGAAGGTCTACTCCCTTGGGTAGTAACCAATTCTAAAAATGATAGAGGGAGTTCTTACGGGATTAAAAGCCTGTTGATTAGCGTCTGGTGAGGCGTTGAACAAGTAGAGCCACTGCTAGAATTGCCTCGAGATATCACTTTGAAATCTAGCCCATCGCTGTTCTAAACACTGATTCCTCTTACCATAGGATATTTCATTGGAATGGCTAACCTCTCGTCCAGGGTTTTATGAAGCTGGACCTGGTACGCTACTCAACTCTAGTGCACCGTCATCCGATTGTCCGTGAGCATTGTACAGTACATTCTATTCTATGTGGCTGTTAGTAGATCGCTGTGGAAATAGCAGGTTCATAAGAAGTGTTGCATAAGGAGTGGTAGGCGGCATCCAGTTGTCACTTTCCGAGGTGATCTGTCTCCAGAGCCATCCCTATCTTCATGGCCCTCGAACGGGATGACGAGCGTCTCCATGCTTGGTGGAGGGTAGCTTGAAGAGTGGTCAAATTGGAGATGTAATGCTGCGTTGGCCGGCTTCGACTTGCAAGAAGCATGATGCATCCCTCATTGCCTCCAGTCCGAACATGAGATGAGTTCGACAAGTCACAAAGATGAACTGACTAGGAATTCGATGATTGTTCGCTACTTTTGTCCTGTGAGATGGAATCATGGGCACACTGGAGAAAAAGTCGGGAAGAAACATGCTGAGCAGAGAAAAACAATGAAATGATCAATCTGGAAAGGAAATAGACAGATGGACTCGGTTGACGTATGAACATGAGAGCCAGAGCCAGATGGAGCGAGGAGTAGAGTAGAGTTAGCTTGACGCAATGAAACAAATGCACCGAACATCACCATCCCCATCACTGCCCCATCATCGTCGTCTGCACGTCAAACACCTCGTTGCGCCATCCCTGCACCTCTTGGTCCTCCACCACCTCGCCCGCTCGCGCCGCCTCCTCATTCCAGATCTTGACCACGCTGCCGGGCGCGTAGACCCCGGCGAACACGCCCTCGGACGGTGGACCGACGCCGACCTTCGTATGCACGTCCGGATCCTCCTCCGGCGTCAGTCGCGTCACAATCGCCCGGATGAACGTCCGTAGATCCTGCGGGTCCGAGATGCGCGTCGCCCGCAGTCGCTCCCGCGCGAACAACAACTCTCGGTTCGCGGCGTGGAGCCCGTCCGCGATCGCCTTGCCAATCTGCCGCTCCATGACCTTGCGCAGGATCGGCTTCATGATGGGCTTGAAGATCCAGGCCAGGAAGCTGAATTTGCTCTTGCGCAGCGTGTACGACAATTTATGAATGCGCACCCGCACCCCGCGCAGCGTCAGGATCTTCTCGAGCTTCTCCTTGCCGACCTCGACGTCAATGTGCACGTCCATGCCCTTCTCGTCGAGATGGAACGAGGCGATACCCTCGTCCGCCAGCCGCATGATGCCCGAGTGCGCCCGCAGCCAGAAGCCAACCTCGTCCGCCCGCACCGACATGCCATCGATCTTGATCGAGAAGAGCGAGGTGACGCGCGTCGCCACGCGGAACCGCGCCTTGCGCACCTCGAGGTCGTTGTACGTCTCGACCCGCAGCTTGTAGGGCAGGAAGGAGCTGTTGTTGACCGTCTTGCCCGGCTCGAGGATCAGGTTCTCGAGCAGCAGATCGAGCTCCGGCACCGACACCTCGAGCCGCGGGATGGGAATGTATTGAATTGTCTGGATGAGCAACGGGACGAAGACGTGCAGGAAGTCGTCAAACAGCTCGCCGTTGGTGGCTTCGCCCGGCGGCGACACCAGGCTGATCATCTTGTGCGAGGTCCGAATCATCTTCGAGATGTCCTCGTCCTGCGCCACCGCGTGCAGCGTCGTCTGTAGCTGCTCCAGGAAGGCCCGCAGGTCCTCCCGCAGCGAGGACTTGCTCCCGCTCGCCTGCCACTTGTGCCGCAGCTCCTCGATCTTCTCGTTGGCCGAGTCGAAGATGTCGGGATCGGTCAGCAGCTTCTGCAGGAAATTGCCGACGTCCGTCATGAGCTTCTCGAACTGCGGGTCGCTCTGGGAGTGCTTCATGACGGTGTTGAAGCGTCGCTCGAGCTCGTCCCAGGCCTCGCGGTCGCCAAACGAGCTGACGAGCGACCAGAAGTTCTTGACGGCGCGATCGAGCTCCGGGTTGGTGTCGACATCTTCCTGCAGCGTGCCGACGGTGGCGTCGACGGCACGTGAGTAGATCTTGGCGTAGCGCTGCAGCAGCGTCGCGATGGTCGAGACCGAGTCCGAATAGTCCCGCCGGCCACGTAGGTGGGTCACGGCCGACTTGAGGCGATGCAGCAGCGTCTCCTTCTCGTCGCCCGTGATTTTATCGCGGGCGCTCTGCACCGCCGTCTGCCCGGCCTGGCCGAGGCCATTGACAACGACTTCGCTGACCTCGGCCGCATCCTGACCCAGGTCTTCGGCGGTCGGCGGGGGTCCTGTCTGGGCGTCGGGATGCTTGACCCGCTCGGCATCCTCCTGCGAGGGCTCCACCTGCTTGGCCGCATCACGAGCGACGTTGGAGAAGGTAAAAGCGGTATCGGCAAAGACCTGACGAGCCACGACGTTCAAGTCGGCCAGAAAGAGGCGGAAGTCGGAATTGGTGACAAGCAGGCTACCGATAGTGCGGAAGCTCTCGTAGGCTAAAATAGTCCATATCAGCACGTTTTCTGGTCCAGGTAAAGATATATAAAAACCTTCACATACCAGCCGAGGTGTCGGCCTTGGCTCGGGCCGACGCGGCCGCGTCGGCCAGCCGTTCCGTGTCGACCTGCACACGCGATTTGGTCAAATACCAGATGAAGTCTTGGATCTGATCGCGGTCGTTCTTGTGACGCAGCAGCTCGATGAAGTCGGTGAGTAGCTGTTTCGTATACTTGGTGAGCAATCGGCCCGACTCGCTCAGTCCTGGGTTGCGGGGATTGAGCACGTCCGAGGCCAGCAGGGTGCGTAGGTTGACGATGAGCTGCTCCGTCGACGGCATATACCCTTGAGACAGGGCGCGCAGCATCAGATACGTGTGCAGACGCTGGTGGATGTTCCGCTGCAACGTCGTGTCATCATTGTACTGGGGCAGTAGCGGATCGGTGTCGGAATCATGGGGCTTCCGCAACCCGAAGCAGGTGGTCAAGGCCGACATGATGGAGGCGATGCGATGAGATGACGAGGGTGAGTGGAGGGGACGACCGTCGCTAGCAGGTGGTAGGAAGAAGGAGGATGATGAAAAGGAATCGTGAGCACGAGAGCTAGCTGAGATGACGGATGACTGAGCAGGAAGCGGCCAGCAGTCAATCGAGAAGACCAGGCACGATGATCACGACGAGAAAAAGACAGCACGATCCAGCACTGTTGAGGGCCGAAGAAGGTCGAGGAAAGAAGACAATGACAGCAGGTCAGAAGGAGAGAGGAGAGAGAGGAGAGAGAGGAGAGGAGGTGAGGTTGAAGTGAAGTGGAAGTGAAAGTGGAGAAAGAGAAGGTGGGGCTGGGAGGGGGCGATGCCGCTTCCTAAGGATCTTGGAGAGAGGCAAAGCTACGTAACTAACGTCGGAGCTTCCCTTGGGATGGGGAAATCCTGCTCCGCCAACGGATACTGTAGGGATACAGTATCAGTGCTGCGACAAGAAAAGGAAAGAAGCACGAGACAGAGATGAGATGGACACGAAGACGAACGTCTCAGCGGAGACACCAAGGGATCTCAATTCAGGCAGCAGGAGATAGATAGGCATTCAATTGCTGCACAGACGATCCCAGCAGAGGCAGGAAGACCCCCCAATGACGATGCTTGCCAACACTTCTGCCAATAAATGGACATGGCTCGATTCGTCCTATCGAGGAGCTCTCCGCTGCACCAAGGTTCGGTCGTGTACGACATCGCGTCCGCGGATGTTGGTTACGTCACCGGCCGCCCCGCCCTCCCTTCCTTCCGCAAGGCAATCCGAGGCTGCGCTTGCACGTTCGGGGCGGGAAAACGTGCCGCGACGGAAGAACATTGAACCGTTCCGACGTCGGTGCGAAGATGAGCCCGAGCCTGTCTCAACGCTATCCCATAATTCCTACCAGGGCACTCTCACCTGCTCAGCTAACTTCTTCACATTGACAAGGATAGCAGAACGAGCAACCTCAACTCACTCAATTATCACTTCAACATCTGACAAGTATATCATTCCTTGCATAGCTAAGACTGAGTAAGACGACGGCCAACACTGTTGGCAAGACAAGCAAGATGGACCCGATCGAACAGCTACGTATTCCAGCCAATGAGAAGACACCTACCGTCAGGTCTGGTATTGCAGTCGAAGAGGTGGCCGAAAAGGGACAGCTCAGCAGCCAGCGCGCTTCATATTTGCCTAGCATTTTCAT
>QQTW01002907.1_pt1 | contig 12563 bp, 9 predicted proteins | sample 1904831 | NCBI WGS metagenome assembly QQTW01 (sample SAMN09435610, study PRJNA476489) | Subsurface metagenome, whole genome shotgun sequencing project. | reverse complement strand
CAACTCCTGTAGCAAGAAGAAACAACCACATATGAAGGAGGGTTGATGAAGAGCAAGCACCTGGATAATGCGCTTTGTGAATGCCTTGACCCTTTTCACATTTGTGTCGGCTTTCAAGGCTTTGTACAGTAGATTCAAGTAGAGAGATTGCTTGGACGAGGTGATGAGGCGAGCATCTAACAGAGACTCATACAATGTCCGGTAAAAGCGATCTGCCGAGGCTTGATGAGAAGAACAAAGTTGTTGAATAAGCATCATTGCTTGGATGCTTGTGTTGAAGTTGGACGAGTGTGTAATTTTAAAGAGGGTTTCTAGATGTGTGGGTAGACTAATCACAGAGTGTTAGCTTCAGAGATATGTAGGAGATGATTGCGCTTCTACCTATCATTTGTCGACTCTGTGTAGGGGTATGCACGATTGATGCCTGTCAAGATCGCAGAGGTAAGCTTCTCACGTAGTTCATCGGCCTGAGCATATTCTGTATCGTTCGAGTGCTTTCTCGTCGATTTCCCCTTCTCACTGCCTGCAATTTTGGCCTTAGATTCGTCGGGTTTCAGCAGTCCAACAAAGACACTGAAATAGGTTGAGAGCAGCTTTGACGCGACTTCTTCCTCTTTGCTGCTTAGAGCTGTTTGATTCAAGGTAATGGCTGCATAATACTTAGCATGAAGGCTTTGACCAGGCCGAAACAGAAGATCTGAGTCAATGCTGGAAATGATAGTCATTTTCATAAGCGGATGGGCCGCCATCAATTGCATCAATAAATAGGATGTTTGGGATGCAATCTTCTTTGACGGATCTCCAAGCTTGTTTGTTAGCAGCCGAAGCAGATTAGACTCTTGCTCTGGCTTCTCCCTTAAAAGCTCGTAAACGAAGTGGACGGCTTTAGACTTTGAAAACTCGATCTCGTCATTGCACCAGATTTCAAGCGTCCTCAGCACTTCGAAATACTTCTCTTTGAGCCAGCTCTCGTAAGCCCAGAGAACCAGATGTTGCGGCTGTAAGGAACCTGGCAGAGCATCACCAACTTTCCAGCCCTTCGAACTGGCGAGCGCACCTAGCAGATCGGGGTGCCCAAAGAATGCATGCAATTTCCGATCGCTAGGTAGCAAAGACCCTTGAGCAAACAAGTCCTTGAGAGCTCTCAGAACATCGACCGCCTGGGCGCGGCTGCGTTTCTTGCCCAGGCTGATTAAAATGTCGAGAGCTCTGATGTTGTGAAGGGGTGATTCTTGGACAGCTAGGGTTAAGGCTGAGATCTTGTCCGAAAGAGTGCCAGACGTGATGACGGTCGAATAGAACTTCTGCGACGACGAAGATTGCTGGGTGGCCTTGAAGCTCTCAGTTTCTGCATCTAGAAGTGACTTTGCGTGATCGTGCACTTGCTGTATCTGGCTTGCCGAAATCTTGGACATCGGAACTTCGCTGTTCTTAATTGGTGGTAACTGAGTGTTGAACCAGTCAGGGCGGGTTTCTATCAGTAGGTTGGATCTTCGCGAGCGAGACTTAGAAGTTGTTGTATCACTCGGAGAGCCTGTTGCGTGTAAGGATCCACGGCGCTTCTCTTTCTCGTCTTCTCCATTCGCGTCATCGTCTTCAGTGTCGTTCTCTACTCCTTCATCTGATTCAATGGCTGTGGGTCGGCCACTCTCGTCGATTTGCTTCAATATTCCTACAATACCCTTTTTCAGTCCCTTCTCGAATTTCGTTTCTTGGAAGAGCTCGTCTTGTGCACGATCATTATCCAACTCAGAGTCAGAATCGAGACCTGCTACCAAAGCAAGATCTTCAGCAGTCCCCCCCAGGCTGTAGACCTCTTTCTCGAGGATGTCTTTGGTTGCCGCGCTGGTCTCAGTCGTGTTTGTAGACGTCTTTGGTTGGCTTGTCGCTTTCACCTCACCTTGGTTATCGCGCTTCTTCCCACGGCTTTGAGATTTGCTAGTGAGGCTCCCCAGTGTTATTTGCGGAGCTGTCTTTCTACTGGCCTTTATTTTATGGTTCCTTGGCTGCTTGAGATCCTCTTTTGGGCTGTCCGCGTTCAGCTTACTGAATTGAGCCTGAATTTTGCGAGAAAGGTCTGAAAATGCCTGGGTTTTCAGAGTCTTTGACGGCTCGAGATCCACAAAGTCATCCTCATTGCTAGGTACAGAGGCTAGCACGTTATCACCACTCTTTCTACTCCCTTTAGCCATTGAGAATGACGCTATGCCTGAAGCACTGCGCCAGGCACCCTTCGGGCAGTCTCTTTCTTTCCCAAAAAGTTTCTGGGATATGTAAAGCTATTACAATGCCAAGGTGTGGAAAACCTCCTTGCGGCTCAACCTTTTTTAAGACAAGAATGATGCCGCCCTGTGCCTACCCGAGGTCGAGCCGGGCAGATTTAAAAGCAGCGTCACTCGAGGTACACATTTCCTGACAGCATTATTGGACAATGTTCGGCTCAATCAAAGGAAGAGTGTGGCCAAAGCTGTGTTTGTAATAGCGTCTGAGGTCCACGTTGTCTAACAGACCAAGTTCCAATTTAAATAGTCAATAAATAGTTGGACCTAAAGTTGGTTTCTCCCAAGTCTAAGCTAACCCTTGGCACAGATTCCACCCCTTTATCACCTACTACGTAGTACTTTAAAAAAACCGTGCTACCAGGGGTAAGTTAGACAAGCTTGCCTGAGATTTCGTTGATGTGCTCTTGAAGACATCATCTCCGCGGATTGGTCGAGTCAGGAAGCCAGATATCAGCATCTCTTGGAAGCGTCCATGCTCTACTCTTAATGAGATTTGGAGTCTGTGTACGCGTTCTCAAAGGCGCAAGGAACATAGATCAGCGGTATCGCAAATATACTTCACGTACAGATGCTGGCACCAGCTTGCTCTTCCAGCCGAGACGACGCTACTGTGAAGATGCAAGACATCGTTGCTCGGTGTTTTGGAAACCTTCATCCAGGATCCCTGGAGAGAAAAAACCGAAGGAGAAGGAAGACTCGAATATCTTGTTAGCGCAAACTGGCTTCGTTCGACAAGCATACTCAGGTATCTTTCACCTACTTCCCCTAGGTCTTCGGGTCCAGAATAAAATCGAGCGCCTGTTGGACAAGCATATGCATGGTTTACAAGCGTCAAAAGTTTCACTATCGTCGCTCTCGTCACAGGATTTGTGGGTGAAATCAGGACGTCTGGGAGCAGGTGCAGACGTCTTCAAATTCTCAGACCGCAAAGAGGCAAAATGGCTGTTGTCTCCGACCCACGAGGAAGAAATTACTGAGCTTGTCGGTAGCCTGGTTCAGTCCTACCGTGACCTCCCCATCAGACTCTACCAAATATCCAGGAAGTACAGAGACGAGCCACGACCTCGTCAAGGTCTTCTACGTGGTCGAGAGTTCCTGATGAAAGACTTGTACACATTCGATGTCGATGTTCCTGCTGCACTGCGAACCTATGATGGCGTAAGGGCGGCATACAACAAATTCTTCGATGAGCTGAAAATGCCCTACATCGTGGCAAAGGCAGACTCTGGAAACATGGGTGGAGAGCTCAGCCACGAATATCACCTACCAAGCTCCAAAGGTGAAGACTCTATCTTGTCATGCTCTCATTGTGACTATGTGAAAAACGAGGAGCTCGTAGCGAGCAAGCCAGTACGCATCCGCCGACTTGAGTCTTGCGACATCGACATTTCAATTGCTGCCGAAGAGCACCCCGGACTGAAAGAGGCCGTTTTCATCACCAATGACAAGAAGAACCTGGTGAAAGCTTACTGCAAACGTCGGAGTGCAAGTGCACCGAGTATCAGTTCTGAGAACGAGATCAACCCATATGCGATCAAAGCTGCAATCCCCGATGTCGCTCTTGGAATCGAAAATCCTTCTGAGCAATTCTTCTCCTCGAATTCCACAGGCGGCTCTACCATCTATATCTTCGATGATCAAATTACCTGGTCGGACGTTCAAGCCCAGCTTGCCACAGAACGCGGCACTAACAGCCAAGAATCTGCGCCTATGTTTATCGTGGAAAGCACTTCCGGGTCGAAGGGCATCCCAGACCTGGTCAAGCCACGAACCGGCGACCAATGTCCCGCTTGCTCAGAAGGACGAGTTCGGGTTCAAAAAGCCATCGAGATTGGTCATACTTTCCATCTCGGCACGCGATATAGTGCAGCATTGGACGCCAAAGTGGCAGTCGGTCCTGGATCGAAGTCTCAGCACGAAGTTTTCATGCAGATGGGTTGTCACGGTATTGGAGTGTCCAGGCTGATGGCAGCAACTGCTTCAGCTTTATCGGACAAGGTGGGCCTGAATTGGCCCCGTGTGATTGCGCCGTTCGAGGTTATCGTGATCCCTCATCAGCCTAGCGATGTGGAAGCATGTGTTGCCGTGTACGATCAGCTGCTGCAGGGTGAACCGGCATGCAGCGATGCCATCGTCGATGATAGAGAAACAGACTGGTTGTCCAAACTGAGAGAAGCGGACCTCATCGGTTATCCAGTCATCGTATTTCTTGGGAAAGCATGGAAGGAACGGGGAGAGTATGAGGTCCAATGTCGCCGGTTGAAAGTCAAGCGGACAGTGTCAGGCCGGGAGCTTTCAACCATTGTTAGGAGCCTCCTCGAACAATTGTAATTCTAGCATATACAACCCAAACATAGGTCCTGTAATAAAAGATATTAAGCAAACCGATAGCTACATTCAAACAATGTCTCACAACATCAATACTATTACTAAGGATAACGCTGCGTAAAGAAGAGTGCGACCCTTGTCTAAAGACCTTTCACGATATTCTACCAATCTGGGCCTGGAGAGACACCATGACACTACGAACACTACGCTGAACAATCCCCAGATCCCAGCATCTCCCGCCCCTCCCAGCTCGCATTCCGCATTCCGAGCAACCCCTTAATTACTCCAGTCCCTCCCCCAGCATGACAACGACATCAACCTCTCAACTCCCTCCAGGAGCAGGTCCGTCCAACCCCATCAACTCCTGTCCATCCATGCACACACACACTCACTCACTGACTAACCCACCCTGCGAACCATCCACAGTCGATATCACCACGCTCGCCGCGCCGCAGCTCTCGAACCTGCAGGCCCGACTGTCGCAGGAGATCGAACACCTAAGCACCTCGCACACACACCTCCGCTCCGCGCAGCAGCGGTTCCGGGACTGCGTCCGGAGCGTCGAGGGCGGCGTGGGGGCACTGAAGAATGGTAAATAATCTACTACTACTACTACTACTATTACTACTGCTACTACTACTACCCTGCCTACCTTCTGTCTTTACAAAGCGGGCGCAACGCTTGGGGATATGTTGTTGAGGGAGGGGGGGTGTTTTGGTGAAGCAGGGAAGGAGGGAGGAAGGGAGGGTCTAAAATTAGGCTGGTTGATATCGAATATTGTTTCGACCAAGAGAGGGAGCGGGAGAGCGAGTGAAGAATGCGGAAAAGCGAATACGATCTATCCACTGGGGCATCCCCTGCTGACTCTGACGATGGATAAATAGAAGCCGAGATCCTGATCCCGCTGACGACGTCCCTCTACGTGCCCGGCAAGCTGGCCAACCAACAAAAAGTCATCGTGGACATCGGCACGGGCTTCTATGTCGAGAAAGTACGTCGTACCATTCATCTTTCCCCTTCGACCAGCATTTACCCCCAACTCCCCTCTTCGGGCTTCTAGTAGAGCTGACACGGCCGGTTTTACTGAACAGACCACCAAAGACGCCATCAAGTTCTACAACGGCAAAGTGGAGGACCTGGGCAAGAACTTGGGCGAGCTGGAGAAGGTCATTGCCGGCAAGAGTGATAATGTGAGGATCGTGGAAGATGGTGAGCTTTTGGTTGGGGGGGAATTCCACAATCTAAAGGGGTTTTGGGTTCCTGTTCAACGCGACTCGCTAACTCTACCGGCTGTATCTAGTGTTGCGGCAGAAAGTCATGCAGGGAGAATCGGCCACTGGTGGTGGTCCAGGGGCCGCAGGATAGAGAGGAATATTGTTAGATCGATGCGGAAGATGAGAGTGGGTGAAGCTTTTGGTCTATTTTCGCTACAGGCTACCTATGTACCCCTATCTGCCGTCTGCCTTTGATGACGAAGGCCACTAAACCGAGATGTGAGCAGGCTGTTTGCGGAAACTCTCTTGTGCTGATTAAACCCATACGCAGACATTTTTTGCAAATGTGCAGGGCCTCGGAAGTAGTTTCGTGAATGAAAGAGAGAGTGAGAGATTAATGCATGATGTAACTTCATGATTACCTCAATGCAGGACGTTTTGTGTCCAAATATGAATGTTGGATGGCATGCGGGCATAGGCCAACAAGTCTCGGGCATGGCTGTCTTTAACTTCCCATCCCTAGGCTGTCATCTACCTCCTTCTCAACCGTCCCAATACGTGCAGAGGTTGCTTGCATTTCTCCATGATTTCCATCCGTGCACAGTCTTGTCGCTTCCCATAGGATATTCTTCACTTCTTCGATCTCATTCAAGAACATCTGTGGTCCCTTGGGTTTCTTTTGGGGTTGGCCAGCAGCGTTGTCAGGTTCCGGAAAGAATGTCGAAAGTGATGCCTGCCAAGAAGGCGTTTCACCATGCTTCTTGTACGCAAATTCTCCCAGATCGTTGGCCCATTTCGAGTAATAGAAAGATGCGGTCCACTTCGATTCTGGTTTGGGTGGAGACGACTGGTACAGATGGGTTTCGTATACGTCCTCTCTCGCGATCTCCAGGATATGGCCGGTCTTTCCGAGGCTGAATTGCATCACAGGCTTGTTGGTAACTCGGACGAGGTCATGGTGGCCACGAGGAAAGGATGCCCTTTGGGTGGGTGGTCCAGTGATTCCTGCTGGCGATGGAGCAGCACCCAGGCCAACGCCAGCCTCGAAATCGGCGTATTCCTTCGCCATAGTCCTGTGATCTAGGATGTCGTGGGCTTGGATCCTCAATTGCCAGTCAAGTCTGGAAGGAGGCTTAACATTGTCTTCCAAGGTTTCAGATGAAGTGAGTATTCACTTACTTTTCAAAATCTAGCATAGATAGGACCAGGGGATTCCTTCTATCCGAATCAGCCTCCATCAACACCCAACTTTTACGTCGCATTTCCATTTCATCGTTTGTGCACGAAGTGCCAAATTCTTGCTCGTGACGCAGGATTTCTTTATTGTCAGAACGGCGGAAGTCGAAAGCAACCACATAGCTCTCCGTAACAGACGCAGAATATTCGCCTTCATTTTTTAGAGCTGGATGTTTAAGCAGATGATCTATAAGCTTGTGGATCTGCACATTCGGTGGCATGCTATTCGGGATTAGCAGATATACTGGGAAACACGCTAATCGGTACACCACTCACGCTTGAAGCAATACATCAGTCCGCTCTTTTGACATTGTTCTCCTGAACTCTTCCAGGCTGTGGCTCTGGGACCCGGGTCGAGGAGCCAAGTATTGCAGAAAGGCCAGCTCGCCAAAATCTATTTGCATTCGGACAGCTTTTTCGACAAAATGTAGGTTGGTCAAACACCGCTCGAGACCTGCAAGAATAGTCTTCCGATTGTATTGATCCAAGCGTCGGGCCATCTTCTTTGACCTTAATCTCGCCTCTTCATGGGGAGGAACAACATGCGTCCACAATTTTGGTGTCCTGACCATGAAGGTATCGGCTTTCCGTTCTTGCGAGAACGGGAGGTAGTATAGAGCAGTATTGAGCGTAACTTCCTGATCCATCGAAACGAAAGATTGATGAAGTAGTGTAGCTGGTGCGCTTAGAAGCGAAATCTTGATAAATTGTGACATGTCCGTAATCATCTGCCTGGCTATACGCTCAAAGGTCCGCCCTGCTGCGATCACATCTCGCTCTTGCATTGCTTGAATGATAATAGTTGAATTAGTGACATCACATCGGATACTACACTGGTATGCACTGCGGAGTGTTTCGAAAGCACCCCTGGGTCTGTCGTGGCGATCAATTACCTGCTGCAAGCTCAACTCACTGTCCGGCCATATGAAAGAATACTAAAGAATGTGAGCACTTTAACTGAACTAATCTAGGAGGAGAGGATGCTAACCTCGTATGGGTACTCTTGGGAGTTAGCGAATAAATGTAGACGTGTTGCCTGCTCTTCTTCGTTTGCTTTCATCTCGCGACGGTTCTCCCTTCTCCCGTCGAAAGCAGGATTTTTTGCCCATTTTAGTGGTTGAACACTTTTGTCAAGATCCTGGAGTTGAAGGACGGCTTGCTGCAAATTGACCTCATCACCCCAAATAAGTACCTAACACCCAGTCATTATACGCAATATTTGGTTGGTGTAAAATAAATACCATAAAAGCATCAGCAGGTGACTCCACAATGTGCGTGGACGACATCCGACCTATGGCCGCTAATCGCCCCTTGAAACTCTGCGCCTGTTCATGGAGGCTACGCGGTCACGTCAGAATCTTCAGAAGCACACCAGAAACTAAAGACTTACTATCTGTGGCAAGCTTTTCTTGGAATTGTGAATTTGAAATCGCCTGGCACAAGTCGTTAGACAAGAGTGAGGGCTGATGAACGGGATGGCCCTCTCACTAGCAGCAGGCTCACCCCGTTGACAGGCAAGTTCGGCCGCACTTGTCGGCCTGTTCCGTTGAGTGCTTGATCTATCTGGTGGTGGCGCATGATTGGTGTTCCTTTTTGTGAAGTGGTTGCTTTTCTCATTGCCTCTTCCAGAAACGCGACCTCGGCCACGATCGGAGCGGCCGCGAACATGGACTTGGCTATTTGTAAGAATAGGATCTTGATTATTAGTGCGGTGGTAGCTATTGACGTTATGGCCTTTGCCGGTTGTGTGAAGGGGGACTTTTGGAGATTGGGTGGTATTCACTTGGTTCTGACGTTTTGTCTTTGATCCGTGAACTTTTGTGAAGCCGTCCTCCACTTCGTCTGAAACGGAAAGACGAGCCGAAGAGAATCGAGCGCTGCTTGCAGTCTCCCACTCTAGCAAGAAGTGAGTATGATAAGAACATTCTATGAAGGAAGCAGCCAAGTAAGGAGCAAGAGATGCGAAGAATTTGCCACGACGTATTGATCAACACCTACCTTTCGCATTACGAAATTCGTAGCTGAGAGAGACTGTCAGTAGAGATTCAGTGAGCAGTGAAGCTGGGACTTACTCGCTCATGATAAGCTAGTTGAGGTGTATTGGGCTTGAGAAGTGGAGGGATTGGTGAGCGCAATTCAATGGATCAGGTCGCACAAGATTGAAGGAGTGGTAAGCTACAACTGACGACGCGTAGTCTGAAGTAGGCCCAGATGGGATGGGATGCGATGCTTGATCCGTAGGAATTAGTGTGAGCGGGTGGTGTCAGGTAGCAAAGTACTTGAATGTAAAAAGGTGATATGTATCAGTTAGTAAGTTAGAATGAAAATTTGGTGAAGTCCACCAAAAATTTGGCTGGTCATTCGAAGCAGGATAAGATGGAGAATCCGTCTAGAGATGCGGAGAAATTATCCAGGCACTACTATCGAGCATTTCAAAGTAAGTCAAGAGGCAAAGTGGCAAGCAGAAATTGCTTGATTCCTTTTTTCCTCCTTGCCAGGCCTTCTGTGGTTCATAATAGAGAAAGGACACTCTGCAAGAAGCAGGAAAGCAGATACTGTAGAGGCAGAGTGTTCCTTCGTGAACGCAGGCAATGTTTTGCTCTACACATGATACGTCCTCTACTTGAGGTGCTTCTCACTGCTTGCTTCTTGCTTCTTTGCATTTGAAAGGTTAGGAGAGCAGCTGTGACTAATCCCGATCAGGATATATTATACTTCCAAGTACAGAACGCGTCCAAGACGCGTCGCATCTAACACCCTCAATCACGAATTAGCGGAACTCCTCTGGTATAGTTCATGTTACCACTGAGACAGAAGAAAGCATATATTTTGTCATATTGACACTCGCTCTCACACGATGTCAACAACACCTCAGAAGGCCCAAAAGAAGCAGCAGTGGCTGACAAAAGGCGGCCTTGCAAGAGAAGATTCAGATGACGAGCTTGGCGTAGAAGACGTCCCTTGGAGGTGGATCTATGATGAAGATTCAGGCCCCAACGATCTGGAGAAGACTCCGACACGAAAGCGCAAGGCTAAGACCCTCACCGAGTCGATCCGAAAGATCAAGGGCGCCAAGATGGGCTCCTTTATTTGCTCGGTTGGAGACATCGTACTGCTTAAGTCGCCAGAGCAGGGCAAAGACTGGGCTGGCATCATCTCTCATTTCTCAGAGACCAACGATGATGAGGAAGAAGAGATGAGCGCCAGCATCATGTGGTTTTGTTCTCCCGAAGAGCTCTCTAGGGGCAAGAAGTCCAGAGTGAGGACTGACCTCCTGCCGAATGAGTCCTTCATCACAGCCGACTTCAACTTGAACCCTCTGGAGTCAATCTCGGGCAAGGCCGTAGTCCTGTCAAAGGAAGCTTTCTACAAGAAGTATCCTGGCGGTCAGCCTCCACGGGGCAAGGCTGCCGCGGCTCTCTACGGAAAGACTCTTCTCTGCCGCCGAGGGCTCAAACAAAGAACAGGCAGATACACCGAAGAGTTCATTTGGGAGGAATTATATCAAGACATTGGAGATCTCTATGGGCTGGTGACCTGGATCAACGAGCAGACCAAGGGCAGACGAAAGCAAACAGAGAAGGCTGACGAGGCCCAGGATAAAGAGTATGCTGACGGCAAGCATGGAGTAGAAGAAGCAGAGCCCGAAACCCCAAAGAAGCGGCGGAAAACAACATCGGCAACGAGCACGCCGAAGTCATCAACCAAGTCTTCCAAGTTCACCACCCCGACCCACAAGCGCATTGTGATCAGGAAGCCGCTCGAGATCACTCCTCTGGGCACCCGTCTCCTCTCTCCCTCGCAATTCCTCTCCTCACCGTATCAACATGCACGCACCAATCTCCACGTCGCTTCGGTTCCAGCCTCCTTACCTGGTCGAGAGAAAGAATTCTCCACGGTCTACAAGTACCTCCACGACGCCATCACCGACGGTACAGGAGCCTGCATCTACATTGCAGGCACACCAGGCACCGGCAAAACCGCCACCGTCCGTGAGGTCGTCGCCCAACTCAACAACGCCGTCCTGTCCGAAGAATTGGACGACTTCAACTTCGTCGAAATCAACGGCATGAAAGTCACCGAACCCCACCAATCCTACTCCCTCCTCTGGGAAGCATTGAAAGGAGACCGCGTCTCCCCGTCTCACGCTCTGGACCTGCTAGAACACGAGTTCTCGCACCCGAGCCCCCGGCGCATCCCCTGCGTCGTCCTCATGGACGAGCTCGACCAGCTCGTCACCAAGAACCAATCCGTCATGTACAATTTCTTCAACTGGCCCCAGCTCCGGCATAGCCGCCTCATCGTGCTAGCCGTAGCCAACACCATGGACTTGCCCGAGCGAACACTGAGCAACAAGATCAGCAGCCGTCTCGGTCTGACCACAATCACCTTCCCGGGCTACGACCACAAACAACTAATGTCGATCATCACCTCGCGCCTGCAGGGCGTGCCGGGAGACATCGTCGACCCCGACGCCATCCAATTTGCGGCACGGAAAGTAGCTGTCGTGACCGGCGACGCCCGCCGCGCTCTCGACATCTGCCGTCGAGCCGTCGAGATCGCAGAAGCAGAACAACAAGAAGAAGAAGAAAAGTCTCAGACTGAGCACCCCACAGGCGCCGAATCCGCAGAAAGAGAAATCCTACACACACCCAGCAAGACCCCCCGTACCAAAAACAAAACCCCTCACCCACCTCCGCAAGAACAGAAAGCCAGCAAAGCCAGAGTGACCATCTCCACGATCAAGGCCGCAATCCACGAAGCGACCACCTCGCCGCTCTCCCTCCACCTGCGCAGCCTACCCCTGAGCAGCAAGCTCTTCCTCGCCGCGCTGCTCGCCCGCACCCGCCGCAGCGGCGTGCCGGACACCACTCTCGGCGACATCCTGATCGAAGCGAAGCGCATCGCCGACGTGGCGGAGAATCAGGCGATTCATGATTTCCTGCTGGTGGACCAGAGACGGCACCAGCGGGAGCAGGCTTCGACGGCGGGTGGGAAGGCTGTGCGGGTGAAGCCGGTGCCCAGGGTGCTGGCGATGGGGGCCGCGGCGATGGAGCTGCTGGCTTCCGGCGTGGTGGCGATGGAGGCGAGGGGCAGGGGGGAGAGGAGTGGCAAGATTAGATTGAGGGTTGGGGAGGAGGAGGTCAGGGGCGCGTTGAGGGGCGATGAGGAGGTCAAGGGGTTGGGCTTCTCCGGGTGATGGTCTCTCACTCACAAATGAACCCCTAGGATAGGTGTGGATGTGCGTGTAGGATAGATAGACATAATGTGATTGGATATCTTGCTGCTCGTGCCTGCGCCTTCGCTAATGCCATGACGCTAACCTCGATACTCCCTATAAAGCAATTAGACAGTTCAGTATTTCGTCCTCCCCAACGTCGGCTTCCACTCCAGCGGATGGCTCTCCTCCGTCGCACTCTCATCCTGCTTCCAAACCTTGATCGTCTTATCCGCCTCGCCGCAAATCAGCCTCAACCCGGTGCGGTCAAACGTCGAGCTCATG
>QQTW01002906.1_pt1 | contig 12564 bp, 13 predicted proteins | sample 1904831 | NCBI WGS metagenome assembly QQTW01 (sample SAMN09435610, study PRJNA476489) | Subsurface metagenome, whole genome shotgun sequencing project. | reverse complement strand
GATCGGCACGCCTGTAGTTGTTAGCCTACTAATAGTTTGGTCAATAGTATCGCTAGGAAAGAGCGATCGCAATACAGCCACCGCACCCGCCACATGAGGTGCAGCTTGAGATGTGCCACTCTGCTGAATACCTGCGGCATCAATTAAAGCCCCTGGCGCAAGTAGAGTTAAAAAGCTGGCACTATTAGAAAAGCAAGTAACTTTATCTGCTGCCGTGAACTTATCCGGGCAAGTTTGCCAAGAAAGAGAACCTACATTAGAGTCATATACTGCCCCTACTGAAACCGCCCCCGTAGCACAAGCAGGTTCGTTAATTCCAGTCGCAAAGCCATCATTACCCGCAGCGACTATAGGGATAATGCCTACGGCTCTAGCTTCGGCAAAGGGCGCACTGTAGACATTATTAGAGCAAGCAGAAGCGTTGTTAGTCGAACTACCCAAGCTCAAGTTGATCGCTACGATGTTGTAAGCTGACTTATTTTGAATTGACCAATTGATGGCAGCAATAATATCTGTATCTCGTCCACCTCTAGGACGAAAAACATCAAGAGCGGCAATTTGAGTACCAGGCGCTACACCTGCAATAATCCCTGCTACGTTAGTCCCATGACCATCATCATCTAATTGGTTATCGCCCGTAGCAAAGTCTTGGGCGTAGACGACTTTACACCCAATTGGTTGAGCGGGAGAGGTGCAAGCGCCAAAAGCAGAGCGAGTATAGTCTACCCCTGTATCTAGCACTGCAATCGTAGTTCCGCTCCCGTTGCGATCTGCGGCAGCCACCGCAGGTTGACCGATTAAAGGTAAACTTTGAACTAGCGATCGCTGTCTTGTTTCATTTCTATAAACTCTAACGACATCAGCATTTGCCAGCAAACGAATTAAAGCAGCTTTTGATTGGAAGCGCACGAAGGATAGAGGTAAATGGCTATAGTCTTTAACTACTTGAATGCCACTTGTACCTACTTTAGATAGAATTTGCTGTTTTCTCTTGGCATACCAAGCGACTTTGAAGGCTAAGATTTGGGGGTTTTCTTGACTTAAGGCTTGTTGGCGGCGGAGACTTGCGGCTTCTTTTTGAATTTTGGTGTCGTCGTAAACAACAATTAGTTCTTGATATTGACTTGCTTTTAAATTATCTAATAAGCCTGGTGGTGCTTTGGCGGCGGCTTGAGCTTCAGTAATTGCAGTTGAGGGAGTTTGTTTTTGTTGCGCGCTGGCAGGTTTTGTCAGTAAAACATTTCCTACGATAGCTAAGTAAAAATAATAAAGTAAACCAACATGGAGTTTTAAATATCGCTGCATAAATTTTCAAAATATATTTGTTGAGTTAATACACCCATCTAAAAGTCAAACTCCTAAAAACAGGGGAAAGATTTAGTAATCTTACAAACTATGAAAAATAATTAACGATCGCCGGGAGTTGATCGCCCAATCCGAAAAGCTACAGAGAAATAGAAGTGCGATCGCTTTTATGGCTGCAATACAAAACTAACAGGATAAACAAAATAATTCCGACTAAATACTTAATTACCGCGCTGACGTTGGGATTAGGTGAGAAAAAACCCTCAATAGTACCAGCAATAACAAGCATTGGCACGATAGCAAATAACAACTGTACTGCCTTAGAACCATAAAAGCGCAAAGCATCCAAGCGGCGATACTTACCAGGAAACAAAATTGCTCTAGCAATTAGTAATCCCGCGCCACCAGCAAAAAATATAGCGGGTAACTCCAAAGCACCGTGAGGAAAAACAAACGCCCAAAACGGATAAGCTAAGTTATTTTGCCCAACTAAAGTAGCAACAGCCCCAATAATCAAGCCGTTATACGCCAATATATAGGTTGTATATAGTCCGGCAGTCATGCCTCCAGTTATTGCCGCAAAGGATACGGAAATATTGTTGACAGTAATACTACTAGAAGCTAATGGCTCAACTCCAACAATCGAACCCATCCATAACTCGTGTTTGTCGCGGACTTTGGTAATTAATTCTTGCGGTACTATTAAGGGCAAAAATGCCGGATCTTGCCAACTATACCACCAGGCGATCGCCGCCCCAAATAAAAATATCCCTGTGGCTAAGGCAATATATCCCGATGTCTGCTGGATTAATAACGGTAAACCCGTGCGATAAAACTCTTTTACCGCTTGCCATTCTTGTCGCCTTGAACCTTGGTAAATTTGGTTATAGCCGCGAGTTGTTAATGATTGTAAATTTTGAGTAATTAAGCTTCCTACTTTTTGGGTACGAGCGCGGGCAAAATCTGCGGTTACCAAGCGATACAAGCCTGCTAAAGTAACGATTTCTTCAGCTTTTAACGATTTAATCCCTTTTTTTTCTACCCGCCCTAGCAAGGCATCTAAACGTTTCCAGTCCGTTTCTCGTCTAGCAATCCAACGTTGAATGTTCATTAAAATTGTGGTCAATAAGACTTTGCTAATTTAAGATAGCGCTATTCCCATAGATAGATGTAAAATCACCGGAGAATTGTCGTGACTCAAAATTCATCCCAGCCTTTAAGTGTTGGAAATGTTGTTACTACTGGCTTTCAACTCTACAAAAATCGTTTTCAGTCTTACTTCCTGTTGGCACTCAAGGCTTACTTTTGGCTACTGGTTCCGATTTACGGTTGGGCGAAGTTTAGCGCCATTTCGGCACTGATTTCTCGTTTGGTTTACGGTGAATTAATTAATCAACCCGAAACGATCAAAGACGGGACGAGGTATGTCAACGCTAAAATGTGGCAGTTTTTCGTTGCAGGGATACTTTTAGGTCTGATTGCTCTGGGTGTATACATTGCTTTTGCGATCGCTGCAGGGATTGCGATCGTATTTGGCGGACTAATTGCTTCTCAATTAGGTAGTGTTGCCGTAACGGCGATCGCCGTTACTCTTTCTGTAATTGCAGTCATTGTTTTTATCGTTGGATTCTTTTTTGTCTTTATCCGCTTTTTTGTATTTGAATTACCCTTAGCCGTTGAAGATAACATGGATTCTACGTCAACTATCGGTCGTAGTTGGGAACTAACTAAGGGTTTTGTAGGACGCATTTTATTGATTTCTTTTGTGGCTTTTTTAATTACGATTCCTTTGGTAGCTTTAGTTCAACTTGTTAGCGCTATATTACAAGGAGTATTGATTTCTCCCACCAATCAAAACCCATTTTTTAGCCTGATATTTATTATTTTGACTCTCGGTTTAAGTTTTTCATCCGGTGCTATCCAACTACCTTTTTGGCAAGCAATTAAAGCAGTGATTTATTACGATTTGCGGGCTAGAAAAGAAGGCTTAGGGTTAAATTTACGCGATCGCAATATTTAATTTATGCACATTTTTAATCGAGTCACGCACGAAACACCTGAAAGCGTAGAATTAGAATTTACTCTAGCCGGGATTGGTAGTCGGGCTTGGGCATTGGTAATTGACTACCACGTTTTAGGGGCGATTTTAGTAGGATTCTTACTTATTATTTGGGTAATTTCTAGCGCATTAATAGAAGGGTGGGGGCGATTTTTCGGGACTCGGAATATAGAACTATGGTTAGGTGCGATCGCCTTGATAACTGTTTTTGCAATTTATACTAGCTATTTTGTATTTTTTGAAACTTTGTGGCAAGGACAAACGCCGGGAAAGCGGTTAGCAAAAATTCGCGTAATCCGAGACGATGGCAGATTAATCGGTCTGCAACAAGCAACTTTACGAGCTTTAATTAGAAGTATTGATGACACCTTTTTTATCGGTGCATTGCTAATTATGCTCACAAATAAAGAAAAGCGGTTGGGAGATTTAGTCGCAGGAACTATAGTCATTCAAACAGAAACTTCTGCAACTCCTGCAAGTTTTTCCGTATCAAGTCAGGCGCAGGATTTAGCCATACAGCTACAACAGACTGAGGCTGATTTTAGCCAGTTACTACCTGACGAATTTGCCACTATCCGCGAATATCTCCAGCGACGGGAGAAAATGACCCCAAAAGCAAAAGAGAAAGTAAGTTTAGATTTAGCGAACCAAACTAAAGCAATTATTGGTTTGAATAAGCTACCAACACGCGTTGAAGTTGATGTATTTTTAGAGGCTGTTTACATAGCCTATCAACAGCAATAAAAGATATAGGTTTTGTACAAGACGCTCTTTTGCAAGTTTTTCAGTTAGTAGCCTATTTTTATAAATCCCCCTTAAAAAGAGGGACTAATATTAAATATTTCCCCCTTTTTCAAGGGGGCTAGGGGCGATCTCACTTTGTGAAACACCCTCTACTTCTACCCACCCATACCAGGAATTAAACTACCACTAAGACGCTTGAGAGCGCGTCCAGCTACCTCGCTGTAACCCATCTCTCCACAGAGGATTTTACCCATGCGTTGAGTTGCAGTCGGGCGCTTAACCCCAACTCTGTAGCCAATCCCAGGAACTCGGTAAAATACCGCCGCTAAACGCTGCGCCCAGATCATTTCCGATCCCCATTCTTCGGTAATAACTTGGGTGTATTTTTCTAACGCACCCAAATCGCCACCAATAGCGCGATCGATTGATTCTGCCGCTTTTAAGCCGCTAAAAATCGAGGGGCGAATCCCCTCCGCCGTCATTGGATCGACGACGCAAGCCGCTTCCCCAGCTAAAAGAGCGTTTTGAGTATGGAGTCTTTGATTTCCATCCCACAAACACAAAGGATGCCCGTACTGCTTGGTGGTTTTCATATCGATGCCAAACAAGTGACTGTATTCGCCCAAAATTTTCTTAAAGTCTTGTCCTTCTCCACCCCGGAAAGTTCCAATTCCAATCGAATAACCATCCGCTTTAGGAAAATTCCAAATATAACCATTTTTGACCATGCCGAACTCGAAATGGGCAATATGACTATTTTCTACTTTAGCGCTGGCTTCGGCTTCTAACGCTCCTCCCAGGCGGCGCAGACGTTCTTTAAAGCCTAGTAACTTTGCCATTGGACCTTTAGCTCCATCGGCAGCAATCAAAAACCGTCCGTTAAATACGCCATTGCTAGTATTAACTTGCCAAGAATCGCTTTGAAACTCAATACTTTTAACTTCGGTGCTGTCTTTGAGTTCTGCACCTTGTTTTTGCGCTTGTTGGATCAAAAAGTGGTCGAAAACATCGCGCCTTACCATCCACATCGGTTCGGGCGTATTTAACTCCGCTTGAACCGGATCGCCCATTTTCCAGGTGTAGCGAATGGTATTGACTTTAACGGAAATCGCTGGCGAAAAGTCAAAATCAAACCACTTGGCGATTTCTGGCGACACTCCACCACCACAAGGCTTGTATCGTGGGAGCGATTCTTTTTCTAACACTAAAACGGAACGCCCTTTTTTAGCTAAATGATAAGCAGCCGTGCCGCCTGCGGGACCTGCTCCGACAATAATGCAATCGTACATATTACTGAATTTAGCTCCAATTTATACTTACACTGGTAGATAGCCTGAGAAGACTTTAACTAATTTTGCCTTCATCTTCACAGACCTATTGGTAGCAAATAAGCATTTTACGAAAATAATATAATTGGCAAAAAATTGGTAAATGGGTTCAAGTTACCCCCAAAACTTAGATCTACCTAAGACTGAGAAAATATATTAATCCCGCTTTGAGATAATCGATTGTGAAATTCCCAGTAAGTTCGCCCGCTCAAACCCAAACTCGTAAAGCCGATCATCTACGAATCTGTCTAGAGGAGGATGTGCAATCTCACGCCTGTACTAATGGATTGGAACGCTATCGTTTTACTCACTGTTGCTTGCCAGAATTAGATCGCCATCAAATCGATTTAAACACAACATTTCTGGGCAAACAGCTATCAGCGCCGCTATTAATTTCTTCCATGACAGGCGGTACCGAGCAAGCAGGAATTATTAACCAGCGTCTAGCCACGGTTGCTCAACACTATAAAATAGCAATGGGTGTAGGTTCTCAAAGAGTAGCTATAGAAAAGCCTCAAGTTGCTTCTACTTTTGCCGTGCGATCGCACGCTCCTGATATTCTCCTGTTTGCCAATTTGGGCGCTGTGCAACTCAACTATAACTATGGTTTGGAGCGATGTCTGCGTATAGTCGATCTGCTTGAAGCGGATGCCTTGATTTTGCACCTCAATCCTCTGCAAGAGTGCATTCAAACTACGGGCGATACTAATTTTTGCGGTTTACTTGACAAAATTAATACTTTATGCGATAAGTTGCCCGTGCCAGTAATTGCCAAAGAAGTGGGTAACGGCATTTCGGCGGTAATGGCGCTCAAACTGCTAGAAGCAGGAGTAAAAGCCATAGATGTAGCTGGTGCGGGTGGTACATCTTGGGCAAAAGTAGAAAGCGAAAGAGCCGAAACACCTTTGCAAAGGCGCTTGGGTATGACTTTTGCTGATTGGGGTCTACCTACCGCCGAGTGCATTGCCAGCATTCGCAGCGCCGCGCCAGAAGTACCGCTAATTGCTTCTGGTGGCTTGCGTCATGGTTTAGATATCGCCAAAGCTTTAGCTTTAGGCGCAGATATTGGCGGCATGGCATTACCATTTTTACAAGCGGCGGCGGAGTCAGAAGCGGATCTCCACAGCTTGGTTGAGGTATTAATTGCTGAGATGACTACCGTGCTATTTTGTACGGGAAATGCCACTATAGAGCAGTTAAAATCATCCTCAGCTTTACAATCGCTAACCGGGAAAATCTCTTAATCAGTGAATGCTTGATAATTCAAGTTAGATTGGAAGTCGATCTTGCCTAAAACAAGGTTGCTAGTCTAGGCGTAAAAACAAAGTTAGCTAACAGCTAACAGCTAGGAATATCAAAATGAGTAATTTTATTAAACAAACTTTTACAAGTGCGCTTGGTAGCTTGCTAGGACTATTTATTTTCTTTGGACTGGGGACAGTCGGACTAATAGGATTGTTAATTGCCCTAGGCGCTCAAGATAGCAGTCCGCAAGTAAAAAATAAATCTGTACTGGTATTAGATTTAGCGCTAAATATTACAGACTCCAAACCCAACTCTAGCACTAGCGCTGCCTTGCAAGAAGCCCTATCAGGAGAAGATAGAAATAGAGTAACATTGCGTACCGTTCTAGATACCTTGGAAAAAGCCCGACGCGATCCGCGCATTGTTGGGATTTATTTAGACGGTAGTAGGAGTAGCGAAGAAAGTACGACGGGATTTGCCACGCTTAAGGAAGTAAGAACCGCTTTAGAGAAATTCCGCGCCGCCGGAAAGACTATTGTTACCTACAATGTGGAGTGGAACGAACGCGATTATTACCTTAGTTCGGTAGCTAATAAGATTGTCATCAATCCTTTGGGAGCGATGGAACTTAATGGCTTGAGTTCTCAGCCAATGTTTTTGGCAGGCGCTTTAGAAAAATACGGCATTGGTATTCAAATTATCCGAGTTGGTAAATTTAAGGCCGCCGTTGAACCGCTAATTTTGACTAAGTTAAGTCCAGAAAACCGCCAGCAAACCGAGAGATTATTGGGCGATGTGTGGGGAGAATGGCAAAGCGCCGTCAGCAAAAGCCGCAAGGTCAGTACAGCTAGATTGCAAGCCGTCGCCGATACTCAAGGAATATTAGAAGCCGAGCAAGCCCGCAAGAATGGTTTAGTGGATGAAGTGGGATACTTTGACCAAGTTTTGGGCGAACTCAAGCAGCTAACTGGTAGCAAAACAGAAGACCGAACTTTTCCACAAATTAGTTTGGTAGACTACGCCGATGTTTCGGGCAAATCTTTAGGAGTAGAGCGCAAGTCAAAAAATCATGTAGCCGTTGTCTACGCCGAAGGTACGATTGTTGATGGACAAGGCGGAGTAAACCAAGTAGGAGGCGATCGCTTTGCGCGGATATTCCGCCGCTTGCGGCAAGATAAAGCTGTAAAAGCGATCGTTTTGCGTGTCAATAGTCCGGGGGGTAGTGCTACGGCTTCGGAGATAATTCAGCGCGAAATTCGGCTTACGGGTAAAACCAAACCTGTAATTGTCTCAATGGGTGATGTAGCAGCAAGTGGTGGCTACTGGATTGCGACGGACGCTAACCGCATTTTTGCCGAACCAAACACGATTACAGGTTCTATTGGCGTATTTGGTGTGCTGCCAAACTTCCAAAAACTTGCCAATAATAATGGCATTACTTGGGATGTAGTCAAAACTGCCAAACTTGCTGACAGCCAAACTGTTGCGCGTCCCAAATCTCCTCAAGAATTGGCTATCTATCAAAGTTCGGTCAACCGACTTTATAGTTTGTTTTTAACTAAAGTTGCCCAAGGGCGTAATCTTCCAGAGCAAAAGGTAGCAGAAATTGCCCAAGGTCGTGTATGGTCGGGTGTAGCAGCCAAAGAAATTGGCTTAGTTGATGAAATTGGTGGTATTGAGGCATCAATTGGCTACGCAGCTAAACAAGCAAACTTAGGCAATGACTGGCAAGTAACAGAGTATCCCGCCGTCCGCAGCTTTGAACAACGCCTATTAGGACAGCTAGGCAACGAAGCACGAGTCAGATGGGGCGGCGAAACTTCTAGCAAGTCTACAGATTTGCTAACAGTGGAGTTTCAAAAGCTACAACAAGAGCTAGAAGTATTGCAATCAATGAACGATCCTTTGGGAGTGTACGCTCGTTTGCCATTTAACTTAAAGATCGAATAAAATTATTATCTTTGCGAAGTAGTAAGTAAAATCACGGTTGTATTTTAAGAGCATACCTATAAAATTAGGAAAAGCTAAAGTATGTAATCGAGATTTTACACATCTATCTATGGATATAAAAAATAAGAGGCTTGCACTTTTAGTAGTTTCCTGTAGTGCGGCTGGGGTAATTTTAGGCGGTACTTCTAGTTGGGCAGACAGCAATCAATGTTGGCAAGCTCAAAATGTAACAAGTGATTGCCTGACTCAAGATCCATCAGTTAAAACCATGCAAGGCATGAGTACAGGTTTAATTGCGGGTTTTACAGCAGCAGTAGCGGCGGCATGGCAAATCAAGCACGATGAATAAAATTAATCCCTCCTAAAATTTAAGAGGGATTACTAAAACTCAGTTTTACTTGCTAATATCTTTTAAAGCTTTTTGTGGTGCTTTAACTACATCTTCGGCGGCTTCTTTCAATTGCTTGCCTGCTTTTTTCGTACCTGGGTCGATTGGCTCGTCGAGATTGAGTTTATCTTTGACATTTTCAAAAATATTTTTGCCTTTAGTTTCTGCTGCTCTATTTTTAATATTTATTCCTTCATCTTCGAGTAGTTTTGCTGATTTTTCGGCGTTATCTTTGATTCTGTTTGCCTTGACTTCTGCTTCACTTTCGCCATTATCAACTTTATACTGAGTAGCTTCGGGTGTCACTGGTTCTGCTTGGGCTTGCAGTTGATTGCCGTGAAGATCAAAAGCACTACTAATTAGAAAGGTTAAGCCAACTAGAAATACTGTTATAATCCGCTTTAATTTAATGCTTTGTAGTCGAGAAGTTACACGCTTCATAATAAATACTCCTACCATGCTTTTGTCTATTGAACCACTTTGACTACAGATTTAATGCCTGCGATCGCTGCATTATAATCTTTGAGGGTTTTGTATATATTCGCATCAGTCTAACGATATATAATTAATGTTTGCCAATGAAGGGGATTGACTAGGCGAGCATATAGATAATAAATAATTATTAATGTTCAAACAAATCTTTGAAGTGTAATAAATCTAGAGTAACTATAGTTGGCAAAGCTTCAAAGCATCGTGCCGCAAGATTTAATCTTTCTTCGCGTTCGAGCATAGCTATTAGTTTTTGTCTCGCACTTAGTAAGTAACGAACATCATTAGAAGCATAATTTAGTTGCTTATCGGATAAATTGGCTGCATTTCCCCAGTCAGAACTTTGAGCACTTTTATCTAATTCTACGTGTTCTAATTCTTGAATCAAATCTTTTAATCCATGTCGATTTGTATAAGTCCTTGCTAATTTACTAGCAATTTTTGTACAAAATATTGGTTCTACATAAATGGTTAAATGCTGGCGCAAAGTAGCTAGATCAAAACGGGCAAAGTGAAAAACTTTAACGATATTAATATCTTCTAGTAATTGCTTTAGATTGGGGGCATCCGTTTGATTTTTGGCAATACGGACTACCGTAACTATACCTTGAGAATCACACAATTGTACTAAACATAAGCGATCGCGCGTGGGCAACAAACCCATCGTTTCGGTATCTACAGCAATAGCTTCAGCGCTTAAATATTGCGATAGGATGTCATCAGGCAAATCGCGATCGCATACTTGAAAGTCCGGTATTTCCATTGGGTTAGCGGCGGTTGATAAATAGCTGAGTAAAGTAGTATTCATTCTTGGCATTTTTGAAAACGCCGATACCAGTTAAGTTGTATTGACCTTCAATATTAACTCGATGCCCGTCACTTTTTATCCAACCATCCACCGCTTGCTCGGCGGGGTTAGAATAGCCTTGATTGAATGCCACATTCTCTGCGGCGGCGCGATAAGGAATTTGGCGACGGATAATAGAAACGCGCTGCTCAAATCCATTATGACTAAAAGGCACTTTACCATTTGCCATATTTTGACTGTGAATTTTGGCTTGGGCGCTAATCCGCGCGTCGAGAGTCAAAGGCGGTAGCTGGCGCGACTGGCGATATTGATTGATTTGTTGGTGAATAGATTTTTCCATAGCTGAGGGCGGTGTAGCTGGAGTTGCGGCGATTTTCAGCGCTGGTAAGCCGATGTCTGCATTGAGAGGAATATCACAGCTAGAGATAGCAGACGCGATTAATAATATTCCTGGCAAGAGTTTTAGCATTATGGGCTATTTTCTAAAAATTTAGTAACAGTAAGAATAAGGGTTTGGCATGGGGGGCTAGTTTAATTATAAATCGCGGATTAGATTGTCCCCTCGGCTATGATGGGTAGCTACTATAGGATAGGCTAATCTGCTTTATTATTTTTATGGCATCAAATAATCGCAAGTCTTCCGATTCTTCTAAATCTCAGGAAACCCGTTTTGTTTATCGAGAGTTTGGCGACAATAATCCCGCCTTAGAACGGGGGGTTGCGGACTTACCAGCTTCGGAGCAAAATATCAGAATCCAAGCTTCCCGGAAAGGACGTAAAGGCAAAACTGTTACTGTAATTACTGGTTTTCAGTCTAAAAATGAAACTTTAATTGAACTTGTAAAAAAGCTAAAAACTCAATGCGGTACGGGGGGAACTGTTAAAGAAAATGAAATTGAAATTCAGGGAGAACACACCCAAAAGCTGTTACAGATTTTGACGCAACTGGGTTACAAAGCTAAGATTAGTGGCGGTTGAAAGGCAATTCTATCTATATAGAGATGCTATCAATACTAATATTATGACATCTTGAAAAAGTAATATAGTAGCTGCGATCGCCTGTTAACAAGATCGAGTTAGCGGCTACAAGGAAGATCGTTATGGATATTATTCGTCTACTAGCTGCAATTTTTCTACCGCCTCTAGGGGTTTTCCTTCAGGTAGGGCTAGGAACAGATTTTTGGATAAATGTTGTTTTAACGCTTTTTGGCTATGTTCCGGGAATTATTCATGCTGTATGGATAATTTTATCTAAAAAATAAATGTTAAAGCGATCGCCTTTTAAGTAAAGGTGATCGCTATTATTATCTACTGAGGTTTTTTAACTGCAAACAACTCAGTAAAAAACTGCTGCATATCTGCAAAAGACCTTCTATCAGCCGTAGCATTGTAAGCAACACCTTTTGAGACATCCTTACCAGCTTCAGGATTTGTAAAGCTGTGTACCGCACCGCCATACTCTACTAATTGCCAATCAACTTTTCTTTGACGCATCTCGTTTTCAAAAGCATCAACTTGGGCTTCAGGGACTAAAGGATCGTCTGCACCGTGCAAAACTAACACTTTACTCTTAATATTTGCGGCATCTTTGGGATTGGGCGTATCTAAATTGCCATGAAAACTAACTACACCAGCAATATTTGCCCCACTTCTTGCAACTTCTAAAACTGTAGTACCGCCAAAACAGTAACCAATGGCAGCAATTCGGCTTTTATCGGTAAGTTTGTTGTCTTGTAATACTTTTAATCCGGCGGAGGCGCGATCGCGCATTAGTTTGCGATCGGACTTATATATCGTAGCTTGGGCGGCGGCATCTTTGGGATTAGTTGGTCTAATACCTTTACCGTACATATCCACTGCAAAGGCGACGTACCCAAGTTTTGCCAGTTGCTCGGAACGCTGCTTAACATAAGATCCTAAGCCCGTCCATTCATGCACAATCATCACACCTGGACGTTGCCCTTTGATTGCGTCATCGTAGGCTAAATAGCCTTCTAACACCGTGTTTCCATGTTTGTATTCAACAACTTGGGTTTGCACTTTAGCAAAAGCTGAGGTTGAACAAACTAAAGCCACAATTGGCGCAATCAGTAGAGATGGTAAAACTTTCATTGGATAGGAAAAAGAGGATATTGAAAACTGGAAGACTATTTTAGCGTGAGATTTTATAACTAACATCTTGCCTAAGTAGGGCTACAAGCAAAAAGCCCACCCTAGGGCGGACTTTTTAACCCGATAAAGTGTGAGC
>QQTW01002905.1_pt1 | contig 12566 bp, 11 predicted proteins | sample 1904831 | NCBI WGS metagenome assembly QQTW01 (sample SAMN09435610, study PRJNA476489) | Subsurface metagenome, whole genome shotgun sequencing project. | reverse complement strand
CTCATTCTTCTGCCAAATCCCCCTCCCTCCACAAATTCAAGACACAATCATCTCTGCGTCTCGCATATCTTGTCCCGCTTTTCGTTCTGCCTTTCGTTAGATTCACATAGATAGACTTAGAGAGGCTTTTCCGGTTCTCTCTTCTGCCTATCTTCGGTTGTGAAAGGCTTCACGAGCAAAATCAATCCCAGCTACTCCCTAGTCTCTGACCTTTGTCACTCTCATTTCGGTTCAGCCTCTTCCAACTTACGCTTAGGGTTCAATATTTCAGAAAAGACGCGCATCTGAACCACTCATACATACCAGTCTCATAATTCTGATCACTTGTGAGTTGTCCGCTCCTGGCTGAGAGTCCATCAATGACTGACCAAAAGCTTTCTTAGGAATTATTCCTGCAATATGGCAGATCAGCTCGATATGAACGGTCTCACCTTGAACGACTCTAAGCATGCCAACGGAATGCCTGCCGGTCGTCCTGCGTACATCCCACCTCATCTCCGTGGGCAGCCAGGCGGCGGTGGACCCCCACCAATGGACGGGCCTCCAACACTTCCTCCTGGAGGGAACCCTGGGCTTGGTGGTAGTGCATGGGGAAATCCTAAGTGAGTGCACTCTGCAAGGGCATTGCCAGCGAAACTTCTGGTTGTTCGTGTCTCTAGCTGGACAACACTAATAATTTGACAGTACTCTTGGTGGCAACAACTGGGCCAGTGCTCCAAATTTTACTCCAGGTGGAAAGGATGTCGCCGCTAATGGTTGGGGCGGACCACCTCCTGGCGGCTTCAACCCTAACGCCTACGGCAATCCTGCAGCCCGTGGACAGGAAAGATCACATGGTGGTGGAGGTTACAGTGGAGGTGGTGGCGGCGGTGCTCCTCCGGCTCGAGGTTCCGGTGATGGTCAATGGCGAGATGGTCAGCACGTGCCTGGACCTCAGAATCCGAAAGCTGAACGCGAATTGTTTGGTGTGCCAAACGACCCCACCACCGCTCACACGGGCATCAATTTCTCCAACTACGACGATATTCCAGTCGAAGCCTCGGGTCATGACGTTCCCGACCCAGTCATCGCCTTCACCAACCCACCACTTGACGATCATCTCCTAGGCAACATCAAATTGGCAAGATACACGGTTCCTACTCCTGTCCAGAAGTATTCGATTCCGATCGTCATGAACGGCCGTGACCTTATGGCATGCGCCCAGACAGGCTCTGGCAAGACTGGCGGTTTCCTCTTCCCGATCCTTTCTCAGGCCTTTCAGCATGGTCCCTCCAGCGTTCCTGCAATGGGAGGCAACAGTGGCTTCTCACGACAAAGAAAGGCTTTCCCCACGTCTTTGATTCTTGCGCCGACACGTGAACTTGTCTCTCAAATTTATGATGAGGCACGAAAGTTTGCTTACCGATCTTGGGTGCGACCATGCGTGGTTTACGGTGGCGCTGACATCGGTGCTCAGCTTCGATCCATGGACCGTGGCTGTGATTTGCTTGTTGCAACTCCTGGCCGACTGGTCGATCTTATCGAGCGTGCCCGCATTTCTCTATCCAATATCAAATACCTTGTTCTCGATGAAGCGGACCGCATGCTGGACATGGGTTTTGAGCCTCAGATTCGTCATATTGTCAACGGCGTGGACATGCCTCCGGTTCAGGGACGCCAAACTCTCATGTTTTCGGCCACCTTCCCAGTCGATATTCAGGGATTGGCTCGTGACTTCTTGAAGGACTACGTCTTCCTGTCTGTGGGTCGTGTCGGCTCCACGTCGGAGAACATTACCCAGAAGGTGGAGTATGTTGAAGATCACGACAAGCGCTCTGTTCTTTTGGACATCCTTCATTCACATGCAGGAGGTCTTACCCTCATTTTCGTGGAAACCAAGCGTATGGCTGATACCCTGTCTGATTTCCTTATCAATCAGAGCTTCCCAGCTACTGCCATTCACGGAGACCGTACTCAGCGTGAACGAGAGCGTGCTCTTGAATTCTTCCGCAATGGTCGTTGCCCGATCATGGTTGCCACTGCTGTTGCCGCTCGTGGTCTTGACATTCCCAATGTCACGCATGTTGTCAATTACGATTTGCCAACCGACATTGACGACTATGTCCATCGAATCGGTCGTACCGGTCGTGCTGGCAATACAGGTATCTCAACAGCCTTCTTCAATCGTGGCAATCGTGGTATTGTCCGGGACCTCATCGAGCTGCTGAAGGAGGCCAAGCAAGAATTGCCCCCCTTCTTGGAAAACATTGCGCGGGAAGGATCCGGCTTTGGTGGTGGCGGTCGTGGCGGTCGTGGTCGTGGAGGTGGAGGGCGTGGTGCCTCTGCTACTCGTGACGTGCGTCGTCAAGGAGGTGGCATGGGTGGTGCACCCTCTTACGGTGGTAGTGGTGGCGGTGGTGGCGGCTTTGGTGGTGGTCATCAAGGTGGATACGGTAAGCTTCATACTCCTTCCTTCTCATTGACAAGTGCTTGTACTGACTTAGGTGAAGGTGGCTACAGTGGTGGTGGTGGCGGCGGCGGCAGCTACGGCGGTGCTCCATCATACGGTGGTGGCTACGGTGGTGGTGGCTATGGCAACCCAGGCGGAGCTAATGGACCGTCATCATGGTGGTAAATGCTCGGGCACGGGCACAGGCACTCGAAACCCCCTGACATCATCCGACGTGTGGCGGCACTTTTCCTTTTCGATTTTCTTACTTTTCTCAAAAGTCGTTCTCGGCTTTTGAATCGGCGCTCGAAGGGTCTCAAAGGGCTTTAATGAGCTAATGAGGACAGGACAGCTTCGAAAATTCTTCTTCTCCGGCATTGCATGATACACGATAGATAGCGTTGACTTCCTGTTTCACGTTTCAAGAGATACCCCAACATGTCGAGCTTCAATCGAAAAATGAAGAGGGACATGATACAGAAGGGCGGCCACGCAGGCTCTCATCTTCAGGTCTTTTCGAAGAAGGAGGACCAGACGAACCACACATTACATGGGAGCGTGGGTGATGGTGCTCGTCACTTTGTTGTACCTACTTCGGCCGGGGGTATTGATGAGCCAAACCAAAGGACCATCGCTGTCATTAGATCATAAAATGCCAAATATTCGATGCTTTTTTCACAAGTATGTATGTGTGTGTGCGTGTGTGAGAGAGAGGGAGAGAGAGAGAGGGAGAGATTTCCTTTTTATTGATGGTTTACTGCAAGTCGAGGAAAGCTTTCTTGATCGCTAGCTGGACTGCCCACCGGTCACGACCTGCCCACTCGTACAGATCCCCAACGGAGTCAAGATCCTACCTCACCTCTCGTCACGTGTCGGAGCATCTCGACAAGACCGACACGAGAGATCCTCATAACCAACCTCACTCTCGTGTCTTCTGTCCCAATCATACGCCTCCATCGATGCCTGGTTGGATCATGGGACCAGCTTCGCAATATTATTCATCTTCTTCATGTTCATCACCCCCTTTCCCCTTCTTCCTTTCCCCTTTTTCCTTTCCCTTCTCCTTTTTTCCTTTCCAGCGAAATGAGACTCACATCTCACAGCTCACTGCTCACAGCTCACTCCTCGAAGCTCCGTCCCATCCGGTCTTGTATCACCTTCCCTCTCCTTTCAATTTCTCATCGAGGCTGGTTAGTGAGTTTCCTAGCGCATGACTGACTGACTGACTGACTGCTGGTATGGGGGACTGGCTTGCCGCGGTCGGCAGGTCTGTCGGGCTTGTTGACGTTCTGGGTATGCGTGCGTGCGTGCGTGGAGAGATGAGGAAGTGAGGGGAGGAGAAGAGTGTGGAGAGGAGGAGAGGAGAGAGAGGAGAGGAGAGGAGAGGAGAGGAGAGGAGAGGAGGAGAGATGAGAGGTAGAGATGCATATCTCTACCCTCCCTCCCTTTGAAGCTACAGAGCCAGAGCGAGATGTAAATAAAATTGAAGACAAGTAGAGAGGCATGGGCGAGACAGCAAGACGAACACGGATATCCCTATCACTTCTTTACGTAGGCATTCATAAATAGAATAAAAAGGTGGGGGGAATGGGGGAGAGGAGATAAATAAAGGAATGGTTTCAGAAGAGAGAGGAGAGAAGAAAGCAACAACAGATTTGGGGGGTCCGAGAGACAGGTGTGGTAACTAAGTTGACTTAGTTAAAATTCTCAATCGCGATCCGAGAAGAACTGTGCTGGCGATATCGATATCTATGAAAACGATCTAGAATTAGGACCAAGGGGATAAATTGATTCCGTCTCCGATCTCTAGTTATGTGGTGGACGTGCTGGTTGTAGTAGATATGGCCATCACCGATATGAGACTCGTCTCATCTCGACTCATCTTGACTCACCACATCTCTTGCCCTGCATCTCTTCACCCTTTTTGTCTTGACCTTACCCCATCTGGACTGACCGGCATTGCTTACAGCTCTCTGCTCTCTGCTCACTGCTCACTGCTCACAAATCCTCAAGCCTCAAGCCTCATGCCTCATCCCTCCCCAGCAGTGCTCAACATCTTCCACAGCCACCCGCCCTTCCTGTGCACCAAGTCCGCATACCGCCCCTCCTCAACCACTCTCCCCTGATCCAGCACCACCACATTCTCCGCACAGGCCATCATCTCCTTCGCGTGCGTGATGATCAGCACTGTCATTGTCATACGCCCTGTGCTTGCCTTTGCTGAGGGGACCGTTGGGTTCTCATCCCAGCCATCGTGGTGATGATGATGACGAGGAGGAGGAGGAGGAGGAGGATGTTTCGGCCGACTCTCCTCTATCAACGACACGATACTCTTCCGTACGATCTCTGCAGATTCGCCGTCTAGAGCTGAGGTGGCTTCGTCTAGGATCAAGATCCGTGGCCTGCGGCACAAAGCGCGGGCGATCACTACGCGTTGTGCCTGGCCACCTGACAGTCCTAGCCCGCCATCCCCAATTTGCGTCTCGTAGCCGTTTGGGAGCGTGAGGATGAAGTCGTGAATCCCCGCTCTTCTGGCCGCGGCATGGACGTTCTCAGTCGTGGTCAGTGGGGAGAGGAGGTCGAGGCCGTATGTGATATTAGCGCGGACGGTGGCGGGGAACAAGGCAGGTGTTTGCGAGACAACGGCGATGGAGGAGCGGAGGGAAGGGATGTGTAGGGAGCGGATGTCGTGGCCAGAGAGTGTGAGGCTGGGTGGGCCAGTGGAGGCGTCTGATGAGGTGCGGGCTGAAGGGTCAGCCCTGGGTGGATACAACCCTAATAAGAGGGAGGCGATGGTAGATTTGCCAGAACCGGAGGAGCCGACTAGAGCCGTGGACGTGCCGCTTGGAATTGAGAGGTTGAGGCGTGAGAGAGCTGGGGCGGATGCGCCGCGGGAAGGGTAGCTGAAGGTCAGGTTGATAAAATTGATCGGCCCCGAGAGGGTTCTGGAGTTGGTGGAATCCAGGCGCACGGTTCCGGTGTATTCGTGAGATTGATGGAGGGGGAGGTTGGACAAGCGTAGGAGCCGGGTCGCTGTGTCGGCTGAAGATGAGATTTGTGGGATGTAGGCTATTACCGCGTTGGCGTTGGCAGTGCTGAAGAGGAGCATTGAAAAGACGGTCAGTATCGATTTGACGTCGAACGATCCTTCCTGAGCCACTTTGGCACCGTACCAAAAGACCAGAGCAGTGACGAAATTAATGGTGGAGTCTGAAGCTCCGAAGAAGAACCCGCAGTAGGCTGCGCGTTTGATGCCGACGATGAGAGCGTCAGAAGTGGCTTTGTTGTATTTTCTGTGAAAGTAGGATTCCAGCGTCAATGCTCGCACAGTGCGAATATCAGTGAAGGTCTCGACGAAGATTGAGCCTGCCGCATGACCGGCGCTGTTGGTGAGATTTTCCCATTTGCTGCTCACCGCTTCGAAACCCTTGGTCACGAAGTAAAGAGATGGAGCTGCAGCGACGCCCACAAGTGTCAGCCTCCAGCACTCGACCAATGACCAGACAGTGGCAATTGTCATCATAGCCGCAACGACCACAATGAACGGTGCAAAGCGACCGACCAGATTACGCATCTCTTCTGCATTCCGGTCGAGACAGCTGGTCAGAGCAGACAGGCTGTTTTCCTCATCATCAAACCACGCTTTTGGCTGGTCGAGGACTCGTTCAAAAGCCTGTAGTCGGAGATTATCGACCCAGGCTTGACCACATCCTTCCAGGAGGTAATGCATGCCACCATCGGAAATGGCGTCAACAATCGCGATACCAAGGATTGCCATGGAATAGATCAGGGCTTTTTGCGCTTGTTGGTCTTGGATGAAGAATGTGCCTAATAATTGGGAGAACACATAGGAGAATGAAGGCGGACCTGCAGCATGTACAAGTGCGGAAACAAATCCAAGGACAAGCTGCGCACGTTCGCGATATGCAAGAGTAGGCCAGACGGTGCAAAGGACCGATCGAATTGAATTCACCTTCTGTGTTTTCATCGTTCCCTTATCATCGAGCTTTGCTGGCTTTGGCACGTCTGACGACGCAATAGAGACAGCACTCGGTCCAGGATGACTGCGCCTCAGTGTAGAAAATCCACTTTTGGCGTGACGATCCGTTGGCAACATCGACTCCCCATAGATACTCTTCATTGTCATAGCCTGATGCATACTCTTAGGACGACCACCTCGCGACAGGGCTCGATGTATACTGAGCGTCTTGGGAGTGGCCGAATATAGATGTCGCATCTCAACGTCTTCGGGCGTTGCAAGGTAGATGGTGCTTCTCGGCCTAGCTTGCGCCATCGGTTGTCTTCTGATTGCACTTAAGATATTGCCAGCAGAGGAGCGTTTCTGGACCACTGGCATATCATCAGAACCTGCAACGGCCATGGACGATGGGCGAAGAGTAACGGGAGACTCGGCTATACTATCCAAATGCAATTCTATCGAGTCTCGTCGCATCATTGACTTTCTCGTTTCGAAAGCGATATTGCTATATCGGTTGCTCTTTTGGGTTTGGCCTTGTCTTCCTGCAAAGCCAAAGTTGAAATGAGCAGAAGCCGCAGCAGTTGGATGATCTAGCGAGTCCGGTCCTCCTTCCTTCAGCGATGCCAACGTATATCGATAACCGTCCTCGACAATCTGTCCGTTTTCAAGAATATACACAAATTCTTCGTCTCGAATCTGGGATATATCGTGGGTGATGACGATGGTAGTCTTCCCACGACGCCATTCCCGAACAGATTTCATGACAGCTTTTCGGCTGACATAGTCTAGAGCACTCGTCGATTCGTCCAGAATCAAGACTGGCGTATCGCGCAGTCGAGCTCTCGCCACGGCCACCCTTTGCTTCTGTCCTCCACTCAACGCACTGCCACCACTCCCGACCCGAGTATCAAGTCCCTTGGGCATATCGTTGACGGTTGATTGCAAAGCAGCAAGGTCGATACACGTCTTGACCTGGTCCCTAGCAACGCGGAGGTACTCATGTTGTCCAAATGATATGTTCCTGAAGATGGTCTCATTAAAAAGTATGCTCTCTTGTTGGACCAGAGTGACGTTGTTTCGCAGCCAGTTTATGTCGAGCTCGCTAACAGATGTGCCATCAATGAAAACACCACCTTTAGTCGGCTCATAGAAGCGCATCAACAAGTTCCCAAGGGTGCTCTTTCCGGAACCACTCTTGCCCACCACGAATGTCGTCTCTCCCGCTGGGAAGAAGAAAGTTGAGTCTTTCAGGACAAGGTTGTCCGGCCTTGAAGGATATGCAAAGGAAACCTGTTAGACGTCAGACTTTGAAGCAATGATTGTTTGAAACCAACTTACATCTTTCACTTCGATATCTCCCTCACAGAATGCTGGGGCTAGTTGTCCCATTTTGTGACTGACTTTTAAACCTTGACTCATTTGCTCGAGGATGTTTTTCATGGCAGCACCTGCAGCACGACCTTTCTCAAGGACAATCATGTGGGGCAGGATATCTTCAATAGCTTTGGTTCCCATGAGGCAAGCCCAAAATGTGGTGAGAACATCGCCGGCAGATGTGTCGCCTGTTCTTACAAGATGGCCACCATACCAAAATCCCTGCACAAACATAGCGGTAGTCACGAAGCGCACAAAGCCAATCTGCAACGAATTGGACAGAGCTTGCTTCATATAGTATTTTGCTGCTTCCATGACGACTGGTGTGTATTGACCAAGCTCGAAGGTCTGACCGTTGAAGCATTTGACCGTTTCAATCGCTGCCAGGGCACTGTTGGCCCGCTTTGAGGCTAGCGAAAGCTCAGCCTCTTGCCTGATAATGCTAGGCTGCATTGTTGACGATATGAAGGACATTATGACTGCCGAAATAGGAAGTCCGGCGAGGATCACGAGGGTTAGTTTCCAAGATGTGTAGAAAGCCAATCCTAGTGAAGCGAATGCTTGCACAACATACTGGATGGAGAAGCCCAGTGGCTGGGAAGTGCCTATTTGGAGCTCACGGATCTGGCTATCAAATTATCAGTGGCGGCCGGAGAAGAAATAGAACTGGCGTACGTCTGCAGTCGTGGTAGTAGAGCGCCAACGCCACTCGTACGCATTTCATACCATTCCAAGTCTTTTTCCAGCAGATTTTGAAAGAGTCGATCCCGTGCATTCTTTGCCTGCAGCTCTCCAAACACCATCCACAACCCAAAATAGCCCCCTTTAAGCACCCAGACTGTGCATCCAAGGACACAGAGAGCTATGGCATTGTCCGAGACTTTTCGAGTCAGCATAGCGCCATCGGCCGCGCCCGATCCATAGGCGGAGAAGGAGTCAAAGATTTTTCCAAAGAAGATTGCGAGAGCTGGTCCGGTAATTCCAGCAGCCGCGGAGAGGAAGAGGGCGATGATGAGGATGGGCGCATGATGGCGTGACGAGAAATTGAACAGAGATTTCCATTTGGAAGTTGCCGTTGCAGATGAGGCCGGGCTTGATGTGGGTAATTCTTCCTCGCCAATGCCGGCTTCCCTCATCCTGTTGCTTAAGGCGGTAAAAATACGTCAACCACTCCGTCAAGAGAACGTCGAAAGAAGAGGAAAAAAACTCTTGCGCATCCCTAGGCATAATGTGCATAGGCATGAAAACAGAACCAAGGAGGCAAACAACTATTTTGAGAGACACACGTGGCGATGATGGTCAAGTACTGCTAGTATTGTTCTTTGGAATGCACGTGATAGAAGCAAATTCCATCGGCAAAACCTTGACGTGACGAAAGAGCGTCTGTACAATGTACATTGCAAACTTGATCTTGATTTCAAGCTGAAATTTTGAGAGCTGATCGAAGCCGGGCTGCTCGCCGAGGAGGTGTTAATTTTGGCGAGGTGCATCTTCTGGTCAAGAGACCAGTACAATGGTGTCACCCGCCGTCGACTCGGCTGAAGAGAATGACCTCGCGTCCGTGCTGCTGCTGATAAAATCGATGAATGAAGGCCAAATCTATTGTGCGGGGTGGCATCATAGGAAAGAATCCAATGTCCTCTTTGACTTTGGTGTAGCAGAAGCAGGGTGAAAAGGAGATAAGATGGTGTCATCGCCAGACTTTGATTCTGCCATCACGAGCCATCTTTCTTCTCTGAATCTTCTGGATGTGTCTGCTCATAGATCCAATCATTCAGTCCAGCGCGATTTCGAGCAATTTCAATGGCGTAAAATTGCATGCGAACTGCAAACATCGTCTCCTTCTCCCCGTACTCGAGCTTTGGGTTCTTTCTCAACATGGTGCCGAAATTGAAATCCTCCACCTTTTTATCGCCCTTCTCGTATACCATTACAAAGTTGCGCCATCGCTCTTTGCCTTCCTTGCTCTTCATTTTGTCTTCATCGAGTGTCTCGGCAGGGTCAAATTCTGGGAAGGCTTCATGTAGGTGTTGGAGGATCTCATCGTCCATTCGCGTCAGCCGAAGGTTGGAACCGCGCATCTTCTCGAGGATCGACCAGTAAGTTGTCATGTGCTGGACGGCTGGAGTGCGCAACCGTGAGTCTCGAGTGTAAAGTCGCAGGGTTCAGCCAGCGTACCCTTCACAGCGAATTGCTTCTCCATCTACGGGCTTGTTAGATCTTGCAATTTTCCCTGTTGCCTGCGTTTATCCTCACATCCTCGAAATTCTGTGCCTTTTCTGGGTCGAAAGGCGCACCCTCGGGGCCAACGAGAGCCATCTTGGGCGGGTAGGTTGAGAGGACTGGACACGGGTAACAATCTCAAATATGATATGCAAAGCTGTTCCCAATTCAGACGATTTGAGTATCGACGATCTCGAGATTTGTTCAAAGTGGTTTTCATCTTGGCGAACAGCGTCTCCCGCTTAGTTACATATTATGGAATCCTCAGCATAGTGTCTCGAAATCGTCATTTCGCTTGGCATTTGCCTATGGAACCGTACCAGTAAGCCCCAGTTCGATAGTACACTCTGAACCATGCAAGAATAATCAGTTACAGTACCCACGAGCCTGACATTTCCATGTTCCCGAGTCAAGCTTCACCTATTAGACTCATGGGAACGTCAAGGAGCTCAAAGGTGATAAGGTTTGCAATATGTAATTGACTGCAAGGACCGTGTGCTATGACCTATTGAATTGCCACAACTGCAACACCTTATTCCCTCCTATACGGTTGAGGTCTTGTTCTCCTCCTTCACCGCAAGAGGTGGGACGTCGTGATCATTAGGAACCTTACTAGAGGGCAGTCGCCTCCAGTCAACATAATGAATGCCACCCAGCCTTGCCTCTCCTTGCGTGAAAACAGTGGACACATATCAACAGACTAGCTTTCGGTTGTGTCTGCGGTAACTAACTAGTTACTGGGGTCAGATCTGCGGTGTGCCAGCATTGGTACTCGTACCACCCAATACATTGCGGAAAGACAACCAAAGACTTGATCACTGACTTTTGCAAACCGGGCCACATCGTCCACTTCCGTGTTCCATGTGTCTCAGTCAAGATGGCGTGCCAACCTTGCCAGCAACAGAACCGGCGCGACATGATCCAGGATCTGGATGAGGATTCTCCAGTTGAGGTATTCCAAGAGTATGGCAGCTGAATCAAACCAGAGGGGCCAATTAGTGTCTGTGCAATTTTCCCCGAAGAGGTTAGCATCGTCGACTCATTCCCCTGGTCTATACTCCGATAGCTGGCCTCGCGACGACCAAAAGCGCTTTCCTACCCGTCTTTGCCGCTCCGGCTGTGACGAAGCACATTCCATCGCCCAGTCAGCTCAAACTATCCCATCACACGTCTTGAAAGCAAAACAAGCCGACCCTGAAAATCCCCATCATCATGCATCCAGGTAGCGCGCAGGAGACGAGAATCATCCATCGCCCCCCTCTCTTCCCTCCACCCCGTCACACCCCTACTCTCTCGACTCAGACTCGACAAAGCAGACCCCGGAGTAGTACTCGCCACTACCGCGTCCAAGCGACTAGACATGCCCACCCGCAGGACCTGGCTTTCTGCCACCAGAGTGCAATCCCTGCAGTCAACTTCTCCCAAGGGGTCTGGTCGGCTCGACTGCAACTTGCAACCTCAGCGTGCTGATGAGATCTATTCTGGATTCTTCATGGCACCGTCGTCGAGGACCAGATGTTACGATTGTGGGCTTGAGTGGGTGTACAGCGGTCTTTGTCGAGACGTCGGTCTTGGATATCGATTGAGGTGGGAGACGTGGGGTTAGAGGTTCCGTGTGTTGGATGTTTGGTGCATGTTTGATTGGTAGATCGGGTGGGCTGCGATGGGATCTGTATGGGGTGCTGTTCAACTGTGAATGTAGCAACGGGGTGTCGGTGAGATGAAGAAGTAAGGGCATAGATCGGCCGAGCATGTATCTAGTTACTAATTGCTAGATATGTAGTAGCACGAATCCTTGCATTCATCAACACACGATTCCATGCTTTTTGGCTCAATTATCCTCATCATCATCATCATCACCCTCAATCTCCTCGACCCTCCCATTGATATTGTCTCCTCTCGACCCTCCTCTCCGACCCACCTGTTCAAACCTCCCACTCTCCACCGCCTCCCGCACCGGATCCCCGACCCGCACCACCCCCGTAGCTCTCAACCGCTCGAACAGAACGAACAGCCTCTCGGCCTCCTGCTCCTTCTCCTCCTGGCTCATCGCCGGGCCGTCATCCACGATGGCTTCTTTACTTAATTTCTGCCCCGTGATCGGGTTGATTAGTTCCTCTGCCTCTCCTTCTCCTTCTCCGCCTCCTAGTGCGTCGCCGGGCTTCTCCTTCTTGTTCTTCGCCCTGGAAGAAGAAGAGGATGACGAAGGGTTCGTACTGGAGAATACGTCTCCAGCTGCTTCCGGGACGGGAAGGTTGTGTGAGAGGAGGAAGCCAGCCGCGTGGCCGTAGCCAACGTTCTGGACGAAGGTGGTGGGGTCGTGGTCCGAGAGGTCGAATAAGAGGGCCGAGATGGCTTCACGGATGGTGGGGGCGGTGGAGGTGCTTGAGAGGCGGAGAAGTTTGGAGGGGAGGGTGTTGGATTGGCCAAGGGGGAGGTCCCGGTCGGAGTTTGAGGGGAGGAGGAGGGATTGGAGGTGTGATTTTTGGGCTGGGAGGGAGGATATTTTGCGGAGGAGGGTAAGGAGGGGGGTGATGATGATGATGATGAGGATAATTGAGC
>QQTW01002904.1_pt1 | contig 12569 bp, 10 predicted proteins | sample 1904831 | NCBI WGS metagenome assembly QQTW01 (sample SAMN09435610, study PRJNA476489) | Subsurface metagenome, whole genome shotgun sequencing project. | reverse complement strand
ACAAAAGATGCACGTTACATAGACACGGACCATGATCTGGTCAATGGGGCTGAGCCGGACAATATGAGGGGCGCATGGTGTTGTCGGTCGGACTAAGTCCAAGTCCAAAGCCATAACCTGGAGAACGAGAGAATCAAATGGTCTCGATAAGAGAGCTGTAGGTTCCAAAACCTTTCAGTGAAGAGGCTTCCTCTGGACAAGTCTTGTTAATCAGAGGATTTCAGAGAACAAAGAGTAAAGGAATATCTCGTGATAATAACGGTAATCAACTGCGTAGAGAATTAGAACTAAACCCTTGTTGCCAGGTTGGGGCTTTGCCTTCGGCATGGCTACGGCCTAATGGTGCAACATGGCGTCGACGGACAAGATTGGGAGTGCTGGATATCCTGCAGAGTTCTTAACTTGTGTGGACATCACTGCTGTAAGGGTTTGCGGTGTTCTGACCAATTTTGGTAAAGCATCCGTGGGGCGCAACGCCTCTGTAACGCTGGACACAATGAGAGAATCGGTGTCCACACTGCGTTTGCATGGTCGCTGCATGCCGATTAGCCTGCTGCAAGATCCTGTGCTACACCGGGTTTGCATCCAGGTAGGACAAGAACGAAGTGAAACATAAGATCAAGGTAAGTAATCTATATGCAAGTACAAGATTTTTGATCCTTGCGCAGATCACCCGCCCGTACGGTTCTGCTTCGGGATTAACTAAGGTATCTTACCTACGGTAAGGTACCCTACCTCATTCCCATGACATTGCTGTCGGGTCAGAAAGCGTGCTACACGCTTCGATGCAATCTCCTCTTGACCCTTCGCTCTGATCAAAGGTCATTGCCGGTGCATCGCTATGCAAGCGATCGACAATCTTCATCATGTCATACTGGCACCCATTAGACACTTTTCATATTGTACTGTAGAGCGGATGTGGATGGTGTTTTTGATTGCTGATTTGCTTCTCCAACGAACTTTCTTATACCTACGTCTACTAAATTCCACGAGCCACTAAGGCCTCATTGATCTTCCTCTGAGCCGTGTTTAAGTGCGGTTCCTTCAGCGCGGTGGAGTGATTGCCGTCGATTTCATGATATCTGACCTCACTCCCACAAAACCCTTTCCAGGAACCCAAGACCCCATATCTCCACTCGTCTGGCGATGCGTTGAAATGCGGCATTGGATCGGCACAGAAACAATCGTACTTGGAAATGGACCCACTGGGGCGGTAGGTACTGGCCATTAGCCTCATGGAATTCTCAACACGCCCATAAGCTGCAAGTCTGGAGGGCGTGATGCCCATCATCGCGATGAATTCGGGAGAAAACGTGGAATACAACTCGTCAAAAAATTCCTGGTCCGATTTCTACTGTCGTTAGACGAGATCTGCTTCGCACTAGAAGGGAGAACGAAAGCGTACATGAGCTGTCTTCAGTCCAAACTCCTCGGCTTCCTCCCTCGTGAGCGAAGTGAATTCGGGCAGAAGATCTACCATTAATGTGCGGTATTGAAGGTGGCCTATGGTACGTTTCAAGTCTGGGGGATTGTCAATACCGCCAACAAACAAGACTTCATCTCCCATGGCTTCTAGCTTCTTGGCGAGCTCAAAGGCAATTGAGCCCCCCAAACAGTACCCGAGCATCGCATACGGTCCGTGAGGCTGAGTACTTTTCATTGCTTCCAAGTAACAGCTGAGACGGTCAGAGAAGACACAGTTGGGAGTTATTTCACATTGAACGTACCTCAACATGTCTTCAAAATCTGCAAACGACCCTTCCCCTTCATACACCCCTTTTGCTCTCAGGGCATATATTGGCCGATCCGGTAAGAAAGGTAACAAGCTGATCCAGCATAGGAACTCACCGGATCCAGGATGAACAAGGAACAATGGATGCTTCGAGCCGTGCCGCGATAAAGGAACGATAGGGTCATACTCCGGTAGTGCAGTCCCTATTGACAGTAGCGACTTCTCGAGTTCTGGGATAGATGCACAGCGCAATAACATCCCCATCGGTATTTCTTGGTGGATGTGAAATGCGGCTTCAAGTGACTTCTTGATGCGCATATACCCAAGGCTGTCAATACCCAAACGAAGTAAAGCATTGTTGCCTGCAAGTTCCTCTTTCGCTATGCCGGTCTCTCGCGAATATATCTCAACGACCTGACTTCCGAGTGGCGATAGGTAGTCGAGACCTTTCGATTCGAGCTTCTCTTCGCCATTTCGCTCATCCACCAGACTTGTCTTTCTCTGCACTCGATATTGGTCAAAGATCCCAGATTCAAATGACAGCTTAAGTTTGCGGCGTGATAGTTTGCCGATGGTAGACTTTGGCATTAGGTCCTTTGGAAGAGGAATTATTGCAAGGGCTGGTTTCGAACAAAGAGCAACAACGGCTAGGTTGATGGCGTTGATTGTATCGTGGAGTGTGGCATCTGTCATGTCCTCTGCTGGGTTGAAAAGAACCACAACACCTTCACTATCGCCGTCCTTCTCCAACGAGGAAAACGTAGCTGTATAAGAGACTGTCAGACCCTTGATATCACGCGATTCGATAGCGTGCTCCAGTTCGAATGAAGAATAATTGGTGCCATTGATGATGAGGACCTCTTTAGATCTTCCGACTATCTGAAGATCTCCATTTCCATCCACAACCCCGGTGTCTCCGGTATCAAACCAGCCGTCTGAGGTCATGCATGCATCTGTGGCTGTGGTATTATTGAAGTAACGCTTGAAAACAATCTCCCCACATAGTTGAATAGCCCCAGTTATTCCAGGCGGTACTTCAGTTCCATGATCATCTACTATCCGCAGCTCGAGAAAGCTGTCCCGGGGATGGTTGCCTACAGATGCAAAGACATAGCCGTTCGCAAGGTCGTTTTGCGGGCAGTTCGTATTGTAAAAACATGCGGAACAGGTCTGTGTTGTGTGTCAGTAACTCTTTGATTTGCCAGCGAATTTAGGTGATAAAAGATCAACCAGACTCCTGTCGAGTAAGTCGATACTTACTTCGCTTAATCCATAAACGGGTTTGATCGAGTTCGGGCGCGCTCCATGCTGCACAAGCAAGGTATCCGCAGCCGCAATAGTGGAAACTCTGCAGGCTTCGCCCCCAGTTATCAGGACACTTAGTTTGGCAAAGTCCAGAGCCGGAGGATCCTTTTGAGCTCGAAACGCTTTGGTGGCCGCTGCAAGAAAAAAGTTCGGTGCGAAAGCGTATCCAATCTGGTGCACGCTCAAAATGCTGAAGAAGCTGGCTGGGTTTGTCGCCAGATCAGCTGTCCTTATGTAGACTTGATCCGAACCCGAGTACAAAGCACTCAGATGAATCTCGCAAAAACTGACAGAGTGATCAAACCCTGTGACTTAGTCTTAGTGCGTGTCCACACATTCTCTGTCGTGTAGCACTTACCAACCCAGGACATGAAGTTCATATTGGAGTCGATACCATGTAAGGCAGATTTCATTCTGACAGAGGCTATGAGTTGCGAGTTGGAAAACTCGACAGCTTTCGCAGGGCCCGTACTTCCGGAGGTAAACAACAGCACGGCCAAATCATTGCGTCCTGGTGTTTTCTGGGGTGTCAATAACTTGGTGCGCTTTGTTGCCTGTTCACTAGAAGCTAAGTGGCGTTTAGCAGTACCGTCGACTTTGCCATTTAGCTGGGCCGCATTTCGAAGAGATTCGATAGTAACCACTCGCAACCCGTCCGGCCCCGTGAGATCTGGCGCCAGTCCCATGCTAGTAATAACAATCGGCCTTTCCAAGAGCTGAATGACATTCTCGAGCTGTGCGGCTCGAGCTCCCAAGTCATTCGCAAGTGGACTTAGTATTGCGGGTATACCCCCAGCAGCAACAACGGACCAGAACCAGATGATGTTTTCTTGATGAGTATCGAAATAGGTCGCAACAGGTTCCCGCGAAACCACTAGACCAGAAGACCGAAGGAGTTCTCCGTTCTTCTAGGAGATGTTAGATAATTGTCACATCGCCGGTTTTGGCAACGCACCAGAGCTTCGAAACATAGCTGAGAGTAGGTAATGGCAATTGCAGGCTGGTTGAGCCCCTTCTCCAAGAATCTCAAGCCTTTCTCTGGGAATTTCTGAGCTGTACGGTCCAACAAGTCCCAAATGATGGATGAGGTTGGCGCCATGACAGGATAACTCTTTCGACCTTTCTCTTTGCCTCACAGGTGGTGAACAGAGTGTATAACAGAAGCAAAGCAACGGTACCTCGTTCTGGACCTTCACAAACACAACTTGGCCACGGTACTCTACAAGGTGAAATACTGATCTTTAGCTCCCATGATGCAAGAACTAACTGTACACACAACTTTCGCAGATCTATAGGACGGCAGATTCAAGCTGCCCTCCATCATGCTACCTCCCTCGTAGCACATCTCATCACCACTCATTTTTGCGAACCCTAGTCCGGCAGTACTAGAACTCCGCAGTCCTCTGAACAGAGAGAAGAAAACTGGATCTGGGTAACGTCTTTCGGTTGTCCTCGTACATGTGCAACCAGAAATCTCGAAACCTTTTGGTGTAAGTGTAGCTTCGTGCAGAATTTAAAAGGTATGCTTGGCTTCGGCCCGAATTTCCGAGATCCGTCATGCAAAGAAACCATAAGCTGAGGCGGCTTCAAGCGTCCAAGGTACACTCACCATCGTCTATTTACGTAAATTCAAGGCCCAGAGACTCAGATTCACTGAGGCAAAAACAAGGCATATCTGATGTCCGGCCAAGTCCGGAGCGACTATCCTGATAGATATGCGTTTGAGTGGGTCTGCACCCGCCTGGTGCAACCGCAACTATGATCTTGGACTCTGGATACATATTGAGTCTTTGCCGGCAGCATGAACTGTATCTCCTTCCCAGACTGTGTTTAGATTCATCTTGATACGATGCTCAGCTGCCTGGTTGGACCCAATTTGAGATGACACCGGAAATAACAAGTGAAAGTGAGAGGCGGGTGGAGAATGTACTCTGAACACTGCAGTTTTTGGGGTGTTCTCAGTTTATGATGTCGTAACGAAGTCAGTGGCTGCTTCGCTGTCTACCGGAGATGGTGATCAAGGAGGGTAGTATTGCATTGGAGACATTCTTCTCACTATTCGATCAACTGTTGTTGCGTCATCGGCGGTTGCACCACACTTTGTGCTATAATTGCTTGCAAGTTCATAGAGGAACATGATGGACGGCCTTCAGATTATGCCTCAGAGCAGAGTCCATTCAAGAACCACAGGATCTGTTAGGAAAAGCGTTATTAGTATCCTTGCCCTGATCTCGCCAAGCCTGACCATCATGTGCGAACGCCCCCTTGAGATTCTGATTTTTGGCACAGGCGGTATGTCTCTGCTGCTGAATCAACAAAGGGCGCAGACGACTGACAGAAGTGTTCTTGCTGAATAGCCGTGGGCTCAACATTTGGCTGGAGACTTGCTCAGAATCCTTTTGTGAGGCTGTCCACCGTGTGTCGATCGAATTATAACAGCATTAAATCCAATGGGATCCATCTGAAAACGGCGTTATGGGGAAATGGCTTATTTCATCCTCATCGAGTAGTACGAACAGTCCGCGAAGTGCAGCATGTCAACTTTGACTATGTCGTATGCGCAAACAAAATAACTCCTGTCGACACTGTTCCATTCACAGAAGCCATACGGCCAGCAGTTCGGCCAGCGACGACCCTAGTGTCAGTACAGAATGGCATAAACGTTGAACAGCCCTTGAGACACATGTTTAGACGGAATACAATCCTGTCCGCTATCTGCTACGCTAGCTGTCAACAAGATTCGCCGGGACAGGTCCAACAACTCACGCAGATTCGGCCCTATGGATTTGCCATTGGTACCTATCACACTGGTAGCGCTGACATCGACGCGGAAAGCAACAAGCTTGCGACACTGGTCTCATTAGATAAGAAATTCGCAACGATCACGGACGTGAACACGGAACGATGGACGAAGATAATATTCAATGGCTCGCTAAACCCGGTATCAGCCCTGACAGCCCTCGATTGCCACCAACTTCTGCAAGACCCTTCCTCTTCGACGCTGATTCACCGCCTGGCCAGGGAGATATACGAAGTGGCCATCAGAAGCGGCGCTAATCTTCCCGCAGATATAGTTGAGAGAACAATGCGCTCCATCCAAGGCCCGACTCCCATTGTCCTCTCGATGCTACAGGATGCCAGAAAGGGACGCCATATGGAAGTGGAGGCCCTCTGTGGTAAGAGACCTAAGAGAAGCCGGTACGGAAAGCCTCCAAGCTGACAAAGTGCAAGGTAACGTTTGGAGGCACGCAGATGCCGTCGGTGTGTCAGTTCCGACTGTAAAATCAGTGTATCACTCCTTGGTAAGGATGAATCAAGAGGTTGGCAGATGCCGTCAGTACGCATTCGACCCAAGTTATCAATCTTCAGCGACAGAGTTGTCCACGAATCTGTAACCTAGCGATAGCGAAAATTGCTTTCTATTAAACTATGAAGTTCTTTGTTAGCAAAGAATTTTCACTGCACCCTTTGAAACTCGTAAAATAATGGTTCATGTTGTAGCAGATTGTAAGTTTATACCTTAAATTGATGCTAACTGCTTGACTACTCTCACTCAGTGGGCAGTCAACGAGACCCACATGATGACTATTATCGCTATGTATAACGAATCTAAATAAACCATGTGCATCAGTGATAAGGATGGAGGAAGGCGGATTTCAATCGGTGTGGGGCGGTAGGGGCGGTGTTGACGGGAGATGAAGAGGAAAAAGCTAGGGTTAGAGGGTTAGGAATGGCATACGAATTAGGTTATATGCATTATGGTCACTTTCATATATTAACCGAGTCACGATGTTCACTTTAGAAAATCTTTATATTAGACAGGGTAGTGACGCGATGCTGACTGCCCTGCTGAAGCCTCTCATGCGGGTGCACAAACTACCTTATAAAAGAGGCTATTATCCCCTTTGGTTAGGACTTCAACTTCGCTACATGTCGCGTTCACAGAACATGCCTCGGACTGCCACATTTTGACTGGCCGGGAATCGGGTCGTCCGGGATATCTGTCACCTGAACTGAATCCTCACACTTTCTCCTAACTCCAGTCAGTTCCAAATCCAGCAAATCGTACACTCAAATCAAGGCAAGCTGAACGCTGGGGGCTTACGAGCTTACTCCGGCCACCTCACTGTAGAACCCACCCATCCTTGCCCCGAGCTCAGCCGTGACATCAGGCGATTCATGCGCGAGCAATAGATCGAGACTGGGGCGAGTGATGAGGATAAGATGGGTCCATCGATAGGCTGCTAGGAGGAGACATGGAATTGAGGAGAGGGGGCTCGTCTAGTTGCGATCTAGACCGTGAGTGTGATTGTGGTTGCGAGTCATAAGCATGGCGGCCTGGGTATGTGGCAGACTCGAGAAGGCGAGTGTGAGGAGCGGACGAGTGGGAAGTATAGTTCCATCCCGACTACCGGGTTCGCAGAGACTCCCGTGCGAGTCTGCTGGCATAGAGGGAAACTCCCTGTTCCTGCCGTGGTCCCACCGTCAAGCCAACGATGCCGAGAACCGCAGGGACGAGAAGGGAGGCTGGCCTAGGACTACAAAGAATGTCAGTTCGGCAGGGAATATCAAGAGTTAAACACTGAGATGAGGATCTTACTAACCCTGCCTGGATCAACGTCGAACTGACGAAGAAAGTCACCAGGCAGGCGAAGTCCCTTCCCAGACCGTCCATGTCGATCCGCTCGTTTCGACGATAGGCCATCAAGAGAGTGGCCAGCAAGGCGAACACGATGTCGATTGCCAACATGAAAAGCAAAATTCCTTTCTCCCACTGTCTGCAGATGTCTCCAACGTGACAACAGGCTACTGCTACCTCCCTGAAGTACTTCATATAGTCAACATCTGTTTCGCCGTTTCCTTCTTCGGTAGAGACAGCTCAGATGACGGAAGGTGCTTTGGTTGACGATTTAATTCGAGCAGATTACTATATCAAGAATGGATGATGGATCATGATGGAAACGGATGGACTGATGAGAATATAATCGGAAGGCGGTTTTAACATCGACCGGCCAATTCGAAAGTGCCTTCTTAGACCAGTTCTCATTCGGACACATACGGAGTACCCCAACCACCTTAACAATTCTTTTTCAGTAACCATAGAAACGATGTGCGAGATGACTGACATAATTGCGCAACTCTAAGGTCGTTCTGCATACCAATAAAGTTTGCAATTGACGGGGCACGTCTCGAACGTGCTGCTGCTGAACGAGAACTGGAAGGCCCCCTACAATAGCGATCAGGGAGGGAGGAGTTCCCCAAATTCATCAGACAAGGTATCAACAGAGTATTCTAACCAAGGTATATCACATCGCGTCAAACCACTCGGCGCTAGCACGCCAAAGACGGCATTGGATATCAGCCATTCGCCTGAAACGCCCGATCAAAGCCATCGATGTCTCCCAGATATACCATTTAGGGAGAATCATTCATTAGGAAATGTCTCTTCCCCAACCCTTCACTTCCACAACGAGGTTTCCAATGGTACTAACGCACCAGAGCGCCACAAGACCCCAGCCTATCCTCCTATCCATCTTCCACCCGTTCAGCGGTACCGCGATAAGAAGCCCCACCAGCGTTACAAGCAGGGTGGCGCCGCTGATCACCAGTGTGCTCGAGACCTCGATTTGATACGGGCTGTACTTCATCGGCCTTCCCGGGTGTCGTCTGTGTTTGTGTTCTCCATCCGTGATGGTCATGTAGAGTCCGCTGAGACCGATGCCCAATAAGATGTTGAGCATAGGTCCACCGAAGCAGGCGGAGAGTGCCATAACGGGATGACCCAACTTGGCGACTGTGATGTCGGCGACCAAGTCACCTAGTGAATTGCCAACGGCGAAGATGGTGAGACCTAGGATGGCGTCGCTGATGCCGAGGATGACGCCGAAAGCTTTGAGGACGCCGACGACTTCGTTGGCAATGGTGGAAATCCAGGCGATGCTGACGATAAAGCCCAGGAAGCATAAAAAGTATCGGCGTTTAGGTGGCCTGTCAGATGAGGTGGTGAGAAGCAAGATCGTGAAGCAAATCAGGGAAGCGAGGACAGAGTAGAGAGTGTGCACAAGTAAGTCATGAGGATTCGGTGGGTCGGACATGTTGGCCCAGACGATCAGCACGACAAAGAATGGGGCTGTGAATATCTGGGTTGAGACCAGCCAGCGATTCCATTCTCTTGGTGATGAAGTTGGAGGGGCAGAAGATATCGACGGGGGAGGAGACGGCTTAGGTTGCGGGGATGCAGGTGCTGGCTTGGTATGAGAATGATGACGATGGTGATCCTCGGTTGAGGTCGCGATAGAGGCGCTATTCCCATGACCTCCATAACCCTTCGGAGGCGGGGGATGAACGCTGAGATGGTCGTGGTAGGGTTCGAAGTAACCGGTTTCACTGGGCTCCCTCTGCACCAAGGGGCTCTGCTGGAAATCGGCCGCCGGATAGGTTTGACCACCTTGGCCATCAGATTTTAGCATCCCAGGGTCCGCCACTACAACAGTATCTGAATTGTCGTCGTTGTTATCCGCCTCTACTACTGGAAGTGTGATCGCTAACAGAAATACACTTGGTGCTGCTACTAAGCCCAGTAGCTTCTCCAACCAATTCTTGTCATGCCACGAATACACGGTTGGAAATAATGTCGAGATGAGTATCCGTGGAGGGGGCAGCACTTTGTAAGGCCACCAACGAGAGGGCTTCTCATTAGATTCATCATAGCGCAAGGGATCGTAAGATATGTCGGAGAAGACGCTGGCTGATGGAAGCTGTAGACTTGGAGGTCGAGGCGTGGATGTGCCCGAGTCGTAATTATCTCTATATTTTGGAAATGGAGATGGTGGATTAGAATGTTTGACCCTTTCCTGCCGTGGGATCACAATCTTTGGAACTCGTTGAGGCAACTGCTTTGGTGATCCCTTAGGCGACTCAAAGATATCACTAGCCGACCCTATTATTGGTTGATAGTGTTTGCCAGGTCCGCTGAAAACATCTTTCCTGGATGCAGGATCTTGAGGTGTCCGACCACCACCGATTGAGTCAGGACTTACAGTTCTAGATGTTGACTCCGAGATCGATGGGAAAAGCAATGAACTTGGTGAACGGGAAGAGGCCGATGGGGAAGCTGATGTCGCTCTGCCAGGAGGTTCCACATCTGCACCGCCTCGTAACCTTCCTGGACGATCTGATGTAGCACTAGGAGCACTTAGATATGATGCGTTGGGATCCAAGCGGATGTTCGTAGCATCGTTAACAGATACAGCTCGCGTCCGTTGCGGGGCGTGGGCGCGGTCGATCTCAATGCTTGGCCTCAGAAGGTCGTTTTCATCGGGCGCTCTGGCGCTAATATTAGATACCGAGCGAACTTCAGGGTCGGATAAAACCGATAGCTGATCCTGTTGTTGCGCTGTCGTGTACGTCGGATCGTCCGAGTACCGTCTCAAATTTATTGGAATCGTCTGGATATTCCTTGACTTTTGCAGTGATGAGAGGACAGCTCGGAACTCGAGAGCACCCACCAAACTGGGTCGAATCGGGTTCACGGTGGATCGGCGAACTCCTATTTGTGGCCTTTTGATTCGCATGTTTCGGCTTATCTCGGCAGCCCACTCATCCCGTCCCTCTCCATCACCGTCGTCATCTCCCGGCCTCAGGTAAGGAGAACCACCGCGTTCCAAGGCTCCAAAGTCTTCAGCGGAGTTGCCGCGCAGTAGACTTCTACGCTCGCCAGCCGCCGCATCTTCATCATAACCGTTCTCCTCCTCGACTTCAAACTCGTCGTTGCCAGGGACCATAAAATGACCCCTTGCCGCAGCTTCGCGATCTCTCTTTTGCCACCGTCGTGAAAGATACCAGTGCCAAAGCACCACAACAATGACGTAGAAGACGTAAAAAGCCACCATCACTGCGCATTCCCATAGACGTAGACTTCCGTCGGCGAGGAATACCATGCTGAAACTCGCTGCAACGATGAAGAAACTCACGTCCCTCACAAAGCTCTTCTTAGCAACCTGGAAGGGTCGTACCAGAGCCATAGACCCTGCGACCACGGCTGTGATGAATCCGGCAGCACCAATGAGCTCGCCAACCGCCAAGCTGCCGCTATGGGTGCTCATCGCTGCGAATGTTGAGAATACGTCCGGGCTGCCATTTCCAAAGGCTAGAAACGTAACCCCTGCCATGCTCTCACTCATACCCAAGATGCTCGCTATCGTACTGAGGTTTATGCAAAAGAAGTCGCTTGCTGCAATGCCGATAGTGCTGAACAGGAGGCCCAGCCAAAGGACGAGGATAGCGAATGCGACAGGCTTGGCATGGTCAAGCTTGCAGTAGTAGAGTTGCAGATACGAGAATAGCCCTGCTTCCTCGTCGGGGCAATTGGCACGTATGAACGCACACTTGTCTTTGGCCTTGTGAACGAACCGACACTAGAGAGTGAAGCGGTTAGCAAAAGTCCCGGCGCAGCAGACCGTCATCAGGCCTCAGAGGTTCGTATAGAGCTTTACTTCTTCATCCTGCTTCTCTGAGCCTTTACTCATCGCCTGGACGCCATCTAAGAATTCTACGTGCCTCCGCTGCACCGATGCGCTGCTTGCGCCTTTGACGTTCTGAGCGCCATTCTTTGCCAGGAAGCTCAACAGAGCCAAGGCGGAGATCAACAAGATCGAGACGTAGAAGCGCCGTACGGAGTATTTCTGCTTGGGTTGTGGTGTTGAGGTGTGGAACGACCGCAAAAGCGACGGTGTGGAGGTTGGTTGTCGCATTGTGGATTCATGCTGTTTAGAAAAGAGTGTACATTGACAGCGACCATGAAGTGTAAGTAGTGTGAGTGACAGCGGAGTGAATAAGGATAAGTTAGTTGATATAGGTAAAATATCTAAGAGCTGTCAGTCAATCTGTTGCCGCAATCACAGTTACTCTACCCTCCACTGCCACTGCCACTGCCAAGTTTCCCTGTGGCCATAACCGGCTGCCGATGAAGCTAGTTAGGCTGCCATGTATCACTACCGCAAAAGTGACGTGAGTGATACCTGCCGTCCATACGATAACAGTAACTGATGACTAAGCGTCAGACACGGTTCCATTCTGTTGTTTACGCGCAGAATTTAAACAAATCAACATCGACCTTGTAACCAAGTCCCAACATCTTCGTTAAAGACTCCGTCCAAAGGACCAGTCACTTGACACTCGACAAAAGTCCTATTGGAATTGTTCAGATCTGGCAGTTGACGCCACAGGCAACCCAGACAATGCCTCGCGTTGCCAATCTTCCACGCGCAAATGGGCGATCACCCGCGAAGCAGACGGTGACCGCAACACCACACAGACAGTCATCGTTGAAGTATATGGATCAGGCGCCCCGATTGGTTCTACCTTTCTGACATCCTGCGCGACAGAATTCCCCTCAACGATGACCAGAAAGAAAAGGCTGTGCGATTTCAATCTCGACAAGCGCTTCACGACCTCCAAATGAACCAGATCAAAGCAGCTGCATCGCCAATGCGCAAACTGAACAACTTCGAGCGTGCCGCAAGTACTAGTC
>QQTW01002903.1_pt1 | contig 12569 bp, 5 predicted proteins | sample 1904831 | NCBI WGS metagenome assembly QQTW01 (sample SAMN09435610, study PRJNA476489) | Subsurface metagenome, whole genome shotgun sequencing project. | reverse complement strand
CGAACCCTCAGAATTAAAAGAGGACGAAGAAGAGACACGTTGATTGTAGAAAGGCTTCATCTAAATCGGTATATGGAATTTGACGTTCGGACCAACATTTTGCGAGGCCGCAATAGTGGAGACATTGATAGCACAAGGTAATGGATAGACGGCGTAAGGTACATTCCCAGGAAACAGCACGGACATGAAGCATTAGAATGTGGATGCCCATTGATTGGGCATTCGAACGAAGAATAGCCGGTTCGGAAATGTCGGGAGTGACAATCAGGGACTGGAAGTTGAAGGTCAAAGGCTGGGCGCCTCTATTATCAAGTTGTGGCGTGAGCTCTTGTGAGTCTTAATAATTTTCACTGTGTTTGGCATTTCGTGAAGGTATCTTCGGAAGCCGGGTCAAACGGGGGCGGGTCGTCCATATACTCTTTACCGTAGCGGCTTGAGAGGTTCAAGGCCTCAAGAAACAGCTTCGTATCCTCGAACTCTGAGTAGTTGTGGATGGGATCTGATTTCGAGGACTGCGTTGCTGATGTTAACTGAACGTCGGGCATCAGCGTGTCTTCTCTGCTTTGCTGAGACAACACCGTCTGTTTGGAATTCGAAGCTTTCTGCGAAGGCGTGAGATATGTGTGACCGTATGCTGCTGAATAAAGAGGCAAAGGCGCTACTGTTGCCAGCAACCTGTTCAAGGAAGTCACTGTTGATAACTTTCATCATTAGCCATCGGGAGCTTCATTTGCGTATATTCCTACCATTCGATTGCCGATCAATTTTGCAATGGTCGGCGCTTGGTAGATAGCATCCCCAACTATGTAATACACGGCTAATGGCGTAACCTCGTCTTCTTGCCCTGGTCGCTTCCTCCGGGCCTCTTTCTGGATGACCCAAATGTTCGAGAACTCGCCGTCCTTGTACCGCACCTTTGAGGCTATGGGATCGTAGGTAACGACATACTCCGTGCCTGCAATTCTGCGAAGCTGCGCCTCGAAGTTCTCTCGGGTTGCAAGCCAACTGGAGAAGCGGGGATCACTGATTGCTTGGAGGAAGACAGAATTGTTGTTTGATTGTCTGTCGAAAAACGGTGATTGGGCGAAGTAGAATAGAACTACAACGCATCAGAACCTCATTCAGCTTATGAAACTAGAAAGCTGAGAGCACCATTGTTTTCATGTACATATCGACCATTGTCTGCTACCCACTGTGAATCGCGGTAGAATAATTCATCCAACCTCTGTTCCTGTTCGGTATCCATTACGGCTTTCGAATCGGCAAGATATTGCAAGGCAATGACGAGGACCGTTTTCACTCTTTTAATTGCCTACCTTGCCCCTGGAATGGTCGAAGAAAGAGATGAGGAACAGCCGGTAGGGGCAGAAAGTAGTAGGCGAAGCTCGGCCGGTATTAGCTAATCCGGCTTGGCGCCGCCGCATTTCCTATACTGGTCTAGTAGCTTTTTTCAGGAATCGAATTTGATATGCTGACTAAGTGCTGATTGTCGCCTCCCCAAAATATTTCTTCCCGCCTTTCATTCGAAGTTCGGATCCACGGTCTCGAGTCCTCTGATCTTATCCTCATCCAGTACTTGATGACATATGATTGGCTGGTGGTGTAGCCAACATGGCTCATAAAAGTATCGAAAGCTCACAGGGTTCGTCGGCTTTCATCTCTTTGGAGGGAGACATTGGGGATGAGAGTTGTCTCGGAGAAGATCCAGTGGCTTGACTTGACATAACCCCATAAGGTATCCATACACGGATCCACAGATTCGGAAATGGCTCCTCATTTGGCTCATGGTAGGATCTTGTTCATCGACGCATACGATTCTTTCTCAGAAAACATCGCAGCTCTGTTCTGCCAAATTCTTCCTGTAGAAGTCACAATGATCCATATCGACACCCGGATATACGATCTTCTGGATAAGCCGGCAGAATGTTCTCAACATGCGCTCGCTCATTTTCTACAAGACTTCGATGCTGTTGTTCTGGGGCCTGGACCTGGGAATCCAGAGGCGACTTCTGACATTGGTCTATTCTCTGAAATCTGGAGGCTTCCTATTTCTGATGTCCTGCCAGTACTTGGTATTTGCTTGGGATTTCAAAACTTGTGCATTGCTTATGGAGCATCCATCAGACGTATGCTGGAGCCATGTCATGGTCATGCTAAAAGAATCAAGCACTGTGATGAGGACATCTTCATTAATGTTGGAGAAGTCATTGCCACAAATTACAACAGCTTAGAAGTAAAACTGGGAGACAACCAATCTGTGGCTGATGACAGTGGTCCAACCTCTTCTTCGTCCTCTTTTAATTCTGAGGGTTCGTCTCCAAATATCCTGTGTTCAGACTTTCACCCAGGTCGAGCAGAATTCGGACCCTCTCGTACCTGTCCCAAATTAAGGCCTCTGGCTTGGGATGATTTCGGAACTTTGATGAGTGTGAAACATGTCGATTTGCCCTTTTGGTGCCTGCAGTTCCATCCAGAATCTTGCAAATCGAATGCCGCATGTCAAAACATAATCAAGAATTGGTGGAGCGCAAGTATGCATTGGTCTACTTGTATTAGACCAGCCAGAGGCATCCCCAGCTTCAACCTATCGTCAGGGCATGCCTGGTCTAGGCCTCTTACGCCGATCCAAATCGTTGCCGAGCCTTGCTATATTGTTGAGGATCACAGACCCACATCAACGCTTCAGGAAGAATTGCAGGCCCTTACTAGCTCGTCCGCCAAAGTCGTGGAGTGCCATACAATGAGGCTGCCTACCGTTGGAAGCCGAATTTTAGAACTATGCAGAAGTCTGTCACAGAACGACCAAGCTATGTTGGAGTCGACCAGAAAAGGACGATCCAGTATTTACGCTGTGCCGGGTCCGTCGGAGTTTCGGATGGAATACAACCTGGAGATGTCCACATGTACCATGAACCGCACAGATCAGGATAAATTGCATTGGAAAATGACGCTTCTCGACGTATTGGACGATATCAATGAATTGGTCAGAACAAGAAGGGTGGAGGGAGGCAAGGACTCGGTGCCATTCTGGGGCGGGTTTATCGGCTATTTTTCATACGAAGTCGGTCTGAACAGACTTGAGATCAAGCAAGAACATTACTCGTCATCCGAAGTGCTTCCTGAAATAAGCCTGCTGTGGGTTGAGCGAAGCATAGTGATCGATCATATGTCGAACGAAGTTCATATACAATCTATCCGTAAAGACGACTCAGCCTGGATCGCAGATGTGGTAGCCAAGCTTAACCGGCTGAGCTGTCCTGAACCCCCCACAGCACCACGCTCGGCAAGACTGCAAGCACTGCTCGCCTCGGCAGAGGTCAGGCTGCCTGACGAGGAACTTTATAAGGGGAAAATACAATCATGCCAAGACTACCTGCGTTCTGGGGACTCCTACGAGCTCTGCCTCACAACTGAAGCACAAATTAGCCTCCCCATCCACGCAGAGAATTCCTGGCTCCTATATCACAACCTTCGCCGCCACAACCCTGTTCCGTTCTCCGCATTCCTTCGCCTTGGCAGTACTACGATCCTCAGCTCCTCTCCCGAACAGTTCCTCTCCTGGGACCGTTCAACCGGCTCCATCAACATGATACCCATGAAAGGCACCGTCGCGAAATCCCCGTCCATGACGCTCGCGCATGCCAAGGAGATCCTCGCCTCACCCAAGGAAAGCGCCGAGAACCTGATGATCGCCGACCTGATCCGTGACGATCTCTACTCAACCGTGGGCTGGAAAGCGTCCGTGACGGTCATCAAGCTATGCGAAGTGGTCGAGCACGAGACCGTCTACCAGCTCGTCTCGCACATCAGAGCCACGCCATCAATCCCGCTGTGCCAAACCGCCGATGAGCGCCAACAGGAAATCATGCGCTACGGCCACAAAGCCCTCCGACAGAGCCTACCACCAGGGAGCATGACCGGCGCACCCAAGAAACGGTCCTGCGAGATCCTGCGTCGTCTGGAGGGGAGGCGGCGCGGCGTGTATTCCGGCGTGCTCGGCTACCTGGATGTCGGCGGTGGTGGCGCGTTCTCCGTCTGCATCCGGACGGCGGTGTCGAATGCAGAGGAGGATCGGGATGGGAGGCAGACTTGGCGTGTCGGTGCCGGCGGAGCCATCACCGTGCTCAGTGATGTGGATGCCGAGTGGGACGAGATGAAGACGAAACTGGAAAGTGTCTTGAGGGCGTTTAGACCGGATGGGTAGGTGTTTTTATAGATGATAGGGGTATTTTCGCTGTCGGACCAAGACTGTACCAGGAGCAATCCGCCATCTACACCGTTCTGGACTCGCTTTTCTCAACGATCAGCTGCTTTGGGAGTACTGGGAGATCGAATACATATAAAGGGTATTGGTATCTATACAATCTATTCCTACCGTAATTCTACCCTGTGTTGCCGCCGACAAGTACGAAACAACGCTTGAACTCTAAGTCCTCCCCCCAAACCCCAAACAAACAGAAGACCAAGCATTCATTCACTCAGTCAACCGCAATCAGCTTGGCCCCTTGCCCACTCGTCTCCCCCAGCATTCCCGCTCCCAACTTCCCAACCACCCTCCTCGCATACTCCATCACGAAGCCCTCAATGTAATAACTATGCTCGGCGCTGTGATCCGAGACCAGATTGTGCGCCAACTCGTGACAGAGGGTGACCCACCAGTAGAGCAAGGCGTCCGCCCTGTCGCCGTCGCCCCGCAGCAGCCTCTCCTCGTGCAGCTGCTGAAAGTAGAGGTAGTTGCAGAAGATGCTGCCCTGGCGGTTGAAGGCGATGCTCTTGCCGCCGTCGTAGAAGATGTTGAGGCTCGACAGGTCGAGGGCGAACACGGAGGCGGCCTCTTTGAGGAGGGTGGCGAATGCGGTGAGGCCGGTTGAACGCTGGGTGAGGAAGGCAGATGCGTCGATCGCGGCTTGTTGTTGGCTGGATAGGAAGATGTTGATGCCGTGGGCGCCGGACGCGATGAAGGTCAGGTTCTGTGCCATCTTTTCGTCGCAGTAGGAGCGCGTTTCGGCAATTTGGTTGGTTTCGCCGCGCGAGTAGAGGGCATTGGAGTTGTAGGCTCGGGATTTCTTGATGGCGGAGAGGAGGTTTTGTTGCAGTTGGTGGGGCGCGGTTACCGGGTTTGTGGTAAGGGTCTTTTGTTGGCCTGGCTTTTTCTCCTGGGAGTAAGGTGGAGGTGGTTCATCTCCGTTGGTGATGGCTTGGTGGTTGGTATTCGGCAACAAGCCAGTGTTAGAAGATTGAGGCCTGGAAGGTTTCGGTGCTTCACTGAGACCCAGCCTGTTTTTCCAGCTTTCAAACAATCCTTGCGGCACCCGCCGAATCTGCTCGTCGTCATCGACCTGGCTGACCTGTTGTTTACCTGTCTTTGCTTGTGGAGAGTCTGGTGGAAAGCCTCCTGGAACGCCAGATTCCCTAGCCTGCTCTTTAGCTTGTTTCTGTTGTGAATCGTTCCAAGCCTTTTCTTGGTCTTCGATTCTCTTGCGTTCTTCTTCGAGTTGCTGCTGCTGGTCTGCCAAGCGCTTCTCAGCCGCCTTTTGTCGCAGGATCCTTGAAACATTAAAGCCGCGCGCCCCTAACTCTCTAAGCTCGGTTTTCAAGAGCAGTTCGAGAGTCAAGGCAGAGTGCAGCTTCGGCCTATTGAGCAGCAGATGGACCAAGGACTGGCTGACTTGGTAATAGTCCATGCTACTGCCTGAGATCCACAGGGTGTAGTCACGGCCCGATCGTGTAACCGCAGCACTGCGTCGATCCACATGGTGCAAGCTTCTGCCTTTGAGGGACCTTCTCAATTTGATGGAGGACACAGCGATGACCTTTAAATTCTTCTCCAACCATTTTGAGTCGTGCTTGATAGCATCTGGTGGCTGATCATGTAGGAATAGTCTTGACCGCTCGCAGATCTGCTTTTGTAGCCTGACAGCTGATTTCTGGTCCTGCACTTGAGAACCGTAGGTGGCCGATTCTTCAACCAGACTGCTTAAAAGAGGAGAGCCTAGGTTGTAATAGAAGTCTTCTAACGTTGTTTCCTGAGGTGCCGCTAGAATGTCCGTCCTGAAGAGATTGTAGCTAGGATAGTCATCAACAATGATAGCCTCTGCTGCACTTGTGAGCTGCCATTCTTTGATCCCATGAGCATCTTCGTCATCGAAATCATCAGTCCCATCAGCTCGATCCGTCGTCACTGGCGTGGAGACTATATCTTTGCTAGCAAGGAGAAAAGGTGCCCTCTTCATGGCTTTGAAAAGGTCTTTCTCTTTCTTGAGAGCTGGCAAGGCATCTGCTAAATTTCTTAAGAGGTTAAGATATTTCTCAGGGTCCCGGAATGTCGACGAGATGCGCGCTGGTTCATTGACCAGGATCTGAGCGATTTCTATCTTGGTAGGCTCTTGTTTGGAGCCACATTTTAATAGAAAGGTATTTGCTTCTTGTCCGAAATCCACAAAATCAAAGATTTCGCCGTAGGTGTCGCTTTCCCCCAAGAAACATGTCTGAGGCGAGACATACCTAGACGAAGCCTGTTTTTCGCTTTGAGCCTTAGAGCTGACGACAGGTACAAATTTGGCCTGACTTAAACGAGGTATGTTTGAGGAATTGATCTCACCCAAGCGTCCAGAGAAGTATGCAAACAGTGTCCTAGCTTCTTTCTTGGTTGTAGGCGGCTTGCGTAGGAGAAACGCAATGCATTGATCCATTGGAGGATGAGTTCGGACACCGAACTTTGCTGCATGTGGCTGCAGTTCTCGCTTGATAACATCGAAGCCCAATAGAGCAGCTCCTTCGTCCGTAAAACACTGTGATGGTGTGCTTAGACTACCTGAAGACTGTAGCGGTAAAAATGGTAGCGTAACCTGGGAATAATCATACGCTCCATAATTGTTGGTGTAATGATTGGCAATAAAGTAGCCAAATGCTTTGTCGCGAAGCGTACCATCGCCCTTCTTCGCTGCTCGGGCCATGATTTCAATGAGCTCACCAGCAGAGGGAGTGGTCCTTAGTCCTAAAACGACCAACAACTTGCCTTCTGGGCTGCCACTGCGGTAAGGTCCTGACCAGCTCAGTATCGGGAGTCCCAGCTCTCGCAGAGGTAGCCGTGGTTCATAGAGACTGGAGACTTTGTAGCGTTCAGCGGAGAATTTATTGGGATCCTGCTGCACTTCTTTCGGGCATATTGGTGTATCTCGAAGTCTTTGAATATCTGCGGTTGGAATATCCTCACGCACGGATGCCAAATATTGAATCAAGCGAATGTGTTTCTTTTCCGATTTCTCGTTCGTTGAAGCGCCAACAGGTTGGGCTGCATCAGACAACAGGCGGCTGAATACCACTCCGAGTTCCAACGTTTTCCGTACACCTAGAGCAACAAGTATCTTATCCTTTACACTGTTTAGGCCGGTAACTATTGGAAGGTCGTCAAAGACCTTGACACTTGGGAAATATGCGTCTCCTGGCTTCCGCATGCCCAATTTGGTTGGAATTATTGTCTGTGGCGCAAGAAGTTCAATGATTGTGCTTCTGGAGGACTGACTCAAAGCGTCCCATTGCTTCGACAGCACGGGCAACACTTGAGCAGCAAACCTTGGTGATTGTGTGAGATCCTGATTAGCAGAAAGTGTGTTCCGGTTCCCGGCCTCTTCGAGAAGCCACTTCAGCCAAGGCACAATCTGCAATTCTTCCCAGCCGTATGCTTCTAGGTCGGCCCTGGACAAATGTCTCGTATATTTAAAGGGCATAGTCCATGACGGCACAGGCAGTTCTGTTGGTATTTTGCTTGGGCTTAAAAAGGCCTTCATGCTACCAAGGACAATTACTTGACTCGATCTGCCTTCGGATGCCTCTTCATTGGCTACTGCGACAGACAGTAGACTACTGACCGTGCTCTTATCGAGTTTGCCACTTGTGGACTGCTGACCTAGCCAAACCAGGAATTCGTGAAGATGTTGAGCTGAGAGGGCGCTCCTCTCAAGCGCGCTTTTGATATCAGACACTGTAACCTCTGTGATGAGGCCGTAGTCGATGAGACGATCGACGAATGTCTTGGCGTCTGAGACTATTTGCTCAGGGAGCGCTGGAATGTCTTCCATAAAGCTCAAGTTTTTCGGCGCAATTCGTACTTCATGGTTCGGCAGCACGCCACACGTTGATAGAACATCGATCGAAGCCTTCTTATTGCATGTCCAGAAAGCATCCTCGATAATTTGACCAGTCTGAGCAGATGGAGTAGACTCTTGAAACGAAAAAGTCCTTGCAGTATTTATCGCGGCTGGGAGGGAGTTTTGAATATCATCTACTCTCGCCTTCGATTTCCCGGATTTCACCAGAGACCGCTGAATATGGCTCTTTAAAGTGTTCATCTCCGAGGTGAATGCAATCCGGCATACGACACCAGCCGCCCTAAGCATCTCCATGTTCCAAGTCCGGACCCACCGAGCGTTGAGGTCGATGCTTTCTCTCTCAACTGTTGGAATCACAGATGGAGCCGAAACGTGCGCTTTCAGGCCAGTCGTTTGGTGAGTAGGAAACCCTATAAATATGCGTCCTGATCTTGTTGGCAGGATGCCGGCGAAAACATCAGCGGAAGCCGCTTGCCGAGAGTTAGATCCGTTCACATCGGCGTCTGGTATATGCGGGGTGGTTAGAACCGCCAGCTTCGTCGTCTTCGGCGGTGGTTTCTTTGTGGCCCTTTCTAGCTCCTCCTTGAACGAACGACTGGTAAATGTTTCGATCGTAGCCGTGCTAACATTCAGAAAGACCACAGTGGATGATCGTAATGTCAGATCCTTTCCTACTGTATCGTTTCGAGACTTCGCCGCTCGCGAAGATACATCTTCCTTGGATGCCGACGCTCCAGTCAACCGGGAAAAAAAGGTTCGCAGGGCAGGTGCCTGGTCGTTATTTCTATAGCTGTCAAAATTGGAGGCGCCTGATCGCGGCATCCTCCAGCCAACAATGTCCATCCAAGTGCCATCAATTTGTGAAACTTCTTGCATCACACTTTTAATCTTCATTAAACCTTCACTGGTCTTGGTTTCAATGTCACGGGGAATCTCAACCACCGAGCTGGGGGCAGTCTTCTTCGACAGAGTAAGAATGTTGTGCTCATCCAACCAAAGCTCTAAATTTTGGATGCCGACGAAAGTCAGACTGCTGGCGAGGAACTGTGATACCTGCAGTAGAGAAGGCACAGGAGATGTCGTACTCCGATAGTCTAGGACAAAACTGGTGTTATTGCACGAGTCTGACTCGGAAAGTTGCAGTCGTCGTGTGAATAAAGAATTCCCCTTCCAATAGAATGCCATGGCTTCTTTTCCGGATGATACAAACGGCTCCTCACAATCGGCAAAGACACTATAAAATCCAACTCCAAATGCTCCTATCTTAGTTTCGTCAGGATTCCCTTCAGCAATCCGCTTCAATCGTGACCAGTCATTGTTGTTAAATGGCTGACCATCGTTGGTCACCAACAACCGGTTCACCGTGTGGTTTGCAACAACGTGCTTTAAGGTATCAGAAGCGCTTGCAGCCCGTGGCAGTGGTACCGTGGCGGAAGGGCACGTCTCAAATTTGACTGTCACTTTGGAGGCGCCAGCATCGGCTGCGTTTTGTAGCAATTCTCGAAGTACGGTCCATTCTCCAGAGTATCTTGCAAGAACTTTGTCTATCAGAGCTCTCGTATTCACGGTCACGGCTTCCTCGTCTGCCCCTGACCCAAGTGTCCGCGCCTTCAGCGCATTGTAGTCGATGCGTGTGGCCATTGATTGGATGTATTAACGCAGCATAGTGTTTCGAGTCGTCGGTCTATCGATTTCGGTGTTGGGAAAGTGGATCATAAGTAGTCGAGTCGCAAGTGGATGATGTACACAGGTTCTAGTCGTTGAGATGTGCAGGTGATGTGTGGCGGGTTACGGTCAGTTAGAAGTGTCGTGGCATGTCACAACAATGTGGTAATGAACAGAGAGCTGCAGGACGCCGAGGAGTGCAATGGACGTGTGAGGATAGCAGAAGAGAAACACCAGTATCCAGCAGGCAACCAAAAGGAATTTTACTGTCTGACAAATGGATATATCAAAGGTGTTTACTAGCAAGACGCCCCACGAGTCACCACGATACGCCTCCGCATTCCTTGTCTGCCTTACATAAGTACCCTCGGGGACTCGCGGCCTTAAGGTCCGGGTGTCGGCAGATCCGGGACCTGCGCCGGGAGAGATCTTGGCAAAGAGTCTTGGCGATTTTGCCAAGACATATTCTTTCCTCTTTGAGCTCTCTCGTGGATTGTGAACAACCCACAGTCGAATGACTCCCGTGGATGAATATCTTACACCATTGTGATCCACAGGCAGAGGTGGTGCTCTCAGTACCTCTCTTGAGCTTATAGGGTCTCGAAGCATTTTCGTTCGGGGACCATGTCTTCACCCTAGTCTCTGTGCTACACAGATGGATACGTCTGTAACATCGATATTGGAATCAATGTCTAAGCCGACTCAGCCTCATCACAGCAAAGATGGATCCTGTGTCTCCGCTTGCTCCTGCACGGATTAATACTCTTCTCGTTCCTGCCGGCAAAATCAAGCGATCAAGATTCGCAAGTTTCGTGTCAAGGCTCAACCTTGAAAATGTGGTCCGTTTAGGGGACGTAAGCCCGGATGGGCAATCAAAGAGGAGCATGTCACATTGTACGGAAAGACAACGCATGCATGGAAGCTAACACTCCCTGTGATGGCAGATACATTCTCACCTCTGGCATTTCCCGAGGGTCGAATCATCTACAATTTCTCCCTCTCGGAAAGCCCCACCCTGAGCATTGATTGCTTCCCCTTCGAGCTGAATCGAGAAGCTCAGGTCGTTTTGTATCTGGCTGATGGGTCGGAAGTGATCCTCCCAGATAACCAAAGTGAACAAGTGACGGGGGAGAGCAATGAACGAAGCCCTAAGGGGTCTCACGGTGAATCACCCAGTGCTTCCATGTTTGCTTTACTGGAAGATGAGGTACGCGCAAGTCGGCCTCAATATCGACGTGCGATTCTTCATCAGCTCCTAGTCTTTGAATCCAGCCTCGTTTCAGATATGCTGCCGGTACCCACAGATGCTATACTCGTGCCTGCTCCACAGAATTCCCGTACTACTACTATCAAAACTGTGATGTGTGACATAAGTGGCCGTCTTCTGCGCTCGATGGACGATTTCGCCAGCGAAATACAAAATCTCTCAGCAATAGAATCACCCTCCATCGCCCCTTTGTCAGGGTCCAAGGCAACTGATTTTGCCTCCCGGTGTCATGCGCGAATGTCAATGCCTGTACAGCCGGTCCGAAGCCCTTTGGATCCGGTAGGCTCATCAGGTTCAGCTATCATTGGCAGTAAAAGTCGAAGCCCTACACCTATAGGTGCAAGAAGCGCTAGTAAACATTCCGTTGGGAGCCCGAGCCGCAGTGATCGCTTCTCTGAAGCCTCCTCCGCTTTGGGATCCAGGGATGCGAGCCGAGACAGGAATTCTATGGTGCCTTCGAGAGTAACGACTCCCACAGAGCGGAAGAAAAACTGTTCAGTCGGCCGAAGTCGTATTGTTGTCGGAGCTATACTTCTGCAAGCAGGACTCTGGCCTGATGCATTGAGGGAGCTTTCAGAGGGCACTGCAACTGCACGAGGGAATAACGATTACCTCTGGCATGCAAAGGGTCTTGAATTGGTTGTCGCATGTCTGCTGATGTTCGGATGGGCGAAAATGTATTTTCAGGTGATGCCATGCGTTCCAAGTACTCAATAGTGGGAGCTGAATGTCCTTAGATACCACACATCTGCTACCCCATCGCGGAGAAGCCTACCATTCCAAAATCATCCTTGATTGCGCCTATATCCAGCAATGTAGAGCTTGCGCCGTACGGCAGAAGCTCAGCCGATAGTCGGACTGTCTCGTTGCACTACTTGACCAAAATCTTACCAGATCTGCTAAGTTCAGTGAATACCCTTTATACGAGAGCTTCGAACTTCACCCAAGAGGCTTTACCACAATTGCTTATGTCAGAGAGCATTCTCCGGCGCGGATACTTATTCTCCGCCATGTACCTTCGGAATGGAGTCATTGATGATAACATGCTACAAGCTTTATTGTCGTCAAAGATGATCCCTAGAGCTGATTCTAGCCTTCGATCCACGGATACCATTTATTTGAAAAAGAGCGACATTGCCACCATGCTTTTACATGCTATTCCAGCTATTCCTGAAGCTATTCCTTTCAACGAGCTCCTTCAGATACTAATCGGCCTAGCCTCCATTTTGTCAATGGTTGGTATGGAGAGAAAACAGGCTTTTATCCTGAAGGAGATTTTACAGAGAATCACTCCTGCTCTCATCGAAGCAAGGAAAGTTGGTGCTGCGGAAATGGGCATACATCCAGCTGCCGGATTGTTGGCCTTGAGCAATACTTCGCACTCCGGCTTCCTCCGCATCGAAGACGGAATGAAATCCCTCTTGACGTTAGTGGGCGAGATGTATGGCGCGCTCGATCATATTGAGGATATGCAGTCTCTCCCCAACCCTCAAGACAGCACCAAGGCCACCTTGCTCAGTTCCAGG
>QQTW01002902.1_pt1 | contig 12569 bp, 14 predicted proteins | sample 1904831 | NCBI WGS metagenome assembly QQTW01 (sample SAMN09435610, study PRJNA476489) | Subsurface metagenome, whole genome shotgun sequencing project. | reverse complement strand
GGGCGTCACTAACCCAATTTGCTCGGTGAACAAGGACCTAGATGCGTCAGCCCGGTATAAAGCCGCCAAACAGGTTACCACTGCATATAGAGTGGGGAATGGCACATCAGGCTGTGAGGGACTCGCGGCAGGTTGTATAGCTTTTTGAATTTCTGAGAATAATTGATCATTGCGCAAAGTCTGACAATATGGTATCTTGCGGAGGAGGCCATTGAACAATGAGGCAATTGCCTCCAGTCTAGAACTCTGGGATGGTGAGCGAAGAGCAAATTGGGTTAGTGACGCCCATACTCATCCATAGACTATGGGTCTTCTTAGCGCCCTCGAATCCAAAGTTCCATGTCGAGGCGGCCCGTTGTATTAAGCGGCTTCATACTATGACACAGCAGGATCGAATAGTGGAGGCGTCAATCACCACTTTGATGGTCGGTGGCTCAACTGGAGGAGCGAAGAGCACAGACAGTGAATCGTGTAGACGATTTTCCACTCTCTGGACGCATTGCATTCAACCCGCAAATGGGCCTTCTGACACAACTCAGGACCTGAATATGGTCGATCCATCCACTAAAGGCGTTTCAGTTCAGGGCGACGGGATTTTACTCACTCGACCGCTTTTCATCATGCTCGATGCTCTTGTTGATGACGGAACGGAGACTTCCATGTTTGTAAGGGGGTGGTTGCAAACATTACCCAGTATCGTCAGGTACAACCTTCTCTCTCTGTGACCTCGTCTCTGACACTAAGAGATGTGTGGCTAGGGTGTTTAATGAACTCATAGTAAAGCTCCGGGCTTTCTCGAGAGCCTGGGTCAACGCCAACCAGAATGGAGAAGGAAAATGTGACGTAGACGATATTGACGGGTGCAACTATTACCTACGCACAGTACGAAACGTGCTGCAATGTGCATCCGACCAGACCTGGTTCTTGTTAGCGAATCAAACATTTTACAGTGGTAGCGACCACATCGACAGGAGCCCAAACGGTATGCCCTTAGCTCTCAATGGTATCACGTTTAGCTCACATCCTGTAGGCGAACAGGACACTAGGCAAGGGATCAGCCTCCAGACCGCACTCATAGAACTCTGTTTGCAAGTACTCGATCAAGACGCCACGTTGGACGAGCCAAAGCTTCGTCATAAGATGTCTGGGCTACATAGTACCGCTGTACTTATCATACATCATTTTCTCCTTGGCCCAACTTGCAACGCCCTTACATCGTTGCAGCTCGAGCCTGCGTTGATTGGCAGACTTCTCCGTTACCTGGATAGAGATGACATACATGTCCAACCTGCATTGCTGGATACGTTATATGTGGCACTCAAAGCACGAATGCTGCGGGAGCCGCTTAGGCTTACTAACTCTCATCGAAGAACGACCTCTCTGGACACTGTAAAGAGTGGTTCTCGAACGTCTTTGAACAACGAGAGAAGTGAGAGGGAGCAAAGTGTCCCAGATTTACCCTCCTTGCCTTCGCAGCTCCTCGACTGTCTTATCGCGGGGCTCAGCTCGCAAGCCAGTCGCCCTATACTAGATACCTGGATCATGTTTCTCGGTAACTGTTTGCCCCTCTACGGAGACACACTGTTTCAAGTAATGCTGCCACTGGTCGACTGCTTTTGCAAGAATGTCAGAACAGCTTTCGAAAATCTACAGCAAAACTTCAAGCTTTCCGGTGCGGGACTTGCTGGCGAACCAGAAACAGTATTGATGCTGTTACTCCACGGACTCGAACAAACCCTTGCTAGAGCTCATGAACTCCTAGCTACGCAGGAGTCTAAACAAGTAACAGTAAAGAGCCCGGAACAGCCACAAGGTTTCTTCGGCAACATGGTGTCCGGTGTTTTCGCATCCGAATCATCACGGCCACGTAACGAGTCTGCCAATCGTCGGCTTACTGTACTACTTTGTTTCAAAGACACAGTATCTATGTGCTACGATATCTGGTCTTGGGGTGGAGATGGATTGGATGGCAGCAGCCAAGATCCAGCCTCTATTTCGTCTTTCAGCTACAGCTCTATCCGTCTCAGAAACCGAGCGCGCAGGACTCTGGAACATCTCTTTGCCGCTGAAGCACTGGAATGCTTGGAAACTCTCATAGACATATGGCGGAAGTCGAATACCACTTCTGCCAATTCACAGTCAGGTTCCATCTTCAACGTACTACATGCTCTCGACGGTTCAAGACCAAGGAATACAATACCGGCAATCTTTAATGCCATTTACACCAGAACAAACCCTGTTGCTTTGGAACCTACCCGTAAATCGACTTTAACATCTACTCTTTCTGACACTGACCTGGTCGCTTTCTTGGTTCAATATGCACGCTCATTGGAAGATGATGCTATGGATGAGATTTGGACCGACTGCATGACTTTTCTGCGAGACGTTCTCACTAATCCGTTTCCTCACCGACAGACGCTGTCGAGATTGCTTGAGTTCACGGCTATACTTGGAGAGAAGGTTGATAACACAATCTTCGGCGAGCAGCGTAGGATGCGTAGAGATCTAGCTGTGAGTAAGGGCACCAGGGCTAGCTGGCATTGTTGATAACAGCTCGCAGGATATCTTCGCTCGACTACTTACTGCAATTTTTACCACAAAGCCACTAGGCTTCTCGCAAGAAGCTCCACAGCCATTCACCTCGGAGAAAGCAGTCCTTGCCACTGAACTCTCGCCACAACACCTGGAGCTACGACAGCAGGCCAGCTCTGATGACATCGTGACTATACTTGAATCTATCGTGCCAAATCTTCCTAAAATCTTGCTGGATCAGGATCGTGTCATCGCGGTAGCAGCAGCCATCTCTACTAATGTCATTGCTCCACTGTTTCGATCACGGTCTTTTCCCAAAAACATTAACGAGAGTATTTTGAAGGTGCTATTCGGGCTGTCAAGACTGCCCAACGCCGCGAAGTCATGGAAGAAAGACTTTTCTGATGGGTTCAATGATCCCAAGTTCTTCGCCACACCAATCAGTCTTGTCGAAAGTGGCTGGCTTCCTCTGTTGAGGCAATGGATATCCGCGGACAAGGAAAGAGTCTTGGAACTGATTTCACGCTTGACTGCCCCTTCATCAGCTGGCATCATGTTCGGGGTTGGAGCGTCTTCCGCACGCCTCGAAGCAGACCGCAAGACTCAACTTACCCTACGTAGAATTGCCTTGGTCATCCTTGCGATGCCAGAAGATACCTTTGTTCCAAACTTGCGCGGACTTGAAGACAAGCTATTTGAGCTGATGACGGCCACGGCAGCTTCTTCGCCCTCTTCCGCTACTCGAGCAGAAGTTTACATAATCCTCCAAGCTCTCGTCCTAACGACCTCCGCTGTACATCTGTCATCGTTGTGGCCCTCGATAAACTCAGAACTACACTCAGCGATCACATCTGTCCTCCCAGGCGAGCAGCAAGACTTATATAACAACTTCTCAATCTTACAAGCCTGTAAACTGCTGGATATATTATTAAGTCTCGCTCCTGACGAGTTTCAATTTCATGAGTGGCTTTATATTACGGACACAATTGACGCGGTTTATAAGCCGGCGAACTGGGAGCCTTTCGCGCTGGCTGACCAGGTATCGGAACAGCTGGGCACATCGATCAATATCACGAATTCCCACACCGCAGTCACAACGGCTCCTGCAGGCGTAGCACAAGGCCGCCGAAAACCATTGCTAGATCTTTTCGATACCAAAGTCTCGTCACGAGAGGAATTGATAGGCACTATACTCAGGCCTTTCTTCAGCCAGTTGAGTATCTATGCTTTTGAGAGCACATACAGTATGGTGGAGCCAGACCGCGAGACTTGTGTAAAGGGCCTTCTCTCTGACATATTCGATGATACGACGTTAGCGGGATGAGCATGACGGGTGTTGCTTTCCATCACTGACAGCCCTTTGGTCCTGTTCTTTTCCGTGGGGGTTGGTGCTTGGGTGCATGGACAAGGAGTTCTACGTGGCGGCAAAGTGTCTGGAGGCAAAAGAGTTCTAGACGAAAGCTGAAGAATCTCAACGTCGCCCGTGAGAAGTCGTTGAGATAGCGCCAGCCATGGCTATAAGGCATCGGCGGCGCTCTCTCGCAGCTTGGCTGCACTCTTCGAAGCACTAAGTGGTAGACGATTGCGACTGTAAGCTCCATGATCCATTTCTTTTGGCGTAAACAGATAGGAGAGCTCTTTCACGGACCATGACGGTCTACTACCGGAAACAGAATAGCCATAAAGTGACCGCTTATTTGACTTCTCTTGGACAGCGCACTGGAATTCAGCGCACACAGTCACTGAATTGATGGGTCTCTCCAAATGCTGTTCACCAGAACCAGAGGCGAGCCCTAATATTAGTGGCCCCTACCTTCCAACATTCTCACCACATCTTCGGCCTTTGCCACGGCCCCAAAGATACCACCCTCCATCTTCACACTTTGACACGTCATCTCTCGCAACCCATCCTCTGCCGCTTGCGTGCCGTCCTCCACAATCAAACAATCAAACCCCCGATCATTCGCCTCTCGCATTGTACTCCCAACACACACATCTGTCGTCACTCCAGCAATAACCAAGTTTCGAATACCTCTATTCCTCAGCAACAACTCAAAATCCGTGTGTGCGAAAGCGCCTTTGCCAGGCTTATCAATAATCGGCTCGCCACCAATGGGATACAATTCTGGAATGATATCATGGCCCCGCTCGCCACGGACGAGGAGACGGCCTAGCGGGCCTGTGGAGCCGATACCGAGACCGGAGGGAACATTGTGCGAGCGGAAGGACTCCCGCGATGAAAGGGTGGAGAGGTCAGGGCGGTGGCCTTCGCGCGTGTGGTAGATTTGGTAGTTTGCGGCGCGGAAAGCATGGAGGAGGGATTGGATCTGTGGAATTAGGGCGCGAATGGGCTCGAGAGAGTAGCCCTGTTGCGAGAGATAGCCTCCGGGGGAGCAGACTACGTTGGTGTGGTGTTATTTGACGTTCTGTTTCTGTGTGTAATGATATCACAACGTACGCACAGTCACATTGCATATCGATTATGACCAAAGCTGTTGTTTCTCGGGAGAATGAAGCGTCATGGGGCCAGGCGTATGGTGATGCTGGGATCTGACCTGGCTCGGACTCCATTGTGGGTATGCAGCGTCGACTTCAGAGATCAGAAAGGCATTACTGCACCGCGTACTCCTCTTCAGGAATTGATAGTAGGGTTAAGGTTCACAAAACCCTGAGAGATAGACCAAGAAGAAGACCAGGCGTTTGTATGATACAAATGCAGTGAATCAAAACGACAGCAAAATGTAACATCGACGAACAGCGAATCTCGAAAGGTCATGGATATGATTCAAAATCAAAACGTACATGCACACCAATGATGCTCAGTCTCGAATTTACTGTGATTGTTACAGTCAGGGCTACTCCAGGCGACACATTGAAATATCATTGACAGGTTGAGATACTGGGCTTTTGTTTTTGATTCTCCACGTTTCCAAAGCGGAAGCGGAGCAGAGGGAACCGACAGGGGGGTAACTTTTTTACTGGCAGGGGGGAGCTCGAGACTTAGCAAGGGCAAACTCCGCAATTTACATTTCAGGAATTATATCGCTCACAACAACGACAACAAATTGCAAACAGCAGTGACCTTCGTAAGCAGCACTCTCCGAAACGACAAACCACCAGTCATCACTACAAGTTAGCCATCATGGCATCAAGGCTCTTGTTACCGGCATTGCGCGCCACCGCACGCAACTCTACTCCATTTGGCGCATCGCGAGGCTTTCGGACAACAAGTACACTATTAGAGACCCCGACGGCAGCATTACCATTACGAAAACCTGTTGGTGCTTTCAGAGGCGGGTCAGTCACGTTCTTTTTAAAAAATCTACATGCCTACCAGGCCACACCCGTCGGCAACCCTCCAGCCCGGGTCTAAAAACTCGAGATCCATGATATCCATAGCACCTGAATACGCAGCTTGCTAATAACATACTGAGACCTTTAGACTGTTCGGATTCCTCCTCGGCTCCACCCTCACCGGCGCCGGCGTGTACTACTACATTCTGGACGAGTACAAGGTGTCAAACGAATTGTTGACGGAAGACATATACGTACGTCTCTGCATTTAGTATCGCGCCCTGCCATGCGCTGCTTTGCAGCACCAGGGGATGATCTTGTGGGTATTGGAGTGGCGGGAGGGTGTGAAGGGGTCTTTTTGCTTGGCGAGCCTCACAGGCTGATCACTACTGTCAGGCTCTGCAAGCGGCGGTTCAAAGAATCCATACGTACGTGGGGAATTTGGAGGAGAAGGTGGATTCGTTGCAGAAGAAGAAGTAATCTAGCTACAATAGGGGGTTGGTGAGTTGGGTATCGGGGCCGGAAAAGTGTAATGGTACTCCCTGTCCTGTTTCATCATATTGTATATGGTCCGGAAAGCTGCATCACTGCTTACTTACCGTCTGTACAAAGATGTCTTCATGCTGTTTTGTTTCTTCCTCCGTGTACTTAAGCAGATCTATGAAACCAGATGTCGAAATCACAGACTCTGGTTGTTACGATGCGCGCTTCAAGTTCAATCTTCTTCTTCGCATAGCCACAGCACTTTGTCCCAACACTCGAGACTATCATTGTCCATTATATTCTCATAATGGCCATTGCCATAGGGAAAGACGACAAGGTTTCCAAAGCCTAATTGACCCTCAGCGTGCCCCAGTCTGCATCGATAACACATCTGCAGCAGAGGCAACATCTTCTTCGTCCGGAAAGCCTATCAATACTGCATATATCAACGGATGATGGAAGCCCGACCATGCAGATCAAGATCTAGCCTCTAATTCGTTTTTAATTGTCGCTAAATTCAGGCTCAAGCTCTGAGATAGAATCTCACACAAGTTTACCAGCCATCAGAGAGAAATTTAGGTGCCATTGGTTTCTGGCCTGACTTCCGCAATATGATCAACACCCCTTAACCCATGTTACCCAATTAAGGTTCGACCACGTGAAACCGTGTCATGGCCCGTGCTCAGGAAAACTTACCTAAGCCTTGAAGCTTCGTCAAGGACCCTCACCAACTCACACCATCAAAACCATGCTCCAAATCGAAGTCCTCCCGAACTCCACCTCCATCTCCGCCCCCGGCTGGGCCTACGTCCCAGACACAGGTTACGACCCCTCCAAAGCCGCCATCCAGCCAACTGGCACCCGAAAGCGTTCCGCTCGAAATGTCGTCACCGGAGGCGGCGGAGGGGCAGACACGACAGCGCGCCAGAACAACGCCGTTCTGAAACACCTGGCGGAACTAGATAAAGACAACCATCGAGATGTGCAGATCCCCGTGCCGAACCGGCCGCGTGATGGTGTGGGACGAGGTGAGCGATTTTCGTAAGATATTAGGCGACGAGATGTGCGTTGGTGGATTGACTTGGTGGGGGAAAGCAGGATCCAAAGGCAAAGCCACACAATCCGTCCGCCGAATCCTGATGTCTCAGAAGACTTTCGCGAATCACATTGCCGACGAAGAAGCCGCCGTTGCGGCGCAGGCGCAACAGTCGCAGTCCGTGGTCATTACGTCTACTCCCCGGGCTGCCGCGAGTAGAGTCCTGAAAACGCCTACGTCGAGACTAAAGCGGTCTTCGACTTCGGCTTCGGCTTCGGCTTCGACGTCAACACCCGTCCCTACTCCTCCCTCCACGACTACGAAACTAACAACGCATACTCCCTTGCCTCCGACAAACATAGCATCCCGCACAGGCTTAAGCCCAGGCTCAGGCCCCTCCCCAGACGACAAAAACCCACTCCTGAGATCATACATCCCCGCCGCGCCCTCAGAAGCAGTCCTGCGCGCGCTTGTCAGCGCTCCGCCTCTATCGTACACCGCGGCACGGGCGCTTCCGTCGTCGTCGGGGAGGCCGCAGAGACGGTTTTGCGAGATATGTGGGTATTGGGGGAGGGTGAAGTGTTTGAAGTGTGGGGCCAGGGTGTGTGGGTTGGAGTGTAAGGGGGTGCATGATGATGGGAGGTGTTTGAGGTTTTATGCTTGAGAATCTACGGGATTGGGCTGGGGGATTGGAAGGGGTGGCGTTTGGGTTGGGATTTGGTGGGAGGGGGGGTTTGAAGGTGTTTAGTTCGGTGGTCATGCGAATTGTAATTGACCGTCGGTTTCTTCAACCCGAATTCATCTGTCTGAGGATCGTCACATTTCGACAGTGTGTAATGCGCGCGTGGCGGCAAGCTCAGAACACTGCAGAGGCAAGGTTGAGCCTGCGTGATCTGATTATTAGACAATTCACATTGCTCATAAGAGCCTTTCCCAACGGGTGTTTGGAACAATCCTTAACCCACCATGTCTTGGGTCCCAGTCCTGTCCTTCAAATAAACGTTTCAAACCCTTCTTCGCAGCACTCCTTCCACAGAGAAAGCAATGCAGTACCACCAGCCAGTTTTGGCTTCGCTGCGTCGACCAGCTCCATCATGGTCAACGATCAGTAGTTGCAAAATGTTGCTGAGAAGCTGCAAAAAGGTCACTGACAACACACCGGCGCAGTATACGTGAAAGTTGTTTCCACTTTTAGCATCAGTGGTTCGCTCCCATCGATCAGAGACCAGCGCCATGATCCCGTTGATCTACCTTGGCGCCCATCCAGTCCAGAAGAAGTCTCATGACTCCCTCATGGCCACCCCCAGCAGCATAAGCCAGCGGAGTTCGGTTTTCGAAATCGGCCTTGTCCGGTTCGATGGTGGGTCGACCTAGTAGAAGTCTAACCACGTTCTCATGCCCATTCTCAGCGGCATGAGACAGTGGTGTTAGGCCGAGTTCATCTTGGGTGTTAATGTCGACATCATCATAGCTTAGCAACAGCTCTACTGCCGCCTCATGCCTCTCTGATGCTGCGAATGAAAGCGGTGTTTGATAACTACGGTCGCTCTCATTTTTTTTTTCACATCCTCTCGAGCTAGTAGCAGCTTCATCACCGCAACATGACCATTCTCAGCGGCAAGAGACAGTGCTGTGCGGCCGCATTGAACTTCAGTGTTGATGTCGACATCGTCATAGCTCAGTAACAGCTCTACTGCCGCCTCATGCCCCTTTGAGGCTGCCAATGAAAGCGGTGTAGATTGATGATTACGGTCCCTCACATTTCTCTCCACATCCTCTCGAGCTAGTAGCAGCTTCATCACCGCAACATGACCATTCATGGCGGCAAGAGACAGTGGGGTTCGGCCACCTTCATCCTGATGATTGATGTCAACATCATGGCATAGCAACAACCTCACTGCTGCCTCCTGCCCGTGCAACGCTGCGTAGGAAAGTGGCGTTTGACCATCCTGGTCGGGCGCATTTATGTTCACACGTACTCGAGGTGGTAGCGTTTTCATTACTGCTTGGTGGCCGTTCACTGCTGTGTGTGATAGCACTGTTTAAACTGGTGGTGTGTCTAACCGAGGCTGCTTAGTAAGCCAGAGTAGGGGGGTTCGGCTAGACCGCATTCGTACAGTCGAGCGGGTCTAGCGCAGGGCGCATTTACTCTCACTGCTTAGGAACCCTATTATCTATCATATCAGAAATACCAAAGTGAATTTATATCATCAAACCATCATGCACGACGAAAATCGATAACCTCCGAAGGCGACAATCATACCATATGACGTACCGTCCTTTCCGGCATGCCTTGATCCCCCATTTCACTCGCGCTATCTTCCCTTACTTGCTCCCATCTCTTCCCCTTCCTTCCGCGCGCATCGCTAGTCAGGGCGGTTCCCCCGTCATCCAAATTCCGCGCGCTGGGCAGAGGACTCCTGTCAAACAGCGGTCTCGACTCCTTTGCCTTTACCACCTCCTCCCCCGTCACCGCCCCGGACCCGGGCCCTTCCCCGGCCCCGGCTCCAACCGCGCTTGTCACCTCACTCCTCTGTAACAGCCGCAATTCATCCCCTTCTGGCAATGTCTTCACCAGTCCTTTCAGTAATTGCGCCATCACCAGATAGCTATCGTCCACCACAATGACCGGCCGTGCCAGCCACAGGATCAGCAAAACGAACAAGAGGTGCGCCGCCGCGATGCTCCCGGTCAATACGCCGATGTAAGTCCAATCCAAATCCGTCTGGTACCCCAGTGTCGGCAGATGCCCCGGGACGATCGTGGTCGGGTTCCGCTGCGCCATGGTCGCTAGCGCCGCGGCCGCGAACTGTGCCATAAGCGCGCCGACGTCTTCCGGCGAGTCGTCGACCCGCGCGGCCCACTCGGCGCCGTCCTGGTACAATTGGAACTGCCGCCAGTCCCAGCTGCAGTTGGAGCATGGGATACGCCAGCGCCCGCTGAGAGCGATACTGGCGGCGGCCGTGCGCGCCATGCCGTCGGACAGCTCGTGCACGGGGTCCGTGGCGTTGGACACGGGCGAGACGGTGATGTGGCACTGGAAGATGCTGAATTGGTTCGGGCCGTCGAACATGTCGCGGAGCGCGTACAGGACGACACAGCGCTGGCCGCAGGTCTGCCACGTGGCGGAGAGCGGAAGATTGGTGCCGTTCCAGATGTAGGTGGTGGATCTTACGGCGAGTGATGAGCGGGGAATGGTGAGGGAGTAGGTGCCGGTGCTGTTCTCGAATTGCCAGACGAACTCGCTTGCGATGCCATCAGGACCATTGGCTATGGAAGGACCGGGGGGAAGGTATTTATTGCAGTTCGTCGCGGTGGTGGTGACAATGCGCTCAGCCCCATAGTATGGGTAGGCGTTGGCTAAGTCGGTGGGATTTGAATCGGCGTAACGAACCGCAAATTCGCGCCGATCGTTACGGATAAAATAAGGGCAAGTCTGCGGGCCGTTGTTAATATCTTCAGTGCTTTGATAGCTGCAATTTTGGCCACGGTACGTTCCTAGTTGGCCATAGGTGTGTGCCACAGCAGGGTCTAGCTGGTATTGAATTTTATCAGCACATTTTGTCGTATTACTGCGATAGAAACAGTCGAGTTTGGGTACGCTAACGTCGCCCTGCGAGGTCGTTATGCCGCTCGAGTTGTAACCACTCCTTAATGAAGCGAAAAGTGGTAGTGTAGCGACGGAGATCTGCGCAGCAAGGTTGACCAACAGCCAGACAAGACAAATAAGGAAGACCGGTGGCTTGCGATAAGCCTGTATCATCATTTGAAACACCTTCAACAAGCTCTCCCACCCCAAAATAAGGTCAACATCCCGGACCTCGAAATACCGGCTTGATAGGATACGCCACCGGATGATTTTTGCCATGTCTTTGAGAACCTCGAAAAAGTTGAGACCAAGGCCCAGCATAAGACCGGTGGCGACGGTATCGAAGACGAGTTTGTGGCCGCGGTCCACCGGCTGCTTGGCCTGATAGATGAGCAAAGTGGCAACATAGGCGCCCAGGAAGAGGAGGGTCAAGACCATGCGTAGAATCTGGTCAAGGAAGAGTTTCCAGGTTTGCTTGTTCGGGTCGAAGTTGGGCAGCCGCCTTGGTTCTGAATCGTGATCAGCACGGTTTCCGGGAGCTTGGGGAGAGTTTCACAGCTTACGGTTCACGAGCATGACCTTTTCATTTTGGTCTTTGATGAAGTGAACCTTTGCAGAGAGATGCTGAGCCTTGTGATCCATGATGGATCAACGAGGCCTTTCATAGAACAGAGGGAAAACCGAGGTCAAGCGCAGCAAAGGGAAAATATCATTAAACGGAATGTCTCTGAAGCTATTGAGCAACTTCCGAGTCCTGCAGACTCCATGATTATATGTCGTTATTTTGCAAGGCTGCAAGGTATCGGTGACTAACATGATGCTCTGCATAAGGTACCTGTAACAAGCTACAAGAAAGGTAACCTGCGAATGAGCGATGATAAAGGAGCAAACGATAGAACGATTTGTTCTATGGGGAGAAATGGTGGTTGGATGGACCCTACCAGGTACTAAGCTTCACAGGCATAAGGCGTGGAGGAAGCTCCGTAAAAGTAATCAGCCCAGAGTAATTATTGCCGGGCTTACGCTCTCACTTGTTTTCTCCGGGCCTGATTTGGCTGCGTCAGCCCGACTATACCGTACCGTACCTTAGTTACCATGTACTCTGGGCAAGTTGAACTTTGACTTAGGATCTTCGCCTGGGCCACGGCAGACTCCGCGCTCACTCGCCTCATCGCATATCATACAAAGCAAGTAACTTTGTGATTTACTGGTGTTAGCATGACTCTTTCTTTTGAACATATTATTCTCATTTTTGGAGAGCAGAAGTATACTTGAGTCATTCACCTATTAATATTACCGCAATAGCCACATTGATATTTCCGACTGCGTTACGTGTACGTGTCACCGTCGCCATTGGGTGATGGTAGAGACTTCATGCGAGGCAAGAAGATCTGGTGCAGCTTGAACCCCTCACCTCCACTCTATGATTGACAGCTTTTGCATACCTTCCTGCCTCCGTCGGCTCCTCTAAGTGAAATTGAAAAAGGTCGGTGAATGATCTTCGGACGCCCTCTCATTAAAGTGGTTATATGTCCAGAATAAACTCACAATAAAGTGAAATACATACGTTGCTCTTCTACTTTTGTTTGGGCTTGGCTGTCATCCCGGACGAGCTTCCTCTGATGAGTCGGGGAT
>QQTW01002901.1_pt1 | contig 12572 bp, 15 predicted proteins | sample 1904831 | NCBI WGS metagenome assembly QQTW01 (sample SAMN09435610, study PRJNA476489) | Subsurface metagenome, whole genome shotgun sequencing project. | reverse complement strand
GAGTCGAATGTGAATTGTTGGTGTTTTATCGCATTGCCCTTTTCGACGTCGTCTTTTGCAGCTTGCGATATTGTGGCCACGACCTCTCTTCTGCCCACCATCCCAGCAAGAAACGCAAATGCTCACCCGACACCCCCGCGCTACCCTCAACCCCAACCACAACGCTCTGGACCCGTATGCAAGCCCACGAATCAACCGCCATCCCAACCCGCCGCTCCACCCTCGAAAAATGGTCCACCAAACTGCGCCCCGTCTCCGTCATCCCCTCCTCGCGCAAACTAATCAACACACCCACCCACCAACCCCTCACCTCCGTCCTCGACAACCACCTCACCGGCACCAACATGTCACGCCTCATATCCCGCACGAGGGTCCCACGCTCCTGTGCGCCCGTGCAAGCCCAATCCGGCGTCACCGAATCGAAAGAAATCTTCGACGACGCAGATTTCTACACGCTCCTCCTGAAAGAACTAGTCGACCAACGAATGGCGGACAATGCGTCTACGGCTGGAATCACCGGGTTGGCTGGTGTGGTGCCAACGGCGACGACAACGGCGAGGAAAGAAGCGAAGGTCAAGAGGAAGGTGGATACGAAGGCCAGTAAGGGGAGGAAAATGCGGTATACGGTGCATGAGAAATTGCAGAATTTCATGGCGAAGGAGGATAGGGGGACGTGGGGGCAGAGGCAGGTTGATGAGTTGTTTGGGAGTCTTTTGGGGACAAGGTTTGGGCTTGAAGAGGCGGATGGTGGGGAGGAGCAAGAAGAAGATGGTGGGGAAGGGAATGTGGGTGAGGAGGCGTTGAGGTTGTTTCGGGATTAGACGGGGGGTGGTGCGGGTTATCGTGTGGGGTTTGGGTGGAGGAGGGTGCTGGGATGTATATGTGGTTGTGTGATTGTTCTAGTTGGTCTAATGATCTTAACGACCTATGGCTATGGAAAAGTATGCACATGTTGGACATATTATCCCCAGACTCTTATCCCCAGCTCATCTCCAGCGCACCTCATCGATCACTGCACTTCATAACACCACAACCAGAATCAAACCCACACCATTCCATCCCTTCTTCACTACCGACCCCTCAACCTACATTCGCCTCCCCCTCCTCAGCCAGCATGTCCAACACCCAATCCTCATCCAACGGCGGCGGTCCGGCATAAGAATTACTCTCATCCAGCAAACTCGCAGGTAACAATTGACTGACGCTCAGCACGTTTCCATCCCACGTGTTTTCTCGCTGAAAATGTCTTGGACTGTCGTTCGCACGGACGTCGGATTTGGGTGTGAGTGTTGTTCTCCGCCCTCGTTGTCGGGATGGCGAAGGGGACGGTGAGGATGGAGAGGAGTGGCTGGGTGAAGGTGGGATTGGCGGCGAGGATTGGTGGAGGGAGGATGGGGGTTGGATGTCCGAGTTCACTTGTGGTGAGGATTGGAGTTGGGATGGTGGTGGGTATGGGAGTGGGTCTTGTCGCGTGGGCGTTTTGCATGGTGATTGAGTTGAGATCTGTGATGTCCTTTCCTCGTATGCCTTTTCTTGTTCGTTTCCGTCTTCGTGGGGGTGATTGTGAGCTGTTGCGGTCGGGGGGCCGCAGCCGAGAATGAGTGATAGATGTGGAAGGCTGGGAGAGGCAGGAGCTGGAGCAGGCGGGGAGGGCGATGGGGTGTAGTCGCGTAGGAAGCCGGATTTTGAGATTGAGTCTAGGAGCCTGGGCGTTGGAGATTGAACGGCTTGAGTATGATGGGAGAGGTTGAGGTGCAGGTCGTTTGTTAGTTGGGCCGAAGGGCTTGGGGAGAGGTGTGTTGTTGGCGATGTGAAGCTCTTGGTTGGTTGAGTGTCTGCTCTGGAAGCTCCGAGAGTGTCCTCGTGATGGTTTTGGAGACTTGGTGATGAAGTCTTGGTGCTGGTGATGGGTTCCATTTCGGCCATATGATTTGGATCTGAAATAGATTGGGTGGGCTCTGAGATCTTGAAGGAGCCATTTCCCATGTTATGGCCATTGTCCGCGTCCTCTTCCTCTTCCTCTTCGTCATCTGAGTCGCGGACCTCAGTTCTCTTCGACCAATCCCAAACTTGACGATCCAGAACAGATGCAGTTCGTATCGGTTGTTTGGGGCCTTCAGTCTCGTATGTCGATCGTGGTGTGTCGCTCTGTTTACCTTCCCATTCCGCCCGAAGCTTGTCCGCAATTTGCGAAGCCATTTCTCTGACCCAAACATTCTGATTTTCCACTCCGGTGGACGCTAACGGTGCTAGAACTGGCTGGCTATCTTCGTTCTCCCAGCTGACACTGCTTTTGATTTCCAGCTTTGGATGCCAACCGGGTGCTCTTCTTGGCTCGGATCGAGTGAGTAGCGGGTTACGCATGTTTGCAGACTTTGCTTTTAATGGCAATCGCAATGGATTAGGGAGTGGTGGTTTCTTGAATATCTGTTGAGGACTATCTGCTGGTGACTGGGACGACGGTATTTCCACCTTATGCGCTATAATTGGGGTCTTTGGCGGCTCCGTATCATCTTTCGCTGGTGTTGTCTGTTTCCTTGAGCGAGTGGAACGCTTTGTTGCTACACCTTCGATTTCGCCGTTCTCAATGTTGTCCTCCATCTTGACCCTCCGTCTCTTGCTTGCTTTTATTGTTGGAGTTGCTGCTGTTTCTATCGGATCCTTTGCCGCACCATGCGGCTCCACCTTGACGTTCGGTCTCTTCCTTGTTTTTGGGATTGCTGAAGCATCCTCAGCAGGAGTCCCCTTCGTCTTTCTCCTCTTCCTAGGCGTTTCATCCTCGATATAATTCAGGTCCACTGCATCATCCTGTGGAACGTATCGTGAAACAAAGTCAATCTGCGTGAGGGTCTGCTGACGGGTTCGCGAATTCGTAGGTGTCGGTTTTGTAGCATTGATCGACCGTCTCCGTGAGGGAAAGTGAGCTTGCCTGATGTTTGGTTCCGAGCTATACATCCTTTCAAGTGGAGCCCGCTTCCTATGCGAAGTAGGCATAACGACTGTTTAGTGGATTTAGAGCGAGAGTGTTGAATGTGATGGCTAAGGAGTTAAGTAGCTTAGAGAGCTCAAAAAGCTCAGGACGCGACGGGGAGACGCGACCGGAAGCGATGCTGATGTCATCAACACATCCACATCCATCCACCACCAACCTCACACTAACTAATAATTGTAGATAGGTCGGCATGGTCAATCCTCAATGGACGTTGATAGGAACACTTTTTCGAACGTGGATCTTATTTCGAAGAAACAAAGCGCCTCGCACATAAACCGTTCCACCCAAAGTTGCTCCCTCAGCTCTGGGCTAGAATGCTTCGGGGAACCTAATCTTTCATTTGGAATAACTTGACAGTCATGACTGGATTCAAGCGTACAAGGAGGCCGAAGCCGAAAAGCCCAAATTTGCAACCGACAGCAAAGGAACCGATACCAGTTATATATCAGGAGATGCTTGCAGATGCGGTCTCATCGCCACCATCACGCTTCAACGAAGAGAACAAGCCCCTCAAGCGACGCCGCGTGGGAGGACGCATTGTATCTAGGCACGATGGCGATACCTCTGGGTACGACACGGGACACTCTACTGCTCCTGCCGAAGATACAGACACAGACAGGGCCACGGTAGAGAAAGCGTCTACAGGACGACAAACGGCTTATAATGATTCAGATGACTCTGTAGATAGTGACATGGACTGGGAAGAGGTTGAAATAGTCAGAGATAGGGTCGGAGGAGACACTGGGGAAGACATGAAGGCTGAGGAGCCAATGCATCTGGTGATCGATACGACCAGTACGGGAATCCAGAAGCGGCGCCCATCACAACGAAGACCTGTTTCTGCGATAGATAAAAAGATGAGGTTAGACGTTCATAAAACACATTTACTGTGCTTACTTGCCCATGTCCGCCTGCGCAATTATTGGTGTGACGATGCTCAGGTTCAGGTGAACATCTGGATACTGTAAATACTGTCAACAGCACTGATTGATCTCCAGGCAGCATTAAAGGGGGTGCTTGCGAAACGAACGGTGTCATACTTGAATCCGGACGGTAATCTGTCTCAATTTCAAAGATCAAGATCCTTCATGGACGGCTTGGCACAGGCTAGTGAAGCATGGAGAATGAAGTTCAAGATCACCGCAAGGGGACTAAGAAGTTCATGTTGGTTACAGCCTGTAGAGGCCTTGAAAGACGTATGTTTCAAGACAATGATACATTGTGCGGACTCACCTCAACTCTGCAATGTTTTCGAGGCGCAAACAGCAAGTCTAACTTATGCTCTGAGACGTAGTACAAACTCCCTAAGGATGTGGAACAACCGTTGGAGAAATCCGATTTTCGTGCCATAGCTGTCACATTGCGGAGCTCCCGAGATGTTGGCTCCCAACTTTTTTGTGCTCTCCTGCGCTCTGTTGGTGTAGAGTCGAGGCTAGTCTGTTCGCTGCAGCCTCTTCCTTTTACAGTTGCAAGCAAACCTGCTACACCACAGAAGCTCAAGCCGCCTGCCGTGGTGTCAGATTTTGGAAGTCGACCTACGACCAGTGATGAGGATAGTGGAGTCGATGTTCATAATGCCATCAATGCATTTGGATCAACATCTAGCAAAGGGGCGGACAGCACGTCACCTTTAGTCCCCAAGAGGGCAAAACGGTTGGGACAGCCCACATTCGCGTCGGACACTGATCCTAGTGTCAGTAAACCGCCATCTCCAAAAGGTTGGTCCTCTCTTTCCGGATATCTGTATCATCTGACGAATGTTACATAGCACCGAAACGAAAACGTATTAAGGAATCGTCATATCCTGTGTACTGGGTTGAAGCCTTCAATGAGGCTGTGCAAAAGTGGGTTCCAGCCGATCCGCTGGTTACAAATACCATCGCCAAGCCCTCAAAGCTGGAACCGCCGGCGAGCGATGTGGAGAATAGCATGAGCTATGTTGTTGCCTTTGAGGAAGAAGGCGCAGCTCGTGATGTCACCAGGAGGTATGCAAAAGCATATAACGCGAAAACTAGGAGATCTAGGGTAGAATTCACAAAGGGCGGCGAAAGATGGTGGCGGCGGACGATGAAAGTGTTCAAGAGGGGATGGGAGCTTGATCGTGATCAAGTCGAAGACGCCGAGCTTGCAGCGAAGGAAGCTGCAGAAGAGATGCCACGAAATGTGCAAGATTTCAAAGACCATCCTTACTATGCGCTGGAACGCCATCTTAAACGTAACGAAGTCCTACATCCAAAGCGTGAAGTGGGCAAAATTGGAGCTGGCAAGTCGTTATCTGGTGTAGCAAGCAAGGCTCTGGAGCCGATATACCGAAGACGAGACGTCCACCATGTGAAAAGTGCTGATGCATGGTATAGGCTAGGCCGCGAGATCAAAGTAACAGCTTCAAATGCCATAAGAGATAGAAGTTGGAGCTGACTTAGATATTGTGTTTCTAGACTGGCGAGCAGCCCTTGAAGCGTGTACAACCACGCCGGCAGATGGCGTTCTCGGAACCAGGAAGTGGCGAAGAACACTCTGATACGGAGGGAGGGGCAGGCACTGGCCTCTATGCTGGATTTCAGACTATTCCATACAAAGCCCCTCCAATAGTCAATGGAAGGGTACCGAAAAACGCTTACGGCAACCTTGACGTCTACGTTCCCAGCATGGTACCTCCAGGAGGAGTGCACCTCCCGTACCCAGAAGCTGGACGAGCAGCGAAGGTTCTCGGTATCGATTACGCAGACGCGGTAACAGGGTTCGAGTTCAAAGGGCGTCACGGGACTGCTGTGATTAAAGGAATCGTTTCAGCCGTAGAATACCACGAAGCCCTCGAGGAAGTCATTCGAGGGTTCCAAGATGAGCGAGCTGAAGCGGAAGAGATAAGACGTAGTGCTGAAGCTCTGAGAATGTGGAGACGATTTATGGCGGGTCTTAGAGTGAGGGAGAGGATTGAAGGTTATGACATCGAAGGCGAGCGCAATGCTGCGCATGAGAGGATGAAAGACATAAACGAGGAGACTGACGAATATGATGGAGGAGGGTTTCTGCCGGACAGGGATCAACAGGAGGTTGCTGAACCTACAGTTGGAAGATTCGATTTCCAGCGAGTTCACGGTCAAGAAGACGAAGAAGGTGGCTTCATGTCTGAGGATGCGATCGAAGATGTGGATATGGAAGAGGCACGCACGGCTTTGCAAGCTTCGTATGGTCCCCAGAAAATAAGTGGAACAGCAACCCCGTTCCAAATCGAGGACGAAGGAGGCGGCTTCATGCTTGACGATAATGTCCACGATGGCGGAGGGTTCTTCCCTGACGCGGCGGTGGAAAATACAGACCTGACGGCGCATCTTAAGTCAAATACAGACGGAATACGGGCCGGCTCAGGCCTGGCGGAAGCCGAATTCGCAGAAGCCATTTTGTTGCAGCGTCTGTACGAAGAAGGGGACCATGTTCCTACTAATGATGGGGAAGGAGGTGGGTTCGTAATTGAGCAGGAGACGGGACAAAGCCTACGCAAAGCACCCGACCATGGAGATACTGGCATCAATATTATTGTCGAAGATACAGACCAACGAGCGAAGGCAGACACTGATACGGTCAAGATGAGCAGCGAAGCTGTTGCTCAAACTGAGAAATCTGACCGCGATGACAATGAGGAGGAAGATCGTGGCTCATTACTCTCTCAAGACCCTGAAGACGAAGACGCAGATCCAGGATGGTTAGCTAGTGACCAAGAATGACTCAACAGATGTTGATAACGCCATTTTCTTCGATAAAGAAGGTTCCCTGCCCACCGTTCTCAACGTCATTCGCCTCGGTCTCGACCTTGGGTCTCTTGTATGTGAACTTGGCTTTGCGCGGCTTGGGAGGTGCGGCCTTCTGTTGTAGCCCTTGCGTGTCTTGGTCTTTGGCTTCCACTTCCATAGCCGTATGAGTGCGCTTTCTGAACGCCTCTGCACTTTTAACTTCTAGCACAGACAAAGCATTGCCAGAAAGACATCCTCTAACCAATAGCTGCTTGTGGCTACCTTGTGCTTTTTGTGTCAAGTCAGAGCTACCAGTCGGGCACAAGGCTTGGGTCGAACCCGCACTCTCCCTGCCAGTTGCGTGGTTATCACAAGCTCTTTGTTCCTTCAGGGACCGTTTATAACCCTCTTCTATCTTCTTCGAGACCTCGTCGGATCCCGCCGTTGCAACTCGTCGTACCAGGGGCTTACTCAATCGGTCTATCGCATATTGCGTCTTCACTGTACAATATCGCCTTATCGTCCTGCTCGAGGAGGGAAAGCCGTGAGACTTACTCGCGTCACAGAACGTGCCAGCGGCCCGTTGATAGTCTTTATACAACACCACCTTATTGATGTCAGTTTGGCCTGCCGCTCCATTTTCTCGACCTTTTGCTTTCGGCTTGTCCTTAGGAACACCCTTTTCTGCGAAAGATCTACCAGTGGGAGCAGGAACTGCAGCCGCGCTCATGCTATTGGGAATTAGAACAGCAGCTGCCGTTTTGCCGCTGCCATTCACCATATCACTCGTTCCGCCTTTCAGCGCACACAATCTACACCTCAATCAAAGCTTAGCAGTTCCTCTCATCCACGGCCGCTCATTCACAAATACAGCCACAAAAACCCCATAAAGCAAACCCCATCTGCCAAAATCACTCACCTTGCCAACCCTTGCAGAATCTCCTGGTTTTGGCGATACAGAACCTCCTGATTATACAAGATCAGACGTTCCGAGACTGAAAGTGAGCTCGGATCGCGTGCTCTGGCCAGGTCGCCGTCCTGATCTATGCACGCGTTGAACAGTATCAGCGCGTAATCGGTTGGTTTTGCTTTCTCTGCCATCGTCGTTGTTGCTGTGGGTAGGTCAAGGGGGTTATATGTGGCAAAGGATCGTGGATGGGTTGCATGGTATCAGAGCGACGGTGAAGTTGGTTGGTGAAAGTTATGTGGATAGTGGGAACGTTCTGAGATCTTTGGCAGGTTGGGGGCAGTGAATGAGGCAGGTATCTTGCGAACCAAGGACAATTACATGTTTTCGACAAGTGTGCCATGCATACTATGGATCATTTTTGAGCATTGTTTATACTGCTTTCCAATGGTGGCTATGAGCTTGAAGAGAGTTCATGCAGTGATAACCCATTTCTTGATCGTAGTTGATCCATTTAGGCCCGAAACTTTCTCCTTCACTGTCAGAGCAGATCATTTCTGGAGAACATCTTTTCCTCCTTTCAGCTTAGGTTCGAACTACCTCGCCACCAATGTCCTTGAACACCTTGACGATACGGACCACCCATGAAGCTAGGGTCCTTCTTTGCGGTTCCTATATGTCAAAGTCAGTCTCGAACTAGCCATAGCTTCAGGTTGGGTCGTTGTACGCTTCCCCATATCGCTAGCTTTTGGTTTGAAATCTTGAACCTTGCTTTGCACGGCCGGTTGCTTTGTAGTCCCAGGGTTTGTTGCAAGTCGGGAATCATCTGAAAAGCTTTCCGAGTGCTCGTCTGGAGACTCCTCGGTCGGTGTGTTGGCATATGCTTTCGGAATAGGAGGGCGTGTCATTGACGGCTGGTTGAAATTGGCGAGCTCCCGCTGCTGGCGGTTCAGATTTTCATGTTGTGCAGCTACATGATGGTCAATACTCATTCCTGTTGAAGTGATTTGAGCGTCACCTAGCAAGGCTGCATCGTTGGCTTGGCGACGATAGTACTCGGCCATACATTTCATGCCTTCGGCTCCACACTTCCAGAGTTCTTTCGTGCTCATCGCCTTTCTCTTCGCGTCTGCATCTTCTGGCTTCTCTATTTTCCCTGCATTGACGGTGATAGCAGCCAAACCCTCACTCAGCCTAGTTCCGTCTAGGGATCAGTAAAGTCTGCAAAAACAAATTTAAGTTTTGTTTCAGAAGGGATTGACAGTTGGATCATATAGCGCTTACTTCTGCAAGCCCTTCAAGATCTCTTTGTTCTGAGAGTACAAGATGTCTTGATTGTAGAGGCTCATTCGCTCACTTGAAGAAAGCCCAACGGTTTCCTTGAAGAGATGACCTTCGAGTTCGGTTGCCATGACGAGGCCATAGTGCGTAGGATCAGGTTTGTCCGACATGTCTGGCGTGTTATTAGGTCTTCTGTTGCGCTATATGGAGTTGATTCGACCTTATCCTAGAAGAGAATGTTTTGAAGTGAGAGCGTCTTTCCAGGTTGACTGCAGCCGAAGTTTGATTCACTTGAGGTTGTGGATCACACGTAAATTACGCGCTTAGTCTGGAATCTGTGGAACAGTAAGTCAGTGTATGCATATTATCTTTCTTCACATGGAATCGAAGCGTTGGGTACTGGGAAAGTAACAACGCACATTATAGCTCGAGCATGCTGTTCAATCTGTGACGAAAGACAGTTGAGGCTGCCGAAGGTATTCTTAGGCTGCGTGCCCGTTCAAGCACTACCATAGACATTCATCATGCGCTCCCTGCTCCAAATTCTAATAGAGGGCTCCTGGGATGGTATTTAATCAGACTCGTAATCGACTAATGCGTGGAGAGGTTCTGTGCCGCTCATGGTCGTCTCTTCACCATTGTTACCGTTATCTGACGTACTGCTACCATTGGCTCCTTGACTTTTGCGTTTGATTCCGAGGAGCACCCCGTTTGTCGAAGTCCAGGCCTTGTCTGTCTGAAGAAAAGGGTCTACTGCGGCTCGAGTGTTGCCACTGAGTTCCAATCGAAATGCCTCACGCCTCTTCTCTGCATCCTCTTGCGCTTTAAGCTTACGGGACTTCTTGACGCGGGATTTCTTAATTGTGATGCTCTTCGCAGGTTCGCTTTCAAAGAGAGGTTTGGCCTTGGCTTTGGCAATTGCACCATCACCACCTGTCCCACCGAACTCCACCAGAGCTGCACGCCTTCTATCATCCTCGGTCTCTTCCAGCAAGGCTATGCCCAAGCTCATCCGATCCTTCAACCTCTCTGTCAATTCTTCTTTTTCCTCGCGCACTTTTCGATCTGCCCTGAAAGCTCTTCTGAGCTTCTTGCTCGCAGCATAGGGATCATCCCAGTCTTTATCCTGTGCCTGTAACAGCTCTTCTAGCCTTGTCTTGTCCGTTGTCGCCTGCCGCTTATCTTCCACCTTCCCCTCCAACGCAGCAAATGCATCATTGAGTAATCTTTCCCTCTCTTCCTCTGTCCTGATTACGATGTCACCATCAAGAACCTTGTCTTCTCCAGTATCCCGCTTCTTTGCGCCCTCAGTAACAACGTATGCTGTATTCTTCGGGTCCGTCCGTATTTCGATCCATCCGCCGCAAACATTATGTTTCATGCGAAAGCTGAAGATTGGCGTCGAGTAATACTTGTCCACCTTTTTCTTTTCTGCATTGAAACGGACTCCCTGCCCAATGATGGTAGGCTTTGGACAGGTAGTACACCATATCGCGAAAGGCATCTCGAAGCGGACAGTGAGGATACCTTGGGCGGACTTGCGGGCGCGATTGCCAAGAGCATTTCTGTAAAAGTTAGTATAGATATCGATTCGCGAGAGGATGGCTGGACGTGCTTGCCGGCAAGCTTGTTGGCGGATGTGGTGCCCTCATACTCGGGAGGGACATAACTAAGAACAGTCAGTGGTGAGGTTTGTCCCAAGAAAGCAATCGCAGCACACCGTCCCATATCTAAGCCTTGTCAGTCCGTGTCTGGGCAAAGATGGGTTCAAGCAGTACTCACTAAAGCCCTGCATCTTGAAGAGAAGCAGCCTCGCTCTGGCAGATCAAGTACTTAGTACAGCTTCATCGCCTCTTCCAGCTAAACGTCTTCCACCAAAAGTTTGGATCTGCCCTCAACCGAAGAAGTGAACATAGACTAATTAATACCTGGTAAAGAGAGACGTCATTATTGGTGAAGCAAAGGCCAGGACAGCTACTCGTACTACGGTAGACTGCAGATGATACATTAGTCTTTTTGCTTTTACAACAACTGCTCGCCCCAAACTGTGAAACCTCATTGATTGTAAATTGACATAATAGCTCCCTTGCTCCATGTGCGCGCTCTTAAATGGCTAATGCATCACCAATCATAGGTATTCCGTCATTACCACAGGCACGACATTTCGTTAAACCAGTGAAAAAGATACATGATGGGAACGATGTAACGACATTTCTCAGGTCACAAGCCTACCACGACATCACCAACTTCATATTGCAACTCAACCGGTCGATGTACCCCACAGTCGTTCCAAATGATGAATCAAGACAAGGGAACACTCAAGTTTGGGAAGTTGGATCTCCAACTGTTACTTACTCTAGCGCAGTCAACAGCCTGAAGGATCTGCTTAGTACACTCGAGGACATCATTGAGGAAGCCCCTCCCGATACGGGACCGCGAAGATTTGGTAATGTCAGCTTTCGAAAGTGGTATTCAATCATGGAAACCAGATTACCAGCATTATTGAAAGCATACCTTCCCCCCAAGCTTCTAGCTGTTAGGGGAGACTCGTCCGAAGGTACATCCGCGAGTACTGAGTTGGAAGCGTATCTACTCGGCAGCTTTGGGAGCCCACAGCGCCTGGACTATGGCACTGGTCACGAGCTGAGTTTCGTTGCTTTTCTTGCATGCATGTGGAAGCTTGATGCCTTCGACCAGAAAGAGAGGGGTGCGGAAGAACGAGGGATTGTACTTGGCGTTATTGAGCCGTATGTATATAGAAAACATCTTTAGGGCATCCTTACCGTGCATGTCTGATTTTGTGGCTTATGCGTAGGTATCTCCAGCTTGTTCGCCGCTTAATTCTGGCCTACACTTTGGAGCCTGCCGGCTCCCATGGTGTATGGGGTTTGGATGACCATTGTTTCATTCCCTACATTTTCGGTTCCGCTCAATATGCACCTGCTATCTCCGAAAGTGATCAGACACCGGCAGAGGGATCCTCCCCTGATGCTCCCGACCCTGCGGATGTAGCAAAGAGCAACATTGTGGAGCGCGAACGGAGACGGAACATGTACTTCTCGGCTGTCGGGTTCATCTATGATGTGAAGAAGGGACCTTTCTGGGAGCATAGTCCAATCCTGTTTGACATATCTGGCATCAGAGCCGGTTGGGCCAAGATCAACAAGGTTAGTAGACTCTTTCCTTCTAGCAGATGAACTGGGTACTAATCAAACACACCATCAACAAAGGGCATGATCAAGATGTATAACGTAGAGGTTCTGTCGAAATTTCCTGTTGTGCAACACTTCCCGTTCGGATCGCTGTTGAGTTGGGAACAGGACCCAAACTCTGTGCGCTCGATTGACCCTTCTCATACTACTAATACTACAAATGATGGGTCCCTTGGGGTTCGCAGTGGTGGAATGTCCTCAGGCGCGGCCCTCACAGAAGGGACGGCTGCTCCCTGGGCGAATACCCCTAGATCAATTTTGCCCCCGGCAGCAAGCACAAGGGCGCCTTGGGCAAAACCATCATCGTCACAAGCTGCAGTTGCCGCATTGAGAGGAACTTCTAGTGACAATACAACTTCGCGGGACAGGTAGTGATGGTGCAATTGCCAAAGCCAAGGCCAAACCTCTCTTTGAAAGCGAACCTGCGAAGAGCATCACAATTAAGAAAT
>QQTW01002900.1_pt1 | contig 12572 bp, 16 predicted proteins | sample 1904831 | NCBI WGS metagenome assembly QQTW01 (sample SAMN09435610, study PRJNA476489) | Subsurface metagenome, whole genome shotgun sequencing project. | reverse complement strand
AAAGGGTATAAAAGGCTGTAGCTGAGTTTAGATAGTCTGTAGATGAGTTAGTCAGCCCCCTATGCAGAGCGATCGCTTCAATTCTCAAATTTTATCAAAACTGTCTAATCGCTGGATATTTGCTTCGATTATGGTGGCAACTGTAAGCGTAGGAATTACTTACTATGGCATTTCGCAATTTGTTGTCGAGAAGCCCACAGAGGTTGTTCAGACTACCCCAACTATTGAGTCTATTGTGGCGCTGGGTCGGTTAGAACCGGAAACTGAAGTAATAAAGCTATCAGTTCCAGCCACTCTTAGTAACGATCGCGTGGCTCAACTATTAGTAAAAAGAGGCGATCGCATTGCAGCTAATCAAGTAATTGCAATTTTAGACAGCCGCGATCGCACTCTTGGCACTTTATTAGAAGCTAAAAAACAAGTCAATGTCGCTCAAGCCGAACTTGCCCAAGTCAAAGCTGGAGCAAAGCGGGGAGAAATTAACGCCCAAAGTGCCGAAATTGTGCGTCTGCAAGCTCAGTTAGTAGGCGAAACCGAGCGCCAGCAAGCCAGTTTAGCCAGCTTAGAAGCGGAAGTAAACAACACCCGCGCCGAATATAACCGCCATCAATTGCTGTACAAAGAGGGGGCAATTTCTGCATCATTGTTTGACGAGAAACGATTAGCGCTGCGAAAAGCCCAGGCACAATTTAATGAAGGACAAATAAACAAAAGCCAAACTGTAAATACATTATGGGCGCAAATTGAGGCAGCCAAAGCTAACTTAAATGGCATTGCGGAAGTGCGCCCCGCAGATGTGCAAACGGCAGAGGCAAAAGTTGAAAGTGCGATCGCTACGGTTAATAGAACAGAAGCCGATTTGAGACAAACAGAAGTAAAGTCGCCTTATACAGGGCAAGTTTTAGAAATCTACGCCAAACCGGGGGAAGTAGTCGATTCAAGGGGGATTGCCGATTTGGGACAAACTAGCCAAATGCAAGTGGTGGCGGAAATCGATCGAAGCGACATTAAAAAAATTCAAATTGGGCAAAAAGTAACAATTACAGGCGAACCATTTTCTGAAGAACTGCACGGCTTAGTTGAGGAGATCGGCTTGCAAGTAAGCAAACAAGAAATTTTTACTAACCAACCTGGAGAAAACCTTGACCAGCGAGTGGTTAAAGTCAGAATTGGCATAAATGCCAAAGATAGCGATCGCGTTGCCGGACTGACAAATTTACAAGTACAAGTGGCGATTCGACCTTAAAAGAGATTGACTTATGTTTGCTAAATTATTTCGCAAAACGCCTTTAGCCTGGTTTCAGCTAAAACGCGAAAAAACCCGTCTTGCGGTTGCTTTAGTCGGGATTGCTTTTGCAGATATTTTGATGTTTTTTCAACTGGGAATGCTAGATGCGCTGTTTGATTCGGTTGTTAAACCCTATGCTGCTCTCCAAGGCGATCTATTTTTGATTAATCCCTTATTCGAGAGCCTTGGTACGGTGAGAAGTTTTCCGAGAAAGCAATTGTATCAAGCGGCAGGGGTTGCAGGAGTTGAGTCAATTAATTATCTTTACGTTGCTCAAGGTGAGTGGCGCAATTCTCAAACTTTAAAAAATCAGGCAACTATAGTATTTGCTATTAATCCCTATAATAGTGCGATCGCGCTGCCAGATATTCAAGCTAATAATAATGAATTTAACAATCTCAAACTCCTAAATCGGCTGCTCTACGATCGCGCAGGTGCAGAACAATATTATGGCAATGTAGTTGGACAACTTCAGCAATCTGGCTCTGTTCCGGTTCAATTTAACGATTTTCAAACCCAGGTAGTTGGCACATTTGTAATGGGCGCGTCCTTCTCTGCTAACGGCAATGTAATTACCAGCCATTCAACTTTTCTGCGGCTGTTTCCAGAGCGCCAACCCAGCGATATTGATATTGGCGCTATCAAACTTAAACCAGAGGAAAATGTCGAGGAAGTTAAAGCAGCGATGCAGTCAAAGCTAAAAGACGTTTTGGTTCTCACGCATGGGGAATTTATCGAACATGAAAAAAAATACTGGGAAACCACTAGCCCGATTGGTTTTTTGTTTGGATTTGGCGCAATTATTGGGTTTGTAGTCGGCACTATTATTGTTTATCAAATTCTTTATTCAGATGTATCAGACCATTTGCCAGAGTATGCCACGTTAAAAGCAATGGGCTACAGCGATGGTTATTTGATTGGCGTACTTCTTCAAGAAGCTTTGATTATGGCGGTTTTGGGATTTATCCCTGGATTTGTTATTTCCATCGGTCTATATTCTGTCGCCGCCTCTGCAACGTTTCTACCTATTGGGATGACTGCAAGCCGCGCTGGGCTTGTATTGACGTTAACTGTTGTTATGTGTGCCGCTTCAGGAGCGATCGCTATGCGTAAACTCCAATCTGCCGATCCTGCGGATATTTTTTAGTTTCATTGGTGTAATCAAATGCCATCTATGCTTGCTTACCTTGTAGCGATCGCTGCCTTAGACAGCCTCAACCCCACTACTACGGCATTTCAAATTTATCTGCTCAGTACGCCGAAACCCGTTTATCGCTCTGTTTCCTTTATTGCTGGAGTATTTATTACTTACTGGGCGGCGGGACTTGTGGTGGTACTAAATATTTTCTTAGTTGCTGATGCCATTGCTTTTTTTCTCAGACAGCCAATTTTTTAATCATGACTAAAACTCCTTCAAACTTACAACCTGTAATTTCGGCTCAAAATCTCCAGCACTATTTTGGCAGTGGAGAACTTCGCAAACAAGCCTTATTTGACATCAATCTTGATATCTATGCAGGTGAAATTGTCATTATGACTGGGCCATCGGGTTCGGGCAAAACAACGCTGCTGACGCTAATGGGGGGACTAAGAGCCGCCCAAGAAGGTAGCCTGAAAATTTTAGGTCAAGAATTGCACAATGCCAGCAAACAACAGCTAACTCACCTCCGCCGCAATATTGGCTATATCTTTCAAGCACATAACTTACTAACTTTTTTAACTGCAAAGCAAGATGTCGCTCGAACTTCACGACGAAATGTTTAAAAGCAACATTGATGAAACAAGTGTTGCCATGCTAAAAGCCGTAGGGCTTCAAGAGCGAGTAGATTATTACGCCGATAGTTTATCTGGTGGACAAAAACAGCGCGTGGCGATCGCCCGCGCCTTAGTTAGCCAACCTAAAATTGTCTTAGCCGATGAACCCACCGCCGCCTTAGATAAAAAATCTGGGCGAGATGCGGTAGAAATCATGCAAAAACTAGCACTAGAACAAGGTTGCACAATTTTATTAGTTACCCACGACAACCGAATTTTAGATATTGCCGATCGCATTATTTATATGGAAGACGGGCGTTTAGTTCCTGAGGGCGAAAGTGCGATCGCTCACTAAAAAATATTTGCTAAAGCTGCTCGCAAAATAACTGAAATCAATACTATGTTGCGTAAATCTAGCTTTAGCCCTGCTCTAAAATATCCTGGTATTAGAGACGATTTGCTCAGAATATTTCATCAGATATTAGAAACGTCAAAGCAGGATTGGGAAAATCAAGAATCCTTACCTCAAACCGATACCAATCGTCTTAGCGTACTGCTTCAACTTGTTTACATCAGTACAAGTTTAGCCTCAGAGCCTTGTTTTACGATTGGTCTATTTCTCAAAAATTATGATGGGGCGCTTTTGGTACGAGATATTTTCTATGCCGCGATCGCAAGTTTTTCAAGTTGCAGGAGTCGATACTACTTGCGATCGCTATGCCACTTGCCCTCAATGGTCAAATCTTTTGCAAGCAATCGAAGGGGCCTTACAAATTATGTAAGACAAGTGCAAGTTTTTTGAGGAGGTTAAATAGTTAGCAAGTTGTCATCTCTAGCTTGGGCGATCGCTCAACGAACCTCAAACAGATCGAGCTATAAATAAACTTTGTTGGCGATCGCCTATTGCTCAAAATTAATAATTACAGGGTTTTAGAGGTACTTAGCAAAAAGATTTTCAGTCAAGTTAACCTTCAGTCGTGATGCTGATACGCCCCTTGTTCGGGGTTAAAGGGCTGAAGCTCGGAAATTATCTCAAAATGTAGTCCTTCTAGCATTTTTTGCAACACCAGATCGGGCGCTAGGCGTAAGTAATGCGCGGAAATTTCTACCGGGACGTGACGATTGCCTAAGTGATAAGCAGCTTTTAGTAGTTCTAAAGAGTTAGCAGTAGTAACGGTAAGAACTTGCTCTAATTTGGCGCTAACCCGCACTAACGTGTTTTTATCTTCATCATGCAGCAAATCCCCGTCTTGCAATACCGTTCCTCTAGGTAAATGTAAGTATACAGTTTGTCCTTCTATAGTTTCAAAACGGTGGCGGCTACGCTTACGTTCTTCCGCCGTTAGAGCTAAGGTAAGATTGACTAAAATATCCCCATTTGGTGGCTTAATTTGCGTCAATTTTAGCATAGGTAACTTTAACCGCGCAGGCGGCGTAATTCCTGATTTACTCGTTTCTTAACGGCAGGATCGCTATTGTATCTGGTTTTAATAGCGTTAAATCGTCCCACGTCTAAATTATTCTCTCTAATTTTCTTGGCAGAAAAATCGCAAAATTTTCCAAATTCGCTGCGTACTTCTCCCGACAAATTAGCTAAAGATTCCGGGCGATCGCAACTAATTTCCGGCGCATTTCCCCCAGTCATAGCTTTAATTTTTTGCTGGGTATTGCGGCGCTCAATTTCAATTGGAAACGCTGCACGGGCAAATTTAGCAATATCGCTATCGCTAAATTCTTGAGCGTAGGCGGCGCTACTAAAAACTATACTTCCAAAGCGCCCGGAAATATCGGGAGCAACCCCAGACAGCAAACCTATAGCTGAAACAACCACAATAATAAAACTTCGCGATAACATCCGGTTTGGGTAAGATGCAATTGGTAAATGAGATTTGAGCATATTTTTGGATCTTAACAAAACTACAACACCGGAAGGGTATCATTTGTTTTGAAGTATTTTAGGCGTTAGAAGTTCCAGCGATTAATTGCTATAAAAGAAAGTTTAAAGGAAAAGCTGACAAAGCTGTATAACTTTGGTTTGCAGTAAAGCCATTTCTTCCCCTCCTTGCTTAAGATTAGCTTCTAGCTCTAATAGCAAAGGTAAAGTAGCTGTAAGTTGCTCGACGCTAAGAGACTTTACTTCTTGTTGAATAAAGTAAACGCGGTTGGGGTTGCCAATTTCCGCCGCTTGAGCAATGATTTTTTTATCGCGCTCTTGGTTGTCGGTCATTATCTTTACCCACAACCAAGTCCGAAATTGTCCAACTAAAGTGGCAACGATTTTTAAGCCCGGCTCGTTGCGATTTAATAGTTGAGCTACCAAAGCTAAAGCCTGGGCGGTATTTCCAGAGGCTATTTTTTTTACTAAATCTAAGCTCGTTTGCGATGTAGCTTGAACCAAATTATTGACAATATTTGTACCTATGGGTGCTGAAGATTCTCCGGCATACAGGCGCAGTTTTGTCAATTCATTATAAAGTTGGCGGGTATTGTTACCAACAGATTCGGCAATTAAAGTTGTACTGCTAGACGTAAGTTTTACGCCAACTTCTTGGGCAATTGTTTCTACTTGCTGGATTAACTGTTTGGTTTCCCAAGGTGGAATTAAGGCAAACTCTTTAATTTCGGCGTACTGTTTCCACAAAGCGGTAGCTTTGAGCCGTCCATCAAGTTTATTGCGGCTAGTTAGCAATAAAACTGATGTTTCGGGAATTACAGGCAAGGTACGCTTTAGTTGCTCAAGTAATTCTTCTGGGCATTGTTGACCAATAGTTGTATTTACAAGCCAAATTAAACGACTACCGCTCCCAAAAGGTGGAGTCATTGCTTGATTGAGCGCCTCAATAGCTCCTTCGGCAGTATCGGAATGTTGAGTATAGTTAAAACTAGCCCAGTTAGAATCGACAGTGCGATCGCGTAATTTTTGCACGGAGGAGGCGATCGCAAATTCGTCATCTCCCCAATAGTAGTAAATTGGCATAAGAAAGCATTTGTTAACTATACGAATGTTAAAGGGCTAGAATTGGCGTAAAATCTAGCAAGTGAAGCGAGGCGACGGATCTTGGATGACAATTATCAGACTTATTTAAACCGAGTAGCAAAGCTGGCGATGCCAGAAAGTTATAAATCGCAAGTGCAGCATATCCAATCGTCGCCGAAGTTTCAAATACTTCCCACTGGTGAGAGAAAAGCTGTACCGTTTGCGGGTTATACCGTAATTGCGCCACCCGCCCAGGAAGACAACCAAAATAGCGATTTTTATCAAAGTCTCAATAGCTTTCAAAAACAGCTAATTGAACTTACACCAGATAATTTAATTGTACCTGTCCCGCCTAGTAGTCTTCATATTACCTTGGCAGATTTAATCTGGGAAAGTGCTTATCACTATGCCCAAGAAAAAATCGATGAATTTGACACGCAGTTACCTAGCGCCATTGCCAAAGTATTTGAACAGTATCAGCAATCAAAACCTGCATCAACTCCGATTGAATGGCAAGTTTTGAGCGTAATAGTTATGCCAAGAGCGATAGGCGTTTCTTTAGTACCCAAAAATGAAAATGCTTACAACCAAATATTAAATCTCCGTCGAGCAATTTATCAAAGCCCAGACTTGACAGCTTTGGGGCTAGAACAGCACTATCACTTTACGCCGCATATTACGTTAGGTTATTTTGGGGAAGTGGCACAAGACTTAGATCGCGATCGCCTCAGCGACACAATAGGCGAACTAAATCAACAATTGTCAGACTACCCATTTAAAATTTATCAAGCCGAGTTGCGGAAGTTTGATGATATGACGCACTATTACCGCGAACCAGATTGGTCAATTTTGACCTTTTAATTGCTAGAATGCTTCCTATTCATCCCATCATGGTACAAAGTTTCGCTGCCATTGACAGCGAAATTGGCGCTCATAGTTTTAACTCCTTTGAGTATGCAGTTATTCGGCGAGTAATTCACTCTACGGCGGACTTTGAGTTTAAACAATTGATTTACTTTAGTCCAGAGGCAATTGCATCGGGAATTACAGCTTTGCGTCGCGGCGTACCGATTATTACCGATGTAAGTATGGTTAAGCAAGGGATCGTCAATTTAGCTGCTCAAACTTTTAATAACCCCGTAATTAGCGCTGTCGAGCAAGCATCGGTAGCGCTTCCCGGCAAAACCCGCACTGAAACAGGTTTATTAGAGTGTTGGCAAAAGTTTCCTGAAGCAATTTATGCAATTGGTAATGCGCCTACAGCACTTTTAGCTTTATGCAACGAGTTAAAATCTACTTCTATTAACCCAGCATTAATAATTGGCGCACCTGTTGGTTTTATTTCGGTGGTGGAATCCAAAGCCGCTTTAGCTAATACTGCTGTTAATCAGATTCGGATTGATGGGCGCAAAGGCGGATCGCCTGTCGCCGCAGCGATTGTTAACGCATTAATTGCGATCGCCTGGGATGAATAGAATCAATGTAGTGGGGATTGGTTTAGATGGCGCTTTGGGGCTAACAGAGCAAGTACGCGAAGTAGTAAGTAGTGCAACATTATTAATAGGTAGCGATCGCCATTTAAGTTATTTTCCGAGTCACCCCGCCCAGCGATACACTTTTGGAGATTTTACCCAAGCAATTAATTTAATTGGCTCTTGTGTAGATGAATGTATCGTTATTTTAGTTACGGGAGATCCTTTATTTTTTGGTTTGGGGCGGCTGCTGTTATTAAAATTACCCTCAGAAAACCTAACTTTTTACCCGCATTTATCCGCCGTACAGTTAGCCTTTAACGCGATTAAAGTCCCCTGGCAAGATGCCTGTTTTATCAGCATTCACGGGCGCTCTAGCGACCAATTAGTTCAAGGAATGCAGCAAGGTAAAGAAAAAATTGCCGTGCTAACCGACGGTGTTAATACCCCAAGTGCGATCGCCCAACTATTTCTATCTCTAGATTTACCGACTAATTACAAATTCTGGGTATGCGAAAACTTAGGCGGCGACAACCAGCAAGTTAGTTGTTTTGCGGCTACAGAATTAATTAATCGAACTTTTGCACCGTTAAATGTGGTGGTTTTACTGCGCCAGGAAACTGCAATCGATTTAGACATCACACTACCGATTTTTGGTCTAAACGATCGCCACTATTTAGGTTTTAGCGATCGCCCTGGCTTAATGACTAAACGAGAAGTAAGGGTGTTGGTATTAGGGGAACTTGCTTTACAGCCTCAACAAGTAGTTTGGGATATTGGCGCGGGTACGGGTTCTGTTTCTATTGAAATTGCCCGTTTATGTCCCGATAGTAAAGTGTACGCAGTTGAAAAAACTGCTGTTGGTTATGGATTAATTACAGAAAATTGCCGCCGCTTTGGGGTAGACAACATTACCGCAATTCAAGGTGCTGCACCGGAAGCTTTAGCTAATTTACCCAATCCCGATCGCATTTTTATTGGTGGTAGTGGCGGAAATTTGAGCCAAATATTAAATGCTTGCGATCGCCTCTCGCCTCAAGGGGTAGTAGTTTTAGCCTTAGCTACGGTGGAACACCTAACAGAAGCTTTAGCATGGCTAGGCGATCGCGCTTGGAATTACTGGCTATTGCAAGTCCAGTTATCTCGCTCTGTCCCTATTGCCCACTTAACGCGCTTTTCTCCGCTAAATCCTGTCACAATTATTACGGCAACCTCAGCCACAAAACCGCGCCCATAGCAAGTAAAAAACTAATCCCCGTGACTCCAGCTAAGGGCTTTCCATACTTCCCCGTCACCCATTGAGGTACTTTCTCTGTATAGGTTATTAGGCCGGCGGTGTCTAAGGTTGCGATCGCCCACACAAGAGCGCTATGCAATCCCCAAGCTAAACCCAAGTTTCCTTTATCTACATATCTTGCTATTACTAATATCATCCCCATTAACCACAATCCGGGTAGCTGAGGAAACGTCTCTTTTTGTTCCCAAACTAAATGTAGGACGGCAAAAATTAAACTAGAAATTGCTGCGGCTAAATATATTGAGTAGTTTTGCTGCAATTGCGTCAATACAAAACCGCGAAATATTAATTCTTCAATCGCGCTAATTAAAACTGCTAATAACAAAATAGGCAGCGTAACTGATATTATTTGTTTCTCAGCTATTTGCCACTTTACCCAACCAAGTAGCGTTTGCAATCCAAATAAGATTGCTAAACTAATTGCCCCAATTACAAATCCTATCGCTAACGATTGTAAAATTGACCAGTCCCAAACTGCGCCATAACTGGAAAAAGAATTAGCAAATATTTCGTTATATCCCCATAAAACGAAAGGGGCTATGAAATAAAGTGACGCTAATAGGGGTAGTTTTTGCTCGGCAGTTATCGGGTTAAAAATTTGCCAACTAGCAGAAGTCGCCTTATCTTTCTGCAAAATAATTTTACTGGCGACTCCCAATGGCAACCATAAACAAGCCCAAGCAACAAAAAAAATTGTTACTTGAAGCAGTGATGAAGGTATGAAATTTAAAAACTCTAGCAAAAAAATCTCTGCTAAGTTTAGATTGGATCTTACAACCATCATCACACTGGAATAGTTTTTAAGCTGAAATTGATAAAATTCAGTAGGAGCTATTAATTTCTTTTTTCTCCTAACCCAATTTCCCAACTTTTATTTTGGTAATTATTCCTTTAACTACCTTGCGATTTATCTATTCCTCATCATCGCCTGCGTCACCATTTCTATCGCTGTCAATCTGAATTAAGTGGATGTGCTTATAACCAAGCTTGATTTCAAACTGGTCGCCAGGTTTCAAACCCATTTGCTGAGTGTAGGTTGCACCGATTACAATTTGATGGTTTTTGTGTACGCTAACTCTATTAGTAGGTTCCCGTCCACGACCGTCTTTTGGTTTTTCAGGGCTAAGAGGAATTCCTCTAGCTGCTAACAATGCGTCATAAAAATCTGTTAGATTAACGCGAGTCTGATTATTTTTAGTTACAGTGTAATATCCGCAGCGCTTGGCTCTTTCTCGACGTGGTAAGTCAGAAAGTTCTTTAACCTTTTGCAGTAGTGCTTTCCCTGTTAGTGGTGAAGTTTCAGTAGTCATCTCACTCAAATATCCTTACAATTTCCAAACAAATAAATAGCGGCTTATGCTATTTCATTCACTTATAAAAAATATAGCCTCAAATCTCTCCTTTTACACATCTTTTCTGCTTTATTTACATTTTAGTCCTCTTTTACTAAAGTTATTAAGTTAATCGATAGTTTATAAAGTTTACCCTATGCAAGTCAATTTATAGCAATATATAAATTTTGATTAAAAATTTTACTTGCTCCTCTAAGCTAGTACATCCATCTTTGCTTACTACTTAGTTTTACAAGTTGGATAATTGTACTTAAAACTACTAAGGAATCTGATTGCTAAGGGTTAGCTGCATTCAAGTGAAGTTGTAGGCAATCATCAGTCTTAAGATATATCTATTGTTGCAAAAATGTTGGCGAGCGCGTGAAGTTAATGGGCATTGCTGGCGCTAAAAATGCAGGAGATTAATTTTAAAAAGTTACCTATAAGCAATACCGCTATACAATCAATTGCGTTATTCTCAAGTCTCTAGTAGTGCCAATAAGCTGACAATAAGCACTCCAGCCAATAAATAATAGGACTAGAAAATAAAAATCCAAGTACAAACTTGGACTAAAAGCTAGAGATTAAACTTAAACTTTTGACGTACAATGGCAACTTGTACCAGAAAATTTAGCGTTAAAGTCTTAAAATAGAAGCATAGACCTAGGAATAGTTAGAAAAATACTAGCTAAAACAAGTAGCGATCGCACCTTTTAGTAAACTAGCCTTAGTCCAAGCTGTAAAAATGATTTTCCATCGTCAGTAAATAAAAATCCTAATATCTTCCTGTAAAAATGCAAGTTATTTTTAAAATCGTCAGGCAAGCAGGCAATGCTACACCGCAAGAAGTTCAAAGTTACGAGTTAGAGGTAGAAACTGGTAATACCATTTTGGATTGTCTTAATAAAATTAAGTGGGAACAAGATGGAAGTTTAGGATTTCGTAAAAATTGCCGCAATACTATTTGTGGTAGTTGTGCGATGCGAATTAATGGGCGTTCGGCTTTAGCTTGCAAAGAAAATATTGGCAACGAAGTCAAGCAATTATATGGAACAAATAATTTAGCTAAAGGTATGATTCCAGAGATGACTGTTGCCCCTATGGGTAATATGCCTGTAATTAAAGACCTAGTAGTAAATATGAGTAGCTTCTGGGATCATTTGGAAGCCGTAAAACCCTACGTTAGTAACGACGCGGAGGTTCCGCAAAGAGAATTTTTGCAAACGCCGCAAATGCGATCGCAAATAGAACAAAACGGCAATTGTATTATGTGCGGTGCTTGTTATTCCGCTTGCAATGCTAGGGAAGTAAACCCCAATTTTGTAGGCCCCCACGCCTTAGCTAAAGCGTATCGCATGGTAGCAGATAATCGCGATGCGGAAGCAAAAAGTCGATTAGAAAAATATAGCGAAGGTACTCAAGGAGTTTGGGGTTGCACTCGTTGTTTTAATTGCAATACTGTTTGTCCAATGGAAGTAGCACCCTTAGATCAAATTACAAAAATTAAACAAGAAATTTTGGCAGATAAAGAGGTAGAAAACAGCCGCCAAATCCGCCACCGTCAAGTATTAGTAGAATTAGTCAAACAAGGTGGTTGGATTGACGAACGCGCCTTTGGTTTACAAGTAGTCGGTAACTATTTAAGGGATGTGAGAGGCTTACTGAGTATTGCCCCCTTGGGACTGCGAATGCTGGCTAGAGGCAAGTTTCCGCTCACTTTTGAGCCTTCAGAAGGGACAAAGGAAGTTAAGGGGCTAATTGAAGCTGTCCAATCGTTAAAAGAGTAAGTTTAGCGTGGTTCAGTAGGGATATTTAGGCGATCGCCCGAACGGTTATAAACTACAATATCCCATTGACCATTATTACTAGACTCGAACGCAATAGTATTACCATCATTGCTAATTGTCGGGTTTTGAACTTGGGCTTGTAAGCTAGCAGTAAGGTTGCGCGATTGACGCAATTGGCGATCGTAAAGAAAAATTCCCGTGCGTCCTTGACGACTAGCGCTAAAAACAATGTAGCGTCCGTCTATAGAAACATCGGGATGAGCAGAAATTGTATCTAATTGATTTAAAAGCGGTAAATCAATTAATTTTTGGGCAACAGTATCGAATAGATAGATATTTTGACGACCAGAGCGATCGCTTGTAAAAGCAATATATCTTCCGGCAATTTGGGGAGTAAGATCGCTAGTCGGGCTATTTAGACTTTTTCCGCCCGGATCGAAAGGATAGCTTACTAGACCAGAATAGCCCGTACAGCCGCTTAATAAGCTAATTAAAACAATTACTAGCGCCAAAATAAATCGCATCATGAATAATTAAGGCGATGTTCCAGGGAGAGGAGAATCAGGAAGATCCAATTCTACGTTAGTACCTCGATCTAATACTTCAATATCCCATTGACCGCGAGAGCTACCTTCAAAAACCACAAAACGACCGTCAGGACTAAT
>QQTW01002899.1_pt1 | contig 12577 bp, 13 predicted proteins | sample 1904831 | NCBI WGS metagenome assembly QQTW01 (sample SAMN09435610, study PRJNA476489) | Subsurface metagenome, whole genome shotgun sequencing project. | reverse complement strand
ATGCGGCGCAGTTGGGGATGAGTTCTTAAACGGCGAGGGCGATGATTTGGGAACATAGCTTTTAATCAAAAAAATAGTCAATGCCACGACAATATCTATACTTATCTTTGCAGTATATTACGCTCGAACGTTTAGTTTCCGGTTGACCAGCCCAAGAAGTTTACAATTAACTTGGCGATCGCCTATGTAGCGCTCCTCTTTGATTTATAAACATTATCCGTAGGGGCGCAAAGCATTGCGCCCCTACAATACATTCACGATTAATAAAACTATGGCAAGCAGCGATTTATTTGATTCGCACTTCAATCTCACAACTCCCAAGCTAAATCTCTTAACTATGTTCCGGCTAGGCTTGTTTCAGATGGGATTGGGAATTATGGCAGTCCTGACTTTAGGCGTACTCAATCGGGTGATGATTGATGAATTGAAAGTACCCGCAATAGTTGCGGCGGGAACGATCGCTATGCACCAATTTATCGCCCCAGCAAGGGTGTGGTTTGGGCAAATGTCGGATTCTAAACCTTTATACGGCTATCATCGTACTGGCTATGTGTGGACGGGGGCAGCATTATTTGCTTTCGCCTCTTTCCTCGCGGTACAGGTAATTTGGCAACTTGGCTCAAGTTTGCGATCGGGTTGGACAATGCAAACCTACGGTTTAGTAGGATTATTGGGGCTAGTTTTTGCTCTTTATGGTCTGGCTATTAGTGCAAGTTCTACCCCCTTTGCGGCGCTGTTAGTCGATGTTTCTGAGGAAGATAATCGATCTAAGCTAGTAGGTATTGTTTGGTCGATGTTGATGGTGGGTATTATTGTCGGCGCAATTATTAGCAGCACTTTGTTAAAACAAATTGCTCTAGATGCACCATTGGAATTATTGCAATCTTCTGTAAATCGGCTGTTTTTGATTGTTCCTGTCCTAGTTGTGGGATTGGCTTTTATCGCCACGGTGGGCGTAGAAAAAAAGTATTCTCAGTATGCAGTGCGATCGCAGCTAGTAAACCGAGAAGATAGTATTACGTTAGGTCGGGCGTTAAGAGTTTTAACCGCTAACCGTCAAACTGGGATATTTTTTACTTTTCTGCTGGTAATGACCATTAGCTTATTTATGCAGGAAGCTGTATTAGAACCCTACGGCGGTGAAGTTTTTGGCATGACGATCGCTCAAACTACAAAATTAAACGCTTTTTGGGGTACGGGTACGCTGTTAGGAATGAGTACGACGGGCTTTTTAATTGTGCCGCGTTTGGGTAAGCAAAAAACTGCTCAAATTGGTTGTATTGCTGTCTCTGCAACTTTTGGATTGATAATTTTAGCGGGTTTAACGGCTAATCCCCAAATGCTTCACGGTGCGCTATTAATATTCGGCTTGGCTTCGGGGGTAACTACGACAGGCGCGATTAGCTTAATGTTGGATTTGACGGCGGCGGAAACGGCGGGTACTTTTATTGGTGCTTGGGGTTTGTCGCAAGCAATGGCGCGGGGGATTGCAACGGTTACAGGCGGTGCGGTGTTAGACGTAGGTAAATCGCTGTTTACTTCGCCAGTGTTATCTTATGGCTTAGTATTTGGGCTGCAAGCGGTAGGAATGCTACTTGCTGTAGTGTGTCTGCGGCGCGTTAATGTGGCAGAATTTCAAACAAAGACAAGAAATGCGATTTCATCGGTTTTAAAAGGTGAATTAGATTGAATACTGATTTTTGGCAGCAAGTTTTTGATTTTGCCCAAACTACCGCTCTTAGAGTAGGGGAACAGTTACTTAAAGATGTTGGGCAAGTGTCCGCCGATGAAAAAGCCGATGGTAGCTTAGTTACGCGCTCGGATAAATGGGCAGACTTAGAAATTCAAAATGCGATCGCAATTCATTTTCCCACTCACGGCATTTTAACGGAAGAAGGATCGCATACTTTCCCCGATACCGAATGGTGTTGGATTATCGATCCTGTGGATGGTACTACCAATTTTGCTAGGGGTATTCCAATTTGGGGTATTTCTCTAGGCTTACTCTATCAAGGTACGCCCGTCTTTGGATACGTCTACTTTCCGCCAATTAATCAAGCTTTTCACGGCTATTGGTGCGATTCTCCAGAATTAACCCCACCTCCTAAAGGCGCTTTTTGTAATGGTTTATCTATTCACTCTAGCTCGGAACAATTAACGGGCAATCACTTTTTTAGTATCTGTACTCGCACTTTGCAAAGCTTCCCTATAGAGGGTTTCCCTGCCAAAATTCGGATGCTTGGCGTTGCAAGTTACAATTTACTTACCGTTGCTAATGCTTCAACTTTAGGCGCTGTAGAGTCTACGCCCAAAATTTGGGATATTGCGGCGGTTTGGGTTATTGCTCAAGCGTCAGGTTGCACTTGGATGTCTCTAAATCCTCAACCAATGTTTCCTTTAACTCCTAACAAAGATTACGGGAGTTTCTCTTTTCCTACTCTCCTTGTTAGCAATCCCGATTTATTACCTATTTTTCAACCTTTCGTTAACTTAATAAAACTTTAACTAAAAAACGCCCTTTTTTGGCGCTTTTCTTGACTTTTGTCTTGCTTTATTTTAAAATTATCTTATAATCGAAATATTGGCTAAATTATTATTTTTGCGGATACTCCCATTATAAAATATTTTAACAAGAAGTCAAGACTTTAGCAAGCGCTTTAAACCTTTCTTTACAACGCGATGCCAAGAAAAACTTAATTGCTTCCTTCCCAAAAAACAAAATCAGCTAAAGGTGCATTTCGTTCAGTTTTCTCATAGGAAGCATTACTCAATATCACCGAGCGCTGAGTAATTGGTAAGCTTTTCAATCGTCGCGCTACACGGCTAGGAATACCGTAGTTATAGACAATATGCCCTTGTCCGACTAACACTACAACTTGGTAGCCTGGGTTAGCTTGGATAAACTTAGCGATCGCTTCGGCCATAGTTTCATCCCATAATACCTGAGCTTGAAAAAACTTTTCAAAATCCGGACTATTACCCTTAGCATCGGCCCAGTGTTGCTGAAAAATACCAAGCATTAATTGGCGATACTCAGCATTATCTGTATGGATTTCGGAAAGGGGAGGAATAAATTTACTTTGCTCTGGGGTGAGGCTATCTAAACCATTTTTGGCAACTAAGCGCGTGATTTCTGTAGGGGTATTTAAAGCTAAAACGGGCAACTTTTTGGCTTTAGCAAACTGAACAATCGGAGCGTAATATTGCCAAGGATAACCCCAGCGCTTTTTATATTCGCTTTTAGCTAATAATTCTTGCTCGTCAATTTTTCCTGCTAGATAATCATTCACAACCCCTTGATAAGGACGCTGGAACATTTCGAGCGCGATCGCAAGCTTGCTATTTTTCTTGTATAGTTGCCCAATAATCGCTAGTTGAAGCTGATGATCTTTAGGATTATCGTGAGTTTCTCCTAAATAAACCACCTTTGCTTGTGCTAATTGCTGCAACGCCTGGGAATAGCTAATCACCCGGTTGATGTTTTTACACTTGTGGCTACCTTCTAAAAATTCAATAGCGCCGCTAAAATTTTCTGGTAAGACTATTTGCGGACGACAATCATCTATTTGTTGCGTGTAAGCAGGTAGAGTAACTAACCAAATAGCGATCGCCGAAAGCGCAAACAATGGCAACAAAAACAGGCGCTTAGTAAACAGTTTCATCTTCCTTGCGCCAAGCTGGATCGACAATGCAGATAAACACCAGCGCCTCGTCGCCACAGTTGTAGATAAATTGTTTGGCGTTGGGGGGAATGTACACCGCATCCCCCGGTACAACGATTTGAACTTCCGAATCGATGTGCATTTCTCCTTTACCACTGAGGATGTAGTAAACCTCTGATGTAGTTAGGGAATGAGGCTGAGAAGTTTTACCTACTCTTAGCGTTGCATGAGCTAAACTGTAGCGCAAAGCGATCGCCTGTTTGTCAGGGTGTAGTAACTCCCGCAACAACGTATTATCCCCAGCCACAAATTCATCGCAATCATTCAGTTTTTGAATCAGCATTTGATAATTACATTTTTAGTAAAGCATGGGATTCGTTTTCGGCTGATAATCCATACAAGAAATCGCTTCTTCAGTATTAGCAATCGAAGGTTGTACGGTGCATTTTAGACGATAGTCATTGGTAAAAAACTGACAACCGGAGCAAGGAATTTGGTGCATTTTCTGGGTAGTAGTCGCACCGTCTTTGATGGCATTCCACAAAGTCCAACAAAATAGAAAAGTTAAAGACCAAGCAGACAAAAAACAAATCGGCATTAGCATCGGCCCGATGAAATGGATTAAGACTTGTAGTAGTTGAAACACAGTATTTTTAGGCAGGCTCACAACTTATTAGCCATATTAAAGTATTTCATCAGTTAAGTTAATGTCCTCCATCTAGAGGTAAATTTTAAACCCCTGCATGACCTAATGCTATGCCTGTAAGTAACATTCCCAAAACTAAGAAGGGTTGAGCGCTGGCTTGATACTTGACATCGTTGTTAAGAGGATCGGGAAGAAAATAAAGCTTTTGGAAAACGATTTGCGGCACAATTAGCAGTAGAACGATCGCACCATAAACATTTTCATGCAGACTCAGTAAATAAGCCCCAATTCCAGCTTGAAATAAGTCAATCATTACAACGCAAATCCAAGCTGCGGTGTTGACTCCAAACATCACCGGGAGAGACTGCAAACCAAATTGGCGATCGCCTTCTACACTTTTGAAGTCATTAACAACCGCAATTCCCAATCCCGCCATACTGTAGATGAGCGTCAAAACTACAATTGTCCAATTGAGATCGCCAAACAAAGCATGACCCGTACACCAAGGTAAAGCAATATAACTCGCCCCCAAAGCATAACCGCTCAACCAACCGTTGCGCTTGAGTTTGAGAGGTGGTGCGCCATAAATATAGGCCAAAAACGAGCCACCTAAAGCTAAAGCGGTAATGGTGGGAAATTGATGATCTGCCCATTTATCGAGGATAAATGCGATCGCAATTCCCGATAATAGCAACACCAAAATCTGGGTAATTACTTGCGGTGTAGAGATTGCGCCAGAGGGAATCGGGCGATAAGGTTCGTTCACTGCGTCAATATCGCGATCGGAGTAATCGTTAACGGTTTGGGTATAACCTGTTAGCAATGGGCCTGCTAGTAACATACAAGTAGCTACTTTTAGTACGTTTTCTAGCGACCAAGTAAAATTACCCGAAGACGCTGTACCGCATAGTACGCCCCAAATTAAGGGAATCCAAGTAATCGGCTTTGTTAGCTGTAAACGGATTTTCCATATAGATGTCTCACCGCTAGAAGCACCTTTCATTCCCAGCATTTGCCGAGTTTTAGCAGAGCGATCACTTACCAAGGGAGCATCGGTACTTGGTTTAGCATCTATTGGCGCTTTAGTCTCAGGTTCGAGAAATTCTAATTGTTCGCAATTCGCTTCGGGAAACGGTTGAGTTTGTTCAGACATAATTAATTAAGTAAATTTATAGCCCGCACTTGTTGGTACAGGCGATCGCCTAATTTGATAGTAGTGGACGTAACGATAGGTTCACCTTAAAGGATTTTTTAGTTTGGTTCAATAAACCAAGCCTTTTTGGTTACTCAAGATTAGGAAACCGTTAACTATCCACAATACTTTTAAAAAGAATACTGCTTAAAAACTTTAGTTTGTCCTTGTTTATCAAAAGAAACTACCGCATAAGAATCGCGAACGTTGCCGGATTCCATTCCTGGCGTGCCTACAGGCATACCGGGGACGGCAATCCCTTTGATATCGGGTTTTTGTGCCAATAGGCGCTTAATATCCTCTCCTGGAACGTGACCTTCAACTACGTAGCCGTCAATTATCGCCGTGTGACAAGAGGCTAAATCGTCCGTTACACCATGTTCCTGCTTAAAAGCCATCATGTCCGCCGTGGGAACATTTTTTACAGAAAATCCTTGAGCTTGCAAGTGCTTCATCCAACCACCGCAGCAAGTACAATTTGGATCTCGGTATACTGTAGCTTCTGGGAGATTGGCAGCAAAGGCGCTACTGGTTGTTGAGAATATTACTATAAATGCGATCGCAACCCAAGAAATTAGCCGCCGAAAAATTGAACTATAAATCATAATTAGCCAAAACGTCCTTGTGCGTAGTAGCGGGTGCGCGAAACGGTGGCTTCGGAAAAAATTGCAGTTGTAAAACCAAATTCCACCATTTGTCCAGTGCGACTTCGAGCGTTGCTTAAAAAAGCCGTGTAATCAATGACACGAGCCGCTTGCTGCCTATTGTGAGTCATAACTTCTTGCGATCGTTACTTCCTTTGGCAACGTCTTAATCAATTCCTCAATTTTCATTGTAGCGATTGGATAGTTGTATCTTGGCACTTACCTAATTAGAGTCGATAGCTAATGAAACGCGATCGCCTCCCACAGCCCGCATTTGACCTAATACTTGTACAACCTGCTCGTAAGCTAACTTTTTATCAGCTTTTAAAACTACCGCACCATTAGGGTTTGTTTGTAAATAAGCTTGCATTTGTTGGCTTAGTTGCGCTTCAGTAACGGGGTTATTTGCGATCGCAAGTATTCCTTGTCTTGTTAATCCAACCACCAAAGGATCGGGGGTTTTGACATCATTTGCGCCTGCACTGGTACTAGGTAAGTCAATATTTACTGATTGCTGTTGCGCCGTCAACGTCATCGAAATAATGATGAAGAAAGTTAAAATCGTCATCAGCACGTCCATCATGGGAACTAGATTTATTTCTGGCATTTGGGACTTAGAAGCGCGAAATCTAGACTTTAATGGCATAAGTATTAATTGCTATCTTGCTTTGGTATGCTCATTTGAGTAGGTTCGTACCATGCTTGACGGTAAATTAGTTCTAATTCACTACCTACTCTAGAAAAATAGTCCATTTGCTGCGACTGCAAGCTAACAAAAATGCGGAAAAAAAATAAAGCAATAATTGCCACAATCATCCCCGCCGCCGTAGTTGTCAGCGCTTCACCAATTCCCGCCGCCGCTTGAGTTACATCTGCATTACTACCTCTACCGCCAATTTTTAGGCTACCAAAGGTAATAATTAAACCCGTCACCGTACCTAATAATCCGAGTAGAGGCGCGATCGCAATTACGGTTTCTAGCAGCTTATCGCCTTTCCTCATCTGCACAAATTCCTTATCGGCGGCGGCTTCCATAGCAAGGTGGAAAGTTTCAGGGCTAGGCCAGTGGAGTTTAAGCGGTGCTAATAAAAATCTGCCAATTGCCAAGTTTTGCGATTGTTTGGCGATTTGGGCGGCGGTGGCTAAATCCTTGGGAGCGGCTTTTAGGACATCATTTACAACTCGATCTTCCTGGCTAGTTAACTCAAACCAAAACCAGCCTCGCTCAAAAGCACAAGCAAAAGTAGCGATCGACAAGCCCAATAGCGGGTACATCACCGGCCCCCCGGCTACAAACAAATCATATACTCTAGACATAATTTAAGCCAAAACTGGCATACCAAATTTCTTAAGCTGCTTGCGAATCCTAGTTATTTATTACGATAATTTAAAAAGGTAAAGTTTTATTTAAGCTTATTTATCTTTCCCTGCGCAAAACTCCTTTAACCTCGGCGATGGCGAAGCATTTTAGGAACTGACAACAAAAAATACAGCTATACATTATTTTAAAGTTTGCACTAGAAACAATGGCAAGAGATTTACGCGGATTTATCAAACAACTAGAGGAGCGCGGACAACTGCGGCGAATTAGCGCTTTAGTAGATCCAGACTTAGAAGTTGCCGAAATTTCTAACCGAATGCTGACTCAAGGTGGCCCAGGACTGTTATTTGAAAACGTTAAAGGTGCAGCTTTTCCCTTAGCTATTAACTTAATGGGGACAGTGGAGCGAATTTGTTGGGCGATGAATATGCAAAAGCCAGAGGAATTAGAAGACCTCGGTAAGAAGCTAGGAATGCTTCAGCAGCCCAAACCACCAAAGAAAATCGGACAAGCGGTAGAATTTGGCAAACTATTATTTGACGTACTCAAAGCTAAACCCGGACGTGACTTTTTCCCGGCCTGTCAGCAAGTAGTAATTCAAGGCGATGAGGTAGATTTAAACCAACTACCCTTAATTCGTCCTTATGTAGGAGATGCGGGCAAAATTATTACTTTGGGTTTGGTAATTACCAAAGATTGCGAAACCGGAACGCCCAATGTAGGAGTTTATCGCCTGCAACTGCAATCGCGCAATACAATGACCGTCCACTGGCTTTCGGTGCGAGGGGGCGCTAGACATTTACGCAAAGCCGCCGAAAGAGGCAAAAAATTAGAAATTGCGATCGCTCTTGGTGTCGATCCAATGATTATCATGGCCGCCGCTACACCCATTCCTGTAGACCTCTCAGAATGGCTATTCGCGGGGCTTTATGGCGGTTCAGGGGTAAATTTGGCAAAATGCAAAACCGTAGACTTAGAAGTGCCAGCCGACTCCGAATTTGTCTTAGAAGGGACGATTACCCCTGGGGAAGTAATGCCCGACGGCCCCTTTGGCGATCATATGGGTTACTACGGCGGCGTGGAAGATTCGCCCCTAGTGCGTTTTGGTTGCATGACTCATCGGCAAAACCCGATTTATTTAACTACTTTTAGCGGTCGTCCCCCCAAAGAAGAAGCAATGATGGCGATCGCTCTTAACCGCATCTACACGCCCATACTGCGCCAGCAAGTATCGGAAATTGTCGATTTTTTCTTACCGATGGAAGCCCTTAGTTACAAAGCCGCCATCATTTCAATTGATAAAGCTTATCCCGGTCAAGCTAGACGGGCGGCTTTAGCTTTTTGGAGTGCGCTGCCGCAATTTACCTACACTAAATTTGTAATTGTGGTAGATAAAGACATTAATATCCGCGATCCGCGTCAAGTCGTGTGGGCAATTAGTTCTAAAGTAGATCCGACACGGGATGTATTTATATTGCCTAATACGCCCTTTGATACGCTAGATTTTGCCAGCGAGAAAATTGGTTTGGGCGGACGGATGGGGATTGATGCTACAACTAAAATCCCACCAGAAACAGACCACGACTGGGGTGCAGCTTTAGAATCCGATCCCGATGTCGCTGCTATGGTAGAGAGACGTTGGCAAGAGTATGGTTTAGCAGACTTGCGCTTAGGCGAAGTCGATCCCAATTTGTTTGGCTACGATATGCGCTAACAGATTTTGTAGCTATGCAAGTATCCGATCTTCCTAATCTGTGGGTTCCTTTGGCACTGCTAGGTTTAATTGTAGTGGCGGCGATCGCTTTTAGTAATAGTAGTAAATAGCTAAAACAAAAGCGCGACTTCACCTGTTAGCAGCAGCCTAATCTAAAACATAGCGACCAGCAAGATACAATAATCCCAAGGATTGGCTCAAAACGAGTGTTAAACAAGATACGCGAGGAGAAGGGTTACGCATGGGTAAAGTAGTTGGTATAGACTTAGGTACAACTAACTCAGTAGTTGCTGTCATGGAAGGCGGCAAACCCGTAGTAATTGCCAATGCCGAAGGAATGCGAACAACTCCCTCGGTGGTAGGGTTTAGCAAAGATGGCGAACGCTTGGTAGGACAGTTAGCCCGCCGTCAAACTATTTCTAATCCGCAAAACACCTTTTACGCCGTTAAACGGTTTATTGGGCGCAATTATGCCGAACTCAGCCCTGATTCAAAGCGCGTTGCTTATACTATCCGCCGCGATGAAATGGGCAATATCAAAATTCGTTCCCCGCGATTAGAAAAAGATTTTGCCCCTGAAGAAATTAGCGCGATGGTGTTGAAAAAGTTGGTAGATGATGCCAGCCGCTATTTGGGGGATAAGGTAACTGAAGCAGTAATTACTGTACCAGCTTATTTTAATGATTCCCAACGCCAAGCGACGCGAGACGCAGGGAGAATCGCCGGAATAGAAGTAAGAAGGATTCTCAACGAACCAACAGCAGCATCTTTGGCTTACGGACTAGATCGCCAAGAAAATCAAACAATTTTAGTTTTTGACTTGGGTGGCGGTACGTTTGATGTCTCGGTTTTGGATGTGGGAGATGGTGTATTTGAAGTCAAAGCTACCAGTGGAGATACGCAACTAGGGGGTAACGATTTTGACCAAAAAATTGTTGATTGGCTGGCAGAAATATTTTTAGACGCAGAGGAAATAGACTTAAGACGCGATCGCCAAGCTTTGCAACGCCTCTCGGAAGCGGCGGAAAAAGCCAAAATTGAACTATCTAGCGTCAACATTACAGACATCAATCTCCCCTTTATTACAGCTACCGAAGACGGGCCAAAACATCTAGAAACCCGCATTAGTCGCAGCCAGTTTGAGGAATTGTGCGAAGACTTAATTGCTAGACTGCGAAAACCAGTCAAAAGAGCGCTAAACGATGCTAATCTTAGACCCGCCGATATTGATGAAATTGTCCTTGTAGGTGGCGGTACGCGAATGCCAATGGTACAGCAATTAGTACGGAGTTTGATCGGCAAAGAACCCAACCAAAATGTTAATCCTGATGAGGTTGTCGCCGTCGGCGCGGCTATTCAAGCGGGAATTTTGGCAGGAGAACTCAAAGATGTACTGTTGTTGGATGTTACGCCGCTATCGGTGGGATTAGAAACTATTAGCGGCGTAATGAAAAAACTTATTCCCCGCAATACAACTATTCCCGTTAGGCGATCGGATATCTTTTCTACGGGAGAAAACAATCAAACTTTAGTAGAAATCCATGTCGTCCAAGGCGAACGGGAAATGGCAACCGATAACAAATCCTTGGGAAGATTTAAGCTTACCGGGATTCCCCCCGCACCGCGCGGAGTTCCCCAAATTCAAGTAGCCTTTGATATTGATGCTAACGGGATATTGCTTGTAACGGCTTTAGATCGCAATACTGGACGAGAGCAAAGTATTACCATTCAAGGTGCTTCTACTCTCAGCGAAGCTGAAGTTAATCGGATGGTACAGGAAGCGGAAAAATACGCACTTAGCGATCGCAAACGCAAAGAAAGAGTCGAAAAGCGCACCCGCGCCGAAGCTTTGACCTTAGAAGCGGAAAGAGAACTCAAGCAAGTAGCATTAGATTTTGGTATGCAATTTGCCCGTAATCGCCGCCAACGGATCGAAGTTTTAATTCGACAATTACGAGAATATCTTAACCAAGATAGCGATCGCGGTATCGATCAATCCTACGCCGATTTAAAAGAAGCTTTAGCCGATCTAAACCGCGAAGTGCGCCAGTATTACAGCGATGATGACGAGGGTGGCAACTTATTTGATTCGATTCGGCGCGTATTTACTGACGATGACGACGATGATTACGAAGTGCTACAGCGCCGAGAACGTCCTTATTATAGTAATGATGGGGGTTCTAACCGTCGGCGACAACGCCCTAGTTACCAAGACAATTGGGATGATAACGACGACAACTGGCTATAGCTGCATAACACGATTTTTAACTAACCGCTTTTACAGAATATGCAGAACTTGCAGGATTTTAAAAATTACTACGATATTTTAGGAGTGCCTACAGATGTTGCGTCTGAGGAAATCAAAAGAGTTTTCCGCCGATTAGCAAGGCAATATCACCCAGATTTGAATCCGGGAAACAAAGAAGCAGAAGAAAAGTTTAAAGATATTAGCGAAGCTTACGAAGTCCTGGGCGATCCAAACAAGCGATCGCAGTACGATCAATTTAGCTTGTCTTGGCAGCAGCGAGGTCGCGGGAAAGCCGGAAAAGGTGGTATTAAGCGCGGTACTCGTGGCGGTAACGAAGCCCAAGTAGATGAGTTTGCTGATTTTAATAGCTTTATCGATCAAGTTCTGGGTCGCAACAATCAAGATAATACTGACGATCCTTTTCGTCCTGGTACGACAAAATACTCCACTACTGTTAGTCCTCGTCCTAGTCGCCGCAATATCGAAGCTAGGCTAGTTGTCCCTTTAGAAAAAGCCTATGAAGGTGGAGCCGAAAGAATTAGACTAGAAGATGGGCGCAGCCTTGAAGTAGATATGCCTCCAGGAATGTTTACCGGGCAAACTATCCGCCTAAAAGAACAAGGGGTAGGCGGTGGCGACCTGTTTTTAAAAATTACCGTTTCTCCCCACGATTACTTTCAAATCGAAGGTAATGATATTGCGGTCAAACTGCCGATTACTCCCAGCGAAGCCGTATTAGGTAATCCCGTAGAAGTACCAACTTTGGACGGTTTAGTGCAAATGAATTTACCCGCCGGAGTGAGGTCTGGTCAAAGATTGCGTCTGGCAAATAAAGGCTACATTGACGACCAAGGTAAGCGCGGCGACCAAGTAGTAGAAATTCAGATTGTCGTACCCAAAAATATTAGTCCTCAAGAAAAGGAATTGTACGAAAAACTCCGGCAAATTGAAACTTTTAATCCTCGTGCTGACTTACCCGTATAGAAAGCTTACAGACTCAAAGATCCGGCGCGATCGCACTGTATCCGGCGCATTAATTAACACGCATCCTTTGTATTGGTCGCCATTTATTTTAGGTAGTGCCACGAAAGTAATGATAATTGCTAGAGTAGGGACAGTCTGTATTATTCAATGACATTAAATGTTGAAT
>QQTW01002898.1_pt1 | contig 12578 bp, 8 predicted proteins | sample 1904831 | NCBI WGS metagenome assembly QQTW01 (sample SAMN09435610, study PRJNA476489) | Subsurface metagenome, whole genome shotgun sequencing project. | reverse complement strand
AGGATCACGGGCAGCAAGTACATCTTGAGACCTGAGGCGATCGAGTCAGTGTTCATCATGTACCGAGTCACTGGGGATGATTATTGGCGGGAAAAGGGATGGAACATGTTCACGTCGATACAAAACTACACCAGGGCCGAATTTGGGGCAGCAGCGATTTCGGATGTCATGAGCGAAAACCCATACCCGGTCGACGAAATGGAGTCATTCTGGCTGGCGGAAACACTGAAATATTTCTATTTGCTCTTTAGCGAGCCGGACTTTTACAGTCTGGATGACTACGTGTTGTATGACTTCCTATCTACTTCTGGTGAATTGAGAAACAGATATGCTGACTTGAAGACAGGAATACTGAGGCACATCCCTTCAAGAGACCCAAATAGAAGCAAATGATTATCTTACTTGTAATGATTGATTCCATGACGTTAGTGCTCTACTGTACATAGCCATTTGTGCATAGAGAGCGGGTCCTGGGATTGGGGTTGTATCATGGTAGTGCGGCGTATCGTTATATACCTTGAGTATCCTATAGGTTTGATCTCACATCATCAATATTCATTTTACATGACTGGCCAAGACAATGAACATGAACACAACGTGTGAGTCTGGGATATAGCGGGTCGACGCTCCATGTCGCATCAATATTGTAGACAGCAGATTATCCGCACCGTCAACCTCGTCCCTAAGAACAAAGCCTGCGAGACCACCATGCGCGCCCGCAGAAAATACTGACGGTGAGCGATGGAATTCGAAATATCCTACCATCTGGACGATGAGCAGCAATTCTGGGACGGTGTGTAAGCCAGCGCCTCCAGCGATTTCGACCTGCCGTATGCTGAAGACCTCCATCAAGAACTTGACGACATCGTCGCGGCTCAATGCCAGTCTCACGGCCTCATAGACGACGCACTGCGTTCATACTTCACTTTCGTCTCCAATTACAAGGGTATGGACAGCCCCCAAAACAAAGCCAAACTAGAACACATACTCATGGTCATGTTAGGGGATTACCTAAACACCGAGTATGATATCGCCCGTTGCTCCCTTAAACTCCTCGAGTCGGCCCTTTTCTCCGCGCACAGAGATTATGTTCGCAGGCAGGTTATTCACAGTCTTCTGGAGGTGGGCAAGATGCTATAGAAGCTTATGACAGCCACTGACGGCCCATCTCTAGGAAGACTCGCCCGATACCCTTCATCTCATTGTCGCGCTCCTCCTGTTCGACGGCCGCGACAATGAAGCTACCTTTGAGATGATGAACGAAGAGGGCGTATTCCTAAGACTTGTTGGATTGATTTACGAGAGGAAAGATGACGGTGCCGGCCTACACAGGATGCTGCTGGAACTGCTCTACGAAATGTCACGGATCCAACGACTGCGGATACAAGATTTAAGTGCGTACTTGCGATGGCCTCCAACAGCCTCTGCTAATTGGCAACCTCGACTAGTTCTAATTGAGGACGACTTCATTCGATATCTTTTTCAGGTCATTGAAGGTCTATCTGACGATGTCAACGACCCTTACCACTACCCCATCATCCGTGTTCTGGTCAGTGTCTCTGGGCTTTCCGTCTGGATTATCTCATGTCTTCTGACAACTCGCTAGCTCATCCTTAATGAGCAATATATGGTCTCAGCCCATGACCCTGGGCCAGACCAGCCACCTACTACGAATCTCACCAACAAAGTCATCAAAGTCCTGTCCACTCACGGACACGCCTTCAAAACCTTTGGGGAGAACATCATACTCCTGCTCAATCGAGAAAGTACGTCCGCGATTCACTTACGCTGGCAATGTTATTAAACTAACAGACTCTTCCTCCCCACAGGCGAGACATCCCTCCAGCTGCTGATCCTAAAACTGCTCTATCTCCTCTTCACCACCCCATCAACATACGAATACTTCTACACCAACGACCTACGCGTCCTCGTGGATGTCGTGATCCGCAACCTTCTTGATCTCCCCCTATCCGCCAGCCCTCTCCGTCATACCTACCTCCGGGTCCTCTACCCTCTCCTCGCACACACCCAGCTCAAACACCCTCCCCACTACAAAAAGGACGAGCTGCTCCGACTCTTGACCATGATGACATCTACCGGGGGAATAATGGAGCATCATTTCGGCGCCGTAGACGAAACCACGAAACGACTGGTGGGAAGATGCGTTCGTGTGCCGTGGCTGATGGACAACGACCACGCTACTCCGGAGCCAGCAGAAGAAGAACGAGGAAGAGACGCGAAAGTAACAACAGCAAGAAAACTTCTGGGTGCCGAAATCCCGGGTGGGATGGCCAGTAGCTTGAGCGTGGTGGAAGTCACGACGCAGAAAGAACGACCCGGTGTACGAACTGGTGAGGCAGGTGTGACGACCACCATCCAAGAGAAGAGCCCCTTTGAAGTCGAAGGCGAAGCTTGAATGGGGTGTTTTAGGTTCAGGTTTGAAAACTGTCTACCGTGGTTTGGTAGCTAGCTATTGGTTATTATTATTCAATACATTTGCATTTGCATTATACGAATAAAACTATCTTTATGCTCAGTTCAGTGCCTTCCTTCCATCCCGAGAAATGTCTTGCTGGCAAACTCATCTTATATCATCTCTTTACTTCCCGTATTTTGCTAATGATCATTATCCCCCGCGTCACTACCACCACTGGCATTCAACCCAGATGGCTCAGCTTAAAGCTTAAACCTATAATCAATTATCTTCAATACAACCCATCCCACCGCAGCACACAATCCCCCTTTCTCGACTGTCCCTTAATCCTGATCCTTGTTTCGTACATCTTGAGCGCAAATAATCTACCAAGGTTCTCCAAAAAGAACATCAATTCCACTATATGTACATAAACGTAAAAAAGTCTGCGAAAAGGGAAATACCATTACCCGATTTCTTCTTCTTCTCCATCCTTTCCTCCTTTCTCTAATCAACCTGGCTTGAAGATAAGCAGGTTAAATTCATAGGATGGCTTCGTCTCGAAGATGAGATGGACCTTGTAACGAGGAAATAAAGATGAAAAAGATATATATAGTCATGTATACATACCTACGGCCACCAAACAAACCTTATCACGTGGAGATGAACACTGCTGGGAACAACATGCTGCATACTGACGGTCAATTAATCTCACTCACGTGGACGCGCACTGAGACCCATTCATCGACTTGCACATTTTCAGCTCAATCAAATTTGTTCCAAAGGTGTTGAATCTAGATAAAAAAGAGGTCCGCTGTTCACCAGCTGTTTTTCGGCAGATCTGCGATGTACGAACAGGCAAGTTTCATCATCCGTTCAATTCCAGTCATTGCCTGCAACGCCACGGATCATTGCCCCAGCGGCCTGAAACAGGGTATTGCCGTTTACTCATGACCAATCGACGTGAATAGAAAAAGCAGAAAAGGGGGTTCGAAGAATAGAAGTACCTGGGCGGATCCAATGCCCTTCCCCGCTCTAGTTATGTTTCGTATGGTCGTTGCAGACTCTGCTTAGCATGTACAGGTTTTCCGAGGACACTGCACCCCGTCCTTCATCCTTCATCAAGCACTCGGTGCATTGCCCATGATACCCCAGTACTGCTCTGCATTGAATGAACCGTCCCAGTTCTTTTTCCACATGTCATTGTATGCAGAGTAATAGATGACATTGTTTGCAAATGCGCCTTGAATGGACTTCATCGCAGCTTGGTGGTTTTCTGGGGACGGAACTGCAATCCCGTTGGTGTCGCCTCGAGTCGGCCAGCCGGTTTCTGTAACTACGACGGTCTTTCCAGTGGCTTGTCCAATCTTGTCAACCCAGCCTTTGACAAATTCTCCGGATTTCTCGGCCGGGGTGTTTCCATCAAAGAAGGCATGGCAGTTGATGGCACAGAAGTCGGATGCTTTACAGATCTCTGGATGCTTGACCATGGCCATCATTGTGTCAACGGTAACGATAGGACCGTTGTAGCCATGACCCTGGAGAAGACCACGGGCCTGTCCGATTGCGCCAATGACGGTTCCAGGATCAGTACCTTTGTTGACCATCTCGTTGCCTACACTAACGGCATTCACCCGGCTCCAGTCACCCTTGACCGCATTTGACATTGTTTCGGCCTCTTTCTGCACCTGAGCAAGATCGTAAATCCCGAGAAAGAATTTCACATTGCTTCCCTTGGTAGCAGCCAAGACATTGGAGACTTGATCGCAATCAGTGCCATACAAGCGAACCACGTCATAACCACTGATCTTGGAAAAATCAATCGCCACCTGCAATGTCGTTTTGCAGCTGTTGTCGGCGTTATATGGTGAATAGGATACGCCGGACTTGAAACCGGGTCCGTTCGAGACCGGCCCTTCAGTGTTTGGCTTGTCTGGAGCAGGCGCGGGAGCAGGCACAGGTGCAGGTTGCGGCTGTGGCTGTGGTTGAGATTGAGGTTGAGGTTGAGGCTGCGGATTCGGAGCTGGAGGTGAAGGAGGTGGAGGAGAAGGTGGAGCTGGCGCGGCCGTAGGCGGTGGTTGGTTATTGTAGACTGTTGTAGTCGATACAGGTTTCCCGTTCCTGTCAACGTAAACGATGACATCTTCGGCGTCGATAGTCACATAGTCGACTTGGGTATGGACTTTGACCGGACCATGTCTCTTGAAGTGGTCATGACGGGGCCCTGCATGTCTGATCAATTACTCGCGTCATTTTTGAGTGAGGGTTGGCATACGGTGAGGCTGAGCAGCAGCTAGGTGCAGAAGAGCCAAAGAGAAGGCAGAAAAGAGAGCAATCTTCATTTTGTACTTCGACCGGCGGTATGAAGATATCAAAAAGCGGTAGTATTCAGGTTGGCAGGTGGTGGCAAGAAAGAATGTCTAGAGAACCGGCCAGCGGGATCAGCAGTGAAATACAAGCAGGACGGTATTGACGAGAAAAGTGATGAGAAGAACAGTCAATATGTCGAGGGTGTAACATTACAGGATTGGATTTGGACAATTTTCGCGTACCTTGGAGATGCAACAATAAACAGCTTGGTCAACAAAGCATGTGGAAAAGAGCGTGATTGGAGTCTTTGTCCAGAAGAAAGCGAGCAGGTTAGATCATGGGCCTAGATCATCCGAATGAGAGACCGAGTCTGAATGGACGGTAGCCTATTGAGCTCTGGAGCTTTGCGGTCGAGTACTCTCTGAGAAAGAAAAAGAGGAAGAAAAGATGGACAGTGTAGTAGGTTGAGGTTGAGGTAAGGAATGTGAGTGGTGCCAGGCGGTAACGCAAATCCAAAAGCCGCACCTGGAACACAACTAAATCACTCAACAGAAGATGTATGTCAGTAGTGAGTAGCGAGTGTGTGGGTTAAGAGCGGAAGAAAGACAATAATAATTGGAGGCGTCTAGGATTAAATGATAGATGCTTGCTTGGGGGCAGATGTTGGAAGGCACGAATAAGAAATCGACACAGCAGCATCACTTGTGCTTCCCGCTTACAGTACATACTGCCCTGTTTCCATTCATGCGCATGTCAATAGTCTAAGGCAATGGCGATGCATAATAAGATTGCACTTGACCTCTTAGGCCGCTTTTCATGTCCTGGCGCATCTGACGTACGGAGTACTCCAGCTTCCCTTTCCTCACTCTACTTGTGCTGAAAGGCAACCCAACTCATCTTGTACCCGTAACCCGACACGGCAGGCAATCGGTGCATACCTGCTGAAGCAAATCGATTGTTTCATATCTCATATTTGAAGTTCACATCAAAATAGAACTTAGGTCGCCTTTGGGAGGAGCTGACGTGGTGTAAGGCATGTAATGAAACAGGGATTGATTGGCACGAGGCGCTTACAGTCATCATCATTAGAAGCAGGAACCCGCTGGCGGTTCCTTTGGTGGCATTGGCCTACTTACTCTAAGCCGACCGGAAAACGTTGAGTAGCACGTTGGGAAGCGTTGAGTGCCATAAAATACTACCACTCAACCATTTGACCAGCGCCATTACGTATCGAACCTAATATGATACGAAACTATACAGAACAGAATAAACTCTACCATACATTAGATAGCCTAGAACCGTGTCAGTAGGTAATATGTACAATAGTCAGGGCCCCCCATGGCCCGTATCATCATCACCGTTTGGCTTTCATCACCTTTTGGCTTTCATCACCTTGGTGATTGCATGCCGGATCACAGTCCCTGTTCTCTCAACCTCCTTACGTGTGAGTCCCGTCGTGAGGCAGACCTTCAGCGCTGGCTGGAGCTCCCATCCAACTCCCTTGGCCGTCACGTTGATCCCTCGAGGCATGCTCTTCAGTCGTGTCATCATCACCCCGTTGGTCAGAGCCTAAGATGCCCATGTCAGCCGTGACGAATGCCTACTGCCCTGCATCTCCCTCACTTACCTCGTCCACCATCTCTTGAAGGAGCTGCTCTTGGTCCGAGATGCTCAACTTCCTGCTGGCCACCACCTCCGCTTTGAGCACGAGGATCATGATCGGGTTCTCCATCGCACTCGTGCAGTGCACCCACTCGCTTCGTGGATCGAGCTGAGCCCACATCGTCTTGATGTTCTCTCGCACCACGCTCAGCATCTCTCCATTCGTTTCCAGCATAGCGAGCACCTCGCTTGCTGTCGTTGCTAACATCGCCGGCAGCGCGGCCGAGAACGTGTACGCTGATGCCGACAGCCGTTGGTGCTCCACGATTTCGCTCGAGCCCGCACAGAAGCCGCCACCGGCGCACAGTGGTCCCGCCAGCGACCCCACCAGCATGTCGACCTCCTTTACGTTGACCCCTTGATGCTCCGTCACTCCCGCACCCGTCCGCCCGAGCACGCCATACGACCATGTCTCGTCCAGGATCAAGCGGAATTTGTACCGATGTCGAAGTTCAACCTGTCCCCCGGACGGTAAGCATTTACCGTGCGCTGCCATCTGCCGTGACCTACCACTCTGACAAGGTCTACCATGTCACCAACGTTCTCGAAGAGGCCCTCGGTGACGATGAACCGTCGGGTCAATGGCTTCTTCGCCTGCTCCTTGACGACGCTGGCCAGCACGTTCTGTAGATCGACCATGTCATTGTGTTCGTACCACCGAATTGAGCTGCGAGAGATCTGCATGCCCTTCCGGATCGCAAAATTGACGGCTTTGTCAGCTACGATGATGTCACCTCTCTTGGAGAAGGCTGGGATAACGCTCGAGATGGTTGAGAAAGCCTGTGCGTAGACAATGCATGCCGTGGTACCCAGATGCGCTGAAATGTCCGCTTCAATCTTTTGGTGCACGTCCTGCGTCCCATAGAAGCCGGGTGGACCGCATGGCCCAACACCGTACGTTCGCAACGTTTGTATCGCCTTTTCTTTCAGAGTCTCATTCCCCGCCAGATTGTAGAAGTTGTAGGACGCAACATTGGTGACAACCCGGCCATTCGAGAGCTTTGACTTGGGACCAGTCGGCCTAGCAAATCCGTCAGAATGACTGCACAGGGCTCGAATCATTAGACCAAGAGGCTCACCCAACAATGACTGGCCGCTTCTCATTCTCGGCTTCCTCAAATGTAGTTTGGGGCGCAACGAGCGGTTCGGGGACCCATTCATCGACCAATTCATCGATCTCCTATATGCAATGAACATAACAAGCCATTTCGGAACGAGTGATTCTGACCGACCTCATCGGTTAGCTTTACATAGCTCTTATTCGAGGTTGAGTATTTTGGGGCAAGGAGGTATCTGACCGCGAAGAGAAACAAGAAGAGCTCGACGGCGGACCGGACGGGATCATTCTGGTAACTCGACTTGACGTATCGTAGGAATATGGCTGAACCTGGTACCTTCTGAAATCGCACGGATACTTCGTTCAGCAAATCGATGAGCCAACCATGAGCGTCTTGTAGATCCATCAGAAGCTGACTGACAAATGCATGGGTGGATGTTGGGTCGCAAGAACAATCATAGACGGGTCATCCTTTCTCCTGCCATATCAATACGTTGTTACCCTGGGGCGCCGCTGGCTCGACGAAAATTATAGGTATTGCTTCAGGATGTTGATTGAACACAAGGCGAACGGAGTGCCCAGGTCATTGTCTTGGCAGCACCTCTCACCAATCCGACGCCCAGCCTCACTGAACACAGACCGCGACTGGTGATACCACGCCAGACACAGAAAGGCGAACACTCTCACTTCAGAGCCTTACTATTAAACGGTTCTGACTCATTTCCACGGTCTCTGGGACCTGATGCTAAGCTACTGCCGGAGAAAAGTACATGATTGTGCCACCACACCAAAACGAGCGAAGACGGCTTCTATCCCATGCGCCTCGTTCCCTTCCTGGGTGAAATGAGGATACGTGTGCTCCATATGCAATTCATTAAGGTCGCTGCCACCTATGCGGGCTCCGGCGACCGGGGATCAGTGTATTTGTACAATGCAAGTCCTTCCCATCGCTTCTTCTTCTTCTTCTTGACCTTTCAGAATCTCATCTTCCGCAAATCACTGCTGCCCGATGTCGTGTCCGCAGAAGCTCCGCTAGCTGTTGCTTTCCCACCATCGAGAAGCTGTCTCCCAGTCGGAGAGGCAAGCGTATCGTTATTGTTCAGACCTGTAGGCTGCAATAACTGCATTGGAATGTCAGGGAGGCTGATCTTAAGCTTAGACACAACGACTGGCCCAACGATGAGAGCGACAAAAAGGATAAGCATGATGAAGTACAGGGTGGCGAATCGGATCACTCGGCGTTTCCGAAGTTTGGATTGTTTGATCGAGTATATCGGAGGTCGGATTTGACGACTAGATCCTGTTAGCGAATCTCTCAAGGGACCTCACAAGGGACCGAATGCGGACGGAACCATACCTAGGTCGTAGCCAGAACAGCATCACCGAGTGGAACTTGTCGATAAAAGGGATGCAGATGGCGGGAAACATAATGAAGAGAAGCACGTGTCCCAATATGAAATCTGCGGCGAACATGCCGAGTTCGGTGATCTTGCAGAGGAACTCGCGCCCCGGCTGGGAGAACGAATGCCAACCCATGGCATACCACTTGCCGTTCCACCATGCAATGTTCGACCCGTCTCCTTTGAATTCTCTTGTCAAGGCCAGTGCAATGATCAGCTTGTATATGAATCGCTGAAGCGCAACAACGGCAATCATTCCCAGCAACGCTTTGGCGAACGACCACCCTTCGAGGAAGAACATCACCTCAAAGAAGGCCAAAAGCATGATGACTGAGATTCCGTGAGCGATACCGGCAAGGACTGGCCCGAATTTCTTGCAGCACATGCTGAGCACAGGACCCATGCAGCACGCCATACCGAAGAGCCCAGCCAGGACAGCAGCATTGATGGCGATGGGTGCAAACGCAACTGCTGCCACACGGATCAGCGAGTTGGTGGCTTCGATCTTCTTATCGGGATTTAGGTCTTCTGTAACCCCGGTGAGTGCATTGATGTACAGATAAGGGACCAGGGTTACAGCGACCAAGATCAGAGGACTGATGATCTCGCTAAAGAAGACATTTGAAAAATGTGCACGAGGCGCATCGAAAGACATCTTGGGCGATGGTTCGCCCAAGGCCTTGCGCTTATACCCAGTGATACGCGTTCGAGATAGGCGGCAAAAGGCGATCCATGACGAGGAGTGTGTCCTTGAGTTGCCTCGCGAGAGCCATCGCAAGAAGTCGCGGTAATCGATGAAGAAGTCATTCCAAGAGAACTGGTGTGGATTGAACAGGAATGGCGAGATGCAGAATGCTAGCAGCGAGATCCAGAAGTAGAGAAGCCAGTAGCCCCAGATGGTCATTGTCGCAAACAACAACATCATTAGCAGCCGTGAGCCAAGGTAGATCGAAGGACCAGCAAACCTCGAGTAGAGGACGCCGAATGGTATCCGAGCCGTCGCAAAGCCTCGGCCGGTACCGATATAGCGCGCACCTCCATACGAAAGATCCTGGCTGATAGCGTTGGCGTAGATCTGGCAGACAAACACTTCGAAAAGCGGCGAAAAGGAACCGAAATGTTTGCCCAGACGTGTAGCTGCTCGCCAGAACCCTCGTTCCGTGAGTTCTTGAACTACCAGAGGCAAAAATGAGATGAAGAACACGATGAACATCGACAGACAGCAGCGGAAGACCCAGTCGGTGATGGGTGTCAAATTGGCGCATCCTGTCGGCACTAGAGCATCTGTTTTCGGCTTGTTGGGATCGTATTCGCAGATAATACTCTCGTGGTGCAAGGCTCCCAAGTTGATCAGACAGATCATGAAGAGCTGGACCGAGACGATGATGAAGAGGTTGTTGATGTGGAAGCCGGGGTGGGCATAGTAGAAGGACAGGAATCGATCCAACGGCAATTGCGTTCCCAGGTAGTAGTATTCTCGCGACAACATCTGCTCCCCCATACCCGTGCCAATCTTGGTTGTAAAGTTCAAGATAGAGCCAAATCCTAGATCACGACCTTTACCACATTGGTAGTACTCGCAATGTTTTATGCGACCACCACGCAGCAAAGCATTCATACCAGCGTAGATATCTTCGTTTAGGTGGAGCCCTTTCTGAGCCTTTGAAACGCCTCCTCGAGTTGTCATGAAAATACCGTTAAGAAAGTCGGGGTGTCCATAATGTAGCTTGCCGCCAATTTGAGCCAGTGTACGAGCAAAAAGTGTACCGAAGGTCTGTTCTTTCCCGGCGGCAACGTCGCCCAGGATACCAATATTTTCGGAGAAGATGTACTCTCGGGCACCGAGGATTGCCACGGGTCCAGTCGTACTCGGAGGAAGGCCGGGTGTATAAGGGGAGACATTGTCGGTGGTCATCTCTTCAAATTCTGCAAGAACGCTTCGAATTTTGAGACATTCCTCGAGATAATTGTCCTGGTTGGCATCAATGAGCTGGATGTACTCTCCTCGGTAAAATATGATGGAGTGGTTCTGATTATCGGATTTGCCATCACCAAGAATGGGGTTGCCGGACAGTTGGATGCGGAATTTGGGTCGGCGCATACCGTTATCCATGAGCTCCGAGTGTCCATCGATTAATGAGGAGTACAAGCGAGGTTCTTCGCCCTCATTCACAGGTGGCTCTTCATCGAGGTATGCAATTTGAAGATCCGGGTAAGCTCTCAAGAGGAATTCGGTGTTCTCGCGCTCTTCTTTGTTGAACTTGGCATAACGTTGCATCGAAACCACAATTTTGAATTTGCGTCGTGCCATGCGTTCCAATTCTCGTTCAAGTTTATCAGAATTACCCCCAAACATCTGAACGACTTCGGGATTCTCGACACGGTATAGCAATTTGATGGCACGGCTGTAGTTCATGAACCCGGAGATCGTCCGGTAGAGTGTCTGTGAACGGAGGGAAGCCCATATTCTTGTACGTAAAGTGTACTCGGGAGCAGCTGACTTGAACCCAATGCAATAGAACGGGAGGTCGTCGATCTTGCTCTTTGCGGTATCCTTCTCGGTTTTCTCGTAATCCCCATTAAATTGCGAAGTCTCATCCGCGAGGATCTTGGTATCTTTGACGAAACAATCCCACTCATGAGGATGGAGTTGTTTCAAATATTCCAATAGAGTTACACGTGAGTATGGTTCATCCTCCCGAATGATTTCTCGTAGAGAAAGCAGAATCTTTTCGGAGTAATGGGGGATAAGCACCGTAAAGGTTGGCATATTGTCAACAGGTAAAGGCTCGGGAATTGGAGTTGACAGGGACTGCGCAAAGAAGGAGATCCGACGTTCAGCTTCGCTCTGGACTGGGAAGAATTCTGTCTTGAATGAGTGGTCCTCCTGTGAGACAAAGAAGGTTGGTGCCCGAAGAGTCCGCTTTCCTTCTTGTTCGGAAGGCACTTGATGATAGAGCAGTTTCTGAACGTGATCGATCGCAAGAAGATGCTCGCGATACATGGAGATGACAATGGCGTTCCAGATCTGAGATATCAAGACCTTCGGTTTGTACTTGATTTCCATATCAGTGGTCGCCAATACCTTAGAATAGATACGTTTAGGCAACCGAGAGAAGATGTTTCTCCAGGGTGTCCAGATAGAGACACCGAGGTAGAAGGACCGGGCGACTGAGAACACCGTATTCCAGACGATGTACCAGAGAGTGGTGTCGAGGAAAAAGAGGCAGAGATCGGTCACCATCATAATACCTAGCAAGATCTTGGGTTGCTGTTTGCAAAGTACGTTTCCGATAATCTTGTCTCCCAGGCAGGTCCGAATCTTCATCTCAGTCAAGATCGCAATAGGATCCCGCAGCGACAACGTTAGGAAGAAGTAGGATTCGACGAATTTGGTAAGGAACACCAGAAACCATAAACCGTATGACATCCACATATCGTTGCCACGAAGGCGTGGCCAGCTCGCAGTGAATGTTTGGCTGGCAACGAACTGGCGAGAATTTTTCTTCATGTAGCTTCCAAACAGACCACCGAGTGGCATGATGCTGAAGAAGAAGAAGGTTACCAGTGCGATAATGAACTGAACCACCCCAAGTATGTGTCCAATCCTGCCTTGGCCGCCAGGTATCCCAAAGATGTACACAGACGGTGCAACATTGAGGACGAAAATAGCGAGGATGAAGAACAAACGTTTGGTGAGATGTTGCGCACCTGCCCATTGCCGAGGGACGTAGAG
>QQTW01002897.1_pt1 | contig 12579 bp, 17 predicted proteins | sample 1904831 | NCBI WGS metagenome assembly QQTW01 (sample SAMN09435610, study PRJNA476489) | Subsurface metagenome, whole genome shotgun sequencing project. | reverse complement strand
GTGGCAGACAGCGGTGTCTCGAATGGGGGGGCGTCTCGGATGTAGGTGCAACACGTTACCTGCTGGAACATCCAAAAAAGCGGTCGATGATGGCGATACAGTCACGTGACTTCGTTGATGGTCACAGGTTCGTCGAACATCGTCATGCCCATCTCTCGGAAAGTCGAAGACGGCGTTGTTGACGTCGAATCAAGATCATGTGATGTGGCCAGAGATTTGTCGACCACCGAGCGCGCAAGAGGGCGGCGGTTTTGATATTGTTCCAGAGTCCACATGCCGGCGGCCACAAAATCGTCGAATATGCATCACGCAGCATTCTCTGAAAACCGGAAGACATTTCTGGCTTCGAATGAAGATCACGTGGTTTGGTCAGTAATTCATCGACCGTCCGAGGATGCAAATCTGGGACAACTCGACGAACGGACTGGAGGCGGTTCTAAAAGGTTGATGAAAGAATCACGTGATAACGCAACAGCAAGGTCACGTACAGTGGCCACTGTTTCGTCGACCATCAGAGCAAGTGACCATTCAACTCTTTTCCGGGGTTTGCGCCTGTTCGAATTTTTCCATTGATCCCCCAAGTCTGGAGGTCATTTTAGACGACTTCTCCATTTCTCAAACAGGTTGTGGATGGAGCGATTGGAGCCCGAAGTTCGATGGTCGGTGGCGACCGCGCTCCTGGCGAGGGTAACTTTGTTTGGCGCGCACAGGGCAGAGCCTCATCAACCACGTTTTCGGTTTAATTGGTCAAAGATTCGTTGAACATCGGCTCAAGGGACTGATTGAAGGAGCAACCAGGTCACTTTCCTCGGTAGAGACAGCCAAAAGGTACTCGAGCAAACCCTCACTGATGGCTTTTCTTCAGCTTCAGCCGCAGTCGAGGGTCATCAAACTGTCGACCACCGCCAAGCGTGCGACTTTTTTTATCAGGTCCATCCTCTGCTCCGTGCCGGCGGGCAGGCTTATGTAATACACACGTGTAGCCACACTCTCGTCGAACATCGAGAGCGGCAGACAGGCTTATGTAATACACGCGTGTGGCCACACCTTCGTCGAACATCGAGAGCGGCGGACATCTGGCCAAGTTCCCCGTGGCGGAACACCAAACTGCGCACGCCCCCTTCAGCAGAGAGGATCAAACGACGCAAAGGCTTTGGATCGAGGCAGGGACTTCAACATCAGATTTCATCTCCGGCTCGTTCCCGTTCGAAACGATGATCATTTCATCGTGTTAGAAGCTTGGCCTCGGATCCTTCGAACAAGCATTCTTTTTATGATGGACTTAGGGCAGGACCACAATACATACTTTACACCGTTGGAGCTTGGAACGGTGGATTAAACTATCATCTGAAGCGCGGTCCACCTTACACTGGTCCGAGCAAATTTACCGACTTCCTGGCCCACTCGATATTCACGATGGTTGCCAGCTTGGAGCGGAACAAATCGCTCAACCGGTTCTAAGCCTAACAACGCCTTGAGTAAGACAACTCCGGCGCCGGAGATGTGTCGCAGGTGGCAACAGTCTGGAGCAAGAGACCATGGAGCGTGTGAATACGCCTTGGCTGAGGCTTCCAGTTTCAGCTGGTCCGTCCGGCTGACCGCTAGTCGTGGAGTGAAAGATATGGCAACATCAAGCAAGACGCTCCTACATTTCCAACCGACTCTGGACGGCATCGATCGGCTGTGGTGTGGATCGAAATAGACTAAAACAGTGCGGGATGGACCAGTTCTGGCCGAACGGGCGATCAGAGAACACCGCGCGAGCCTGGTCAGGTATGCGAAGCCACCTGGTGATATATACTGCCTACTACCGGATCATCCTCTTGAGGGCCATCTCTGCGCATCGTTTATGCGACGCACGATGGAAGATTGCGCCGGTCGATCCGGGGGCGCCACAACCGCGGTGACGGGACAGTATGCCTGGGTGGGCTGTGGCTGGTGATCCTGGAGGTTCAACTGTGGCGCAGTTCCCCGTCGAGCCCGACCGTTGGTGCCCCTGTCCTGGAACGCCTGGCAAGGCCATGATCCGATCGTCAGCGCCAACGGCGGCGGAGCAACGGCAGTCCGCGCTGACTTGGTCCGTGCCTGGAGAAGATTGAACCGTCACCCCTCCCGCTGCCGGCGAACGAACCTACTCTCGTATTGTGCATCATTCGCGCCTGCGGAGAGAGAAGCCATGCCTGGATGGACCATTTCGATACTTGGTTCGAACTCCCCGATTGGCCATTGGCAACGTCAAGCTTGGAACCGATATCATTTCGCTCCTCAGCCGGCCCAAACGGGTCGAGTGCGAAACGATGCCTCCGGCCTGGGGTCATGGCTCCGCGGGCGTTTGGGAGATGAGGGTGTGATCTCGAAGCACGTTGGGAACGGCGTCGTTGGTTGTTTCATCGAAGGATTCTACACGCCCACGCTGGGACAACGTTGTTTGACAGGGCGGTCGGGAGCTTTCCGACGTCCCAAAAGCAATCAACATGGTAGGGCCAGCTCAGCCCTGCTACCGTATGCACTATGGTCGAGATCGTCGGGCAGAATACCGTCCGCGCTGACCGTCATGGCGACGAGCAATGCTGGTGGGGGGGAGCAATTTCGTCAACACGGAGTGCAGGCGCCAACACCAGGACCAGCTCAGCCTGCCGTGGAAACATGGAACCGGTGATTCGAACCCAGCCGGGCCATGAACGGTGGACATATAAGGGCCCATGGAGACCCCACTCCATGGAACCATCATCCCCAAGACCAGACTTTCCTCCTTCTTGACCGTTCTCTTTCGTCAGATCTTTCCTTCGATCTGATTTTTTCATCATGCATCTAGTCCATCTCGTTCAGGGTCTGGCCCTGGCGCACTGTGCATGGGCCGTGACCAACGCGCCCGCTCGTCGATGGCGCTCCCTGGTCCGTCGAGCGGACCTCGCGACGGCGGCCGCCGGTGGGAATGGAACGGAACAGAGCCCATATGCATCCATCGTCCCTTCGGAGACGCTGCAATGGACGCCGTGCTTGGAGGCGATGGTCGACAATGCGACGGCGTCAAACCTGACAACCTCGAAGCGTACCTTTGAATGCGCCCGACTGCTGGTTCGTCATTCATGACAAAGATGCTAGATCCATGGCTCATCTCTTCTTTGCTAGGTCCCCTACGATTACGAACAGAAGAATGCTTCGGCCGGACAGTTCTCGCTGGCGGTCATGCGGTCCCCCGCTGTCGATCGCACCAACTACAAGGGACCGATCTTCATCAATTTCGGCGGTCCGGGAGGTTCTGGCACGGGCGATCTCATGAGCAAACTGCTCGGTCCGGGTGCCAAGACGACCGAGGAGTTGTTGAAGGACTACGATATCGTGAGCTGGGATCCGCGTGGGGTGGGGTCGACGCTTCCAGCCTTGACCTGCTACTCGACCGAGCTCGCTCGGTTGTACAACTCGGCGAACATCATCCAGGCCGCTCTGTATGGCGCCAACGACTCACTCGTCCGACTGGATGCCGAGAATCAGGTGCGAGCGAGGGGGTGCGTCGAGCATAGCGGGGAGATCCTGCCGTACATCGGTACGCTGTACGCGGCGCAGGATTTGCGAAGGCTGGTGGAGGCGTGTGGGTATTCTGACAAATTGTCGTACATGTAAGTTGGATGTCTCCACATCAGTCATCAGACGCTCGATACACGGTCGTTGAAGCGATGAGATCAAACCGAGCTGATGGATGGGTAACAACAGTGGCTTCTCGTATGGAACGTACCTGGGCGCCATGTACGCCGCCTTGTATCCGGACAAGATTGAGCGGATGATTCTGGATGGTGAGTCGTCTGCAAGACCACTTTCCACTAGCTAATCGACGAGCCCCACACTAACATTGGATATCTCCATAGGTGTCGAGGATCCCACCTATGCCACTCAAGAAATCTACAACCCCCAGCAATACGTCGACCCCGACAAGATCCTCGACGACTTTTTCCAGTGGTGTTTCCTCGCCGGCAAAGAGCGATGCGAATTCTGGTACGATAGTCCGGCCGCGATCCGTGACGCCTTCTTCGAGGTCGACAACCGTCTCCACGCGCAACCCTTCGCCGTTCATTCCAAGCCCGACGGCTGGGTGCTCACCTGGGCGCAATTCCGAGCGACGCTCTTCCAGCAGCTCTACGACCCGCTCGACGAATTTCCAGGTATCGCGGTGAAGCTCGCACAGCTGCAGAACGGCACGTACAACGCCTCGTCCTCGCTTGCCCCAGGAGGAGGGTCCGACAACCCATTCGATCTGCCGGCCCTGACCGATCCGACGAAGAAGATAAAGAACGGAGCGGAAAACACGCCCGTGATTACTTGTGCTGATCGACCGAGCTGGTCCATTGGCGATTTGAAGGAAGTGGATGCCTACCTGAGCAGCAAAGAGGTCACGGACGTGTCCATCTTTGGATCATACGCTGTGGGATACTTGTCGCTGTTATGCGGACGTAAGTCACCACCCCACTACCGTCTTCCACCGAGCGATGGCTAATGAAATGCAAATTTTAGGCATCCCAACGAACACCACCAAGCGTTTCACCGGCTCCTTCACCGACATCCGGACCTCGACTCCAATCATGTTCGTCAGCGCTTTCCACGACCCCGTCACGCCGCTGCACATGGCCTATTCCACGTCCGCAGGTTTTATTGGTTCGTCTGTGCTCGTGAACAACATCACGAATCACTGCGGTCTATCGCAGATGAGCGAATGCACAACGAATGCCGTTCGAGCCTATCTAAACAACGCCACCTTACCGGCCAACGGAACGATGTGTCAGCCTGAGCTGTTGCCCTGGGGATTGTTGCCCGAAGGCGGGTTCGCGGCTGACGGAGCATCAGTGGAGGGTCTTTTGACTGCCGAAGCAAGTCCGAGCGAAAGGAAGAAGAAGAAAGACCCGGGACAAGTGGGCTTTGCATGATGAATGCACTCATCTTTGTGAATTCTTGATTTTGTTTCAAAAAATGGCGCTGAGAACCAACCATCTAGTTGCTGTTTGCTTTGCTTAGCTTCACTGCGTAACAACAACTACCTGACCAGTTTCACCTACGGTACATAGTTTTGGTCATTAGATGTAAACGTCGAACTTAATGATCTGACGTGTTGCACCTATGTAGATCCGAGACTCACCCCCATCCGAGATACAGCGATTATGACGACATGAGAATTTTTGGAATTCTCAAGTCCATCGACAGTTAATACTCAACCACCACAAGTCCAAATGGCTTAAGATCGAAGACGGAGCTCAGTCTAGGTAAGATCTGCGTTCGAGCAAGAGATTTTGTAGTTTTCATCCGTGGTTGTGTTGGAGTGGTGAAGGGTGGGTTTTCCCATGGCTCTACCAATTGATTGCTTATTTGTATTGGGATGTCTGGGATCTAGGTGCAACATGTTATCTACTCTTTTTTTTGGGGTAGATTTGGAAAAAGAATGCTGAAGTGTATCTAAGGTTATTCTTTCCATAAGTCAATTGATGATGATAGTGGTATGAGACGACGAGCCCAGTCCAATGTTTGTTGACTGTTACGAAACCTCTCTCCCTGTTGGCGGTGACTGCAGAGCTTATCCTACCTGTGCTGTCCCGTTTCTACATCGACCAATCAAGGAAGGAAGAAAGGAGGTGAGCTTGAATGACCGAATGAAATAAATACAGTACTGTAAGGGCAAACAAGCAGATATGTAGGTCAGGAAGATTTATGGTACGGTAAGACAGGACAGACACCCCCATATCCATACACATGAGATGGGATGGTCGAGAGGGAAGATATGTATGAGCACGCACGCACACATAATATAGCCAAGGGGAAGAGTAAGAGGAGAGTGATGAGATGGAAACAAGATGCTACTATATGTAGCTAATGATACCTGTAGAGTGTACCAATGAGTAATATCATGATCACCGCCACGGAGCTACATAACTATGAAAAGGAGGCGAAGAAGCTCCCCCGGAAGTTACTGACACCAGACTGTATAACAGGGTACACACCCACTTATAACATAGTCGAGAAGGAATGAGAGGAGAGGAGAGAGATGAACGCGATGCTGGTACTGATGCCTACCCTCTGCTAGAACAGACATTTATTGATGCCGACGATGACGGCGGATGGGTGATGGTCGTGGTCTTTTTCATCCAGGAGAGTGAATAAATATCTCTTTCTTTCTTTCTTTCTTTCTTTTCATAGAACAAAGAAACGAAAAAGACACGTTCTTCCCCCACCCCCAGAAAAGAGGAACGAGACAAACGACTGTGGAAAACAAAATCTTCTAATCTTTTCTTTAAAAATGAATTGCCTTCCCATACGTCGCCATAGCCGCCTCCTTGAACGCCTCACTGAGGGTCGGATGAGCATGACTCGTCCTCCCTACGTCCTCTGAACTGGCGCCATACTCAATAGCGAGTGTCCCTTCAGCGATCATCTCGCCTGCATTCGGGCCAATGATATGAATTCCGAGAATCCTATCCGTTTCGGCATCGGCAATGAATTTGACCATGCCCTCCGTATCGAGATTTGTTTTTGCGCGCGAGTTGGCGCTGAAGGGGAATGTTCCGACTTTGTATTTCTGTTGAGGAGAGTTCGATTTTAGTTCTTGCTCGGATTGGCCCACCCATGCTACTTCGGGATAGGTGTACATGACGGAGGGAATCGCGTTGTAGTTGACGTGTCCGTAACCCTTCTTGAGATATTCGATGGCTGCAACTGCTTCTTCTTCCGCTTTGTGTGCGAGCATCGGACCGAATGTACAGTCCCCGATTACCCGGATGTGCGGATACTTCGTACGGTATTCGTGGTCGATGATTAACCGCCCTTTTTGATCCACGTCCAATCCGATGTTTTCGAGCCCCAGTCCCGCCGTGTAGGGTCTTCGACCAATCGCTACGAGAACGACGTCGGAATCGATCTAGGAACGAGAATGTTAGTGGATGAGAAGATGAGTGCATGGATTGGTGAGTGGTAAACAAGAGCTAATGTTGGGTGGATTTGGAGAGGGATGGATAGACAGTACCGTTTCTTTCTTGCCGCCCTTGGCCGCCTCCACTTCAAGCTTGACTCCCTCCCCGCTCGCATCTCCACTGACGACTTTCGTGTTGAGTTTGAATTTCATCCCCTGTTTCGATAACACCTTCTGAGCCTGCTTGGCGATATCGGCATCCATTCCAGGTCCTCCGATCTGTCCCAAGAATTCGACGACCGTGACTTCTGCTCCGAGTCGAGACCATACCGAGCCCTGATTGCATTTATGTCAGCTGCACAATCTTGAGTATATGTCTGGGTTAAGGTATCTTAATGTCAAAAAGGATATGGATATATATACCATCTCCAACCCAATAATACCCCCCCCAATCACCGTCATCTTCTTCGGCACTTTATCCAACGCAATTGCTCCGGTGCTGGTAATCACCTTCTTCTCATCGATGGTCAAGCCCGGAAACGGGGTGGCTTCACTCCCCGTCGCGATGATGATATTTTTTGCGCGCACGGTCTGTTGACCACCCTTGATGAGGTTGATTTTGACTTCATGTTCCCCCGTGATGGTTCCGGTGCCAGGGATATACTCGACGTTATTCTTCTTGAACAAGAATTCCACGCCCTTTGTCAGTCCCGCTACTGACTGATCTTTCGCTTTCATCATCTGCGCCAAATCGAGTTTGACATCCCCGACGTGAATGCCGCGATGTTTCGTGTCGTGCAGGATCTGATGGTAGAGATGGGAGTTGTTCAGAAGCGATTTCGATGGAATGCAGCCCACGTTCAAACATGTTCCGCCTAATGCTCCGCGCTTTTCGATGCATGATACTTTGAAGCCTTCTTGGCCGGCTTTGATGGCCGCGACGTAGCCCGCGACACCACCGCCGATGATGACAATGTCTTTTTCTTCTATCGATGGGTCGTTAGTATTTGTCAAGTATGGGATGCTTGTAAGACAAAGAAAGAGACAAAATACCTGCTTCAGTCGCATATCCTCTTCTACTTAATCTACCGTGGCTGAAGCTCGCTGGAGATGCCGACGTCGGAGAAGGAGCGCCCAGAGATGATGCTCTCGAGGCGGCTAGACATGCCACGGCTGATGCTGGTCGAGGTGACCGACATGCCAGTCGTCGACTGGTCTGAACAGTGAGATTCGTCAACATGGTGACGAGGAAGGGATGTATGGATGAGAAAGGATTAGAAGTGGTGGCGGCGGGGGCGACAATGATATTTGTAGAAAGAGCTTGATCAGCTCAGCGGTTTGACGCGGATGTCGCGCAATACCGGAACGGAGCCCGAGTTGAGTTCAGTTAACCGCGCATGGCAACGGTTCACGTAAATTGCCATTTCGATTTAAAATTCGAAGGGAATGGAAATACACGATTGGCTAAGAAGTCGAATCCGCAACCAATGAGCTGAAGGAAATGAAAAATTACCCTAAAAAGCTCCAGATCCCACCGCGCTTATTTTCTTACTTGATTAGATCGTATGAGTTTTCACCCTCTCTGTTCCGTAGGAAAATTGTTGAGTCTTCAATGATCTTATACATGGTTTGCAAGAGGTATTGCTACTAGGCCGACGGACCCTTTGCATTGGGAGGGACGGCCGCGTATGGCTCGTTTGCTATTTCGACAGAAGTGAAAACAGGAACCGGGGCTGTCCAACTACGCCATGTCACCCCGGGTAGAAAATGAATACTTTATCGCAGTACATCCATTTTGTGATGGCTGACTGAGCTGGTGACTGTGAGATTGGATGGAGTCTCCAAACGTTCCATGATTAGGATGCTCATGTAAGAAACAGCAAGAGCAGAGATCATATACATCAGTATGTCTGCGAATGTTAAGACCATATAGGAGGATATCCTATAAAAGCAACTGAAGGATATAGAATGTGTTATCTAGATCACTGACTCGACTTCCACATCCGAGGTGATGATCCTCTGAAGGACCGCCGCAGCGACCTTACACCCCCATCGAACCGTGTCTCGTTCCGACTTGCCTCCAGCAACGTCCGTTTTGCTCACCACTTTCTTGAGGAAGTATTGGATACCTCTGGCTAACATGACATTATCCTTGACGCTCATGAAGATGGTTGTGATGGCCTGCTCATCCTTGGTATCGCCCGCTCGACGTTGCGATAAAAGAAGGACGGTAATCAAGAGCAACTCGACGAACGTTCGAGATTTGGTTTGTAGATAAGTGAGGTTGAGAGTCTGATGCTCTCACGTCAGCATCAATCCATTCATCGAAGGGGTGAATTGGAAGACCACCTTGAGAATTCCTAGACCCAAGATCCCCTCTGCGACCAGCGTCCCATATAGCTTGGCCAGATTGACAATCTTGCGCATGCTCATGCCGTTTCCTTGACCATCATCATCGTCTTGTTGATCCATGTAGTCCGCTTCACCATCGTCGTTGTCACCAGTCTCGCCCATCGCTCGAAATACTCCCCACAGCGCAAATTGAAAGGCCATCTTAAGTCGACGGTCTGCACAGAGCTTTCGAGCCATGAGCGTATAGTAAGGATTGTATGCCTTCTCTGCTTCAGCGCAGTGGATCAACACTCTTGGAATTTCGAGTTCCTGTGCACGTTTCAGGTGCAACTTGGTCAGTCGAAGCTGGGCGTCACGATGGTCGGTGGCGGACATGATGGAGACGAAGATGGCGCGACGGATGTCCGTGTTCATGTTTTGTTCCTTGGCCAATTGAAGTAGATTCGGTGCCTGGACGCCTCCATCCATGATGTCCTCGTCACTACCCAGCTCATCTTCTTCCGCCGCATCTGTGACCGTCTCGTTGGTTTTTCCTCGCCCATTGTGTTTTACGGTGCCAGCAGCTGCTGGTAACCACCAGTTTCCCCTCTTGTCCTTGCTCCTGATATCTTGCAGACTCACCCTCAGTGGTTCTGTGGATTGCAGTTTCCTAGTAATCAAGGATCCGAGAATCTTCTTCATCCGCACAAGCGTCTCGGATCTCATCGCGGAGACACCAAAACCACCCCGAATCTTGTTGTTCTTAAGATCGTTAATCGTCTCGACCATGAATTTGGTCCGTACACTCATCTTCGCTTCGCCGACGATAGCGATCTGCTGACGCAGGAGCAGGACAATGTCTCTTAGGGCTGACGGATCATCTTGTCGCAGCTGAGGCCCGGAGCCTAACCATGGTGTCAGTAAGTGTAGTCTCTCCCGCTGGCATTCGGCGTATGCATACTTCTCATGATCTTCAGCAGCAACTCTGTATAGACCTCGGAAAGCTCAGAAAGAAAGAGTCGGACCAAGTCGAAGATGAGCGTGCTGCCAATCATCTGGAGATTGTATAGTTCCGCGAGCAAAGACACCAGGTTGACCATCTCGCGGGCCCCTTCCCCAGAACTACCGGAATTTACTTGATCGGGGACTGGCGCATACTCCTCGCGGACAGCATCGAAGCGTTGAATAACCCGATCTAGTACCGTGGCGCCAAAATCCGCCCCAACAATCCGGCGCACGGCGGTGATAAATCCAGCATGGAGAATCAGAAAGGTGTCCTGTAAACTAGACTTATCGCAGATGAGGTCGACCAAAATACCGGTCAAAACTGAAGTTACATGCTGACGTGGATGCGCGCGGTATAGTTGCTCGACATTCGAGACGATCGAGACCAAATTGGCCTCCGTCAGGCGATTGAGTAGACCCTGGGCCTGTCGATGCAGGCGATTCAGGTCATCTTTTTCGGAAGAAGTCACTTCACGCAACGCCGGTGGAAGGTACTGCCCATTTGACTTCTCAGCGCCGGCGACTTTCGGAGGGACGTAGGGGTTTTCTCGGGTCTTTCGAGGTGGAGACGAGTCTGCTTCCGCGTCAGACGCCAGCTCGGCATCACTGTTGGACAGACCCAACTCGGTTTCGGCTTCACTCTCGTTCTCCTCCACATCCTCGTCAGTGCCAGTGGACAGATCCCCATCAGATTCCGATAGATCATCGTCTTCATCAGATTCTCTCCCATTTTCCATAAAGTTCTCTTTGCGAGTCTGCCTGGCTTTTTTTCTCTTCTGGTTCAACCACTCCTCTGCCTCCTCTCTCTTCCGTTTCTTGTCTTTGACGTCTTCCTCCTCCTCCTCCTCTCCATCGAGCGTGCCCAGCAAACCATCAAAAGAATCTTCTCCATTTCCATATTTTTGATTTTTCTTCTTGATGCCAAGTTTCCGCTCCAGGGTAGCAATCTCCGCATCATCTGCGGCCAATGCAGCTGAGCGAGTTTTTAACAGCTTTGGTACAGGACTGTGCGAACGCGATTCCTCGCGGGAGCTTGACACCTGCCTCCGAACTGGCAAAGCATCAGGCTGTTTGCTCTTCTTGAGTATTGACTTCAGCGGTGCCGGTGATGGCCCTCCTAGCCCCGTAGCTTTCCTCTTTGCAAACGAATAGACATCTGTCTTTTCCGACTTCGATTGAGTTGCTTGAGCAGCTTTTTCGGCCTCGGCAGCCTCACGTAACTTTTGCGCATTCCTCTCTGACCTGGGTCTTCTCCGTTCGGCCTTCTTGGCATCTCTTTCCGCTTTTCTTTGCGCTTTGCGCTCCGCACGAATTCTTTGCCCTTTGGCTTTACGTTCTTTCTCTTTTTCCCAGTCTGTATTGGTGTCAGTGTCAAAGGCATGATCAGTGGGTATGGTAGCAATAGTACCTATCGCTCCTAGCTCATCCGCCAGCCGCTTGGGCAGCTTCGTAGTCTGGTTCTTCGGTCGACGCATACTTGATGTTAGATGATCCACACATGATGCAGTTGTGACCGAGGACGAATGTGGGGGGCTGATAGAGTTTTATATTCGGGATGCCCCACCACCGCTATCTACACTCATCCGCGCATGGGGTGACGTTGGTGCTTGATATTGCTCATCACCAACGCACAACTTCTGCAAGCAGGATGCGATGTCGGATTGCCATCTGAGCAATGAAGACGTACGTTTACCAAAACCATATCTCAACTACCTCTACGTACCTCACGATGCTCAAATATATTACAGTTCTTCAACCGACTCACGCAACTCCTCACAACCCTGCGTGAAAAGGGCCATGGGTCTATCTTCCTCACACAGAAGCGCTGTCGGTGCCCACTAACTTTTCTTCTAAAGGAATCACAAAATCAAAAAATATACTAATTCACCATGATAGTGACGGACCCATCAAGTCAAGAAGGAGTGGACGAGGATCCTCTGGCGGACCTCCACCCCGCTGCCCCTCTTCCTTTGCTCATCCGGGCCACCAATGGGAAATCCAAGGAGCGGCGCGCGAGTAAGATCAAGTTGTCAACGGTAGTGCAGCCGGATCATCTAGATGGTTTCTTTACGAGATATGCGGAGATCTGTAAGAGTGGTATGACGGCGTTGAAGAAGAAGGATCGGAGGAAGGAGAAGCTGAAGGCGAAGGCGAGAGCGAAGAAGAAGAAAGGCGCTGCGACAGCGATGGCTCCAGCGGAGAAAGCTGTCGATGCACCTGCCGTGAAGAAATCTTGAATCTTGTTGCTTGATCAATATGGGGCAATTGATATGGCGCGGCGTAGATCGAATGCTTTGAAGGGACTTTGTGCGATTGTGTGGACGATTGGGAGCGAGCATCCTCTCTTTGTGGCC
>QQTW01002896.1_pt1 | contig 12585 bp, 10 predicted proteins | sample 1904831 | NCBI WGS metagenome assembly QQTW01 (sample SAMN09435610, study PRJNA476489) | Subsurface metagenome, whole genome shotgun sequencing project. | reverse complement strand
ATTTGTTTGCTATCGCGCATCTGCGCTGCAACTAGGTCTGGCAATGCTGATGCGGGTAAAATTACTGCTGCTGCTACTACCGGACCAAATAACGCGCCTCTACCTACTTCATCGATACCAGCGATCGCCTTAGCAGCAATAGCCGTATCAAATTCCAACCCAATATATTCTCTTTTCATACCTTAGAGTGCGTGGCATTAGTAGGTAAAAGGTTAAAGGAAGATATCCATCCTTTAACCTTTTACCTTGCCCCTTTGGGGCTTCAATCGTTATCTTTCGTAGCAGAAGAGCGACGGCGACGACGACGTGTTGCCGACTCTTCGCTGGGAGACTCGCTTTCTGGCTCGACTACAGCAATTGGCAGTATAGGGCTAGGTGTTGTTGATAACTCTTCTGGTGGTTGGACAAGTAGAGTCAATTGCTCGGACATAGCGAATTCTTCTGTTGCTGGTTCGGGCAATTGTTCCGGCTCAACTTGAGGCTCACTTGCTGCTATAGACTCAACAGTACGGGATTTCGCAGCTTGTCCAGGCAAGACAACATTAATAATTGCTGATTTAGGATTTTTGACTTGGCGATTTAACAGCACCAAGGGCGATACTCCCATCACTGCATAAACGTCCTGCTCTTCTGGTGTCATTTCTACAGTGACAATCTCTGGTGGCGTGACTACAGGTTTAACTGGCTCCGGTTTAGTCGGCTTAGTGCGTTCTGCTCTTTCTACCCAATTAGCTTTGCCACTTGCAGAAACTACTTCTGGTGTTGGTGCCAATTCTGGCTCTAAATCTATTGCTTCTTCTCGTTCGCTAACTAACGTCAAGTTATTGTTGGGCGATCGCTCCCGCTCGTTTTGGGTTGCGCCCTCATCCATACCGATGCGGCTGTTACGGCGGCGATGAGTGCGGCGATTATTAACACCGCCGAGTTCTTGATAGCTGGGGTGGTTGATCAAATTCAAAGCAGAATTGCGCTCTTCTCCTTCAGAATTAAAAGTTTCTGCCGGAGTTTCATAAGTTTCTCGCGGTTCTGCTAGACGAGGAATTGGCGTGCGCGATTCTCTATTTGGCAAAACTTGCGATCGCTCTGGAACTTCGGCAAGTGCTACTCTTTCTCGATTGGCAGAAGTTGCAGCGACTTCCCGTTCCCGATATTCTGTTTCTCCTGGTAGATTTGCTAGATGCCCTAAACCGCCACAAGTCGGACAAGTGCTACCAAATAGTTCGTAAATATTTTGTCCTTGGCGCTTACGGGTAAGTTCTACTAAACCTAATTCTGATAGCTGGGCAATTTGAGGTCTAGCTTTATCAGCTTTGAGGGCTTTGTTGAAGTGTTCTAAGACTTGCAGTTGGTCTTTGCGCGATTCCATATCGATGAAATCTACTACAATCACTCCAGCAATATTGCGCATCCTCAATTGTCTGGCAATTTCAGTTGCAGCTTCGCAGTTTGTCCACAAAACTGTTTCTCTAGCTGTTGCCGAGCGCGTAAACGAGCCTGAGTTGACATCAATTACAGTCAGTGCTTCTGTCGGCTCAATAATCACATAGCCGCCCGAAGGCAGGTCTACTCGTGGTTTTAAGGCTTCCCGAATTGCGGCATTGATGCGGAAGTATTCTAGTATGGATGTGCGATCACGGTGCTGGTCGATTAGCACTCCTTGGGGAGCTTGACCACCGCTCCAGTTGACTAAATACTGCTTGACTCGCTTTAACCCAGTGCTAGAATCAACTACAATCCGGTTTACATCTGCGCCGTACATATCCCGCAATACGCGCTGAATAAAATCATCGTCGCGGTTAAGCAATGCTGGCGCTCTTGTCGATTGAGCTTCTTGCCCAATTGCCTCCCATTGCTTTTGCAGCATTTCTAGATCTTCAATAATCGCTTCTTCTGGCTTGCCCTCAGCTTCAGTGCGTACTAGCATACCCATGCCAGAGGGCTTGATCAAGATCGCTAAGGCTCTTAGTCTATTGCGTTCGTTTTCGCTTCTGATTCGCCGCGATAGATTTACGCCTCGGTTAAATGGCATGAGGACAACATAGCGCCCTGGTAAAGTGATGTTACCTGTGAGCCTGGGACCTTTATTCCCCGTTGGCTCTTTCATCACCTGAACTAAAACTTTCTGCTGTGGGGTTAATAATTCTGTAATTGCTGATGCTGTGCGCTTTAGCTTTAATGGTCCTAAATCGGTGACGTGAATAAAGCCATTGCGTTCTGAGTCCCCAATATTAACAAAAGCTGCATCTATCCCAGGTAAGACATTTTCGACAATTCCTAAATAAACATCGCCAATTTGGTGATGACCTGTGGCTACTACAAGTTCTTGAATTTGATCTTCGCTAAAAACCGCAGCGATATGATGCTGCTCCGCGATAATAATTTGTTTTGGCATTCAATTTCCTCAAATTTTTAGCAGCGATTTCAAGGCTTTGAGGGTTGTTTTCTCGCTTTCACAAGCCTGAATTGGTACTGCTGATAATTGCAATTGGGGTTTAAGTGGATTTTGTTCAAAGGCAAAAAGCTGTTCGTGCTGATTACCCATGAAGTGTGGGCTTATTGCACAATAGTTGCCTACCATAGTAAACAACTAAATTAAGCATCTGTAATTAATCTTTGTGCAGTATCCTGACTTTTGAATTCAGGATGACAATCTTCAAGACGTTTATAAAAAGTCAACCGCGCTCAGTGTCGATTGCCGAGCTATTCAAGAGCAACAAATAACAGAGAATTTTCAGTTCACCTTAACTTCTATGCAAAAGAGTCGTCGGAACTGTTCTGCCATTATTTTCGCTTCCGCCCTGATAACTAGGACAAGCTACAGCAGACAATTGAACGCTAAAAATTGCTATTGTTTCAATTTTAGCCTAAGCTTGCAAAAAATCAATTAGAAAGCAAATTCAAGTTTTCACTGATAACCATAATTAGTAAAAGTATAGGGCGAATGGAATTCGCGCCTACGCGGACTCGCGAAGATTTTTAGATGAATTAGTGGGTATTGGGGGCTTTTGCAGCAAGTCTAAGCTTGAATCAGAAGTTGACTGCGGTGGATATGCGCTAGTTCAAATGTTAATGGCGAACTTGCTATTTGTTCGAGCATAAATATTACTTGCTCTGGGCGCAGTTGAGTACCATCATTTTGACAGCTACCTATATAGCGGAAAACTACTGTTTGGTTGTCTGGCGCTGCGACTACTTCTAGAGCAAATAAGCGATCGCGCAAATTTACCATCACAGTTTTACCAGACTTAGTTGTATGCTCCCACCAAATAGTATCTATAGCTTTAACTGTCTCTACCCAATCTTGCCATTGAGTTATCGGCAGATGCTTTTGGGTTGTAATAGTAAGCAAATACTCAGCTTTTTCGAGAAATTTCGCTGCTGCTGGAGCTTTAAGCTCGACTGATTCAACTTGATAGATTGGTAAATTCGCTGGTAGATGCGCGATTAATTGTTGTTTAAAAGCTTCTAGATCGACTTCTTTGGTTAATTCAAAGTCAATAATTTCACCACTACTAGTTACGCCCAAAGGTAACGCCATTGCGATCGCCATTCGGGGGCTAGGGTGAAATCCACCACTAAAGGAAATAGGTAAACTTGCTCGTCTCAGCACGCGATCAAACAAGCGCAGCAAATCCAAGTGGCTAATTAAAGCTATATCCCCCAATTTGCCAAACCAAACCCGTACTCGTTGTAATTTATCGGTATTCGGCACAAAGTCCCCAGCAAATTCAGGAATAGCTGGCGGTGCAACGACAACATTATGACCAAAATCAACACTACAGACTCCGCAATGAGAGCAGCCATCAAAAGAGCAATCAGGCACTGTCGCCGCAACCAAAGCCTTCTGCAAGTCAGCTTTTAGCCATTCTTTATCAATACCTGTATTGATATGATCCCAAGGCAAAGGCAGTTCCAAAGCCTCCAAAGAATTAGCAAATGCTAACTCCTCCCCTGCTCCCCCTGCTTCCCCTGCTCCCCCTGCTCCCTCTACTTCCATCTGACGGTACTTCCACCCCAATCCAGACTCAGAAATCGCCTGCTCCCAGGCGCTATAAGCGCGATCTACGCTTTCGTACCACGAATCCATACCTGCGCCCAATTCCCAAGCGCGACGGATAACAGCAGCAATGCGGCGATCGCCTCTACCAACAAAATCCTCCATCGCGGAGATCCGCACGTCGGTAAAATTGACCTTTAAATTTTTCATCCGGCGAAACTCTTGTTTAAGCAGCCATTGCTTGCGCTTAAATTCAGCTTTGGTTACGCAATGCCACTGAAAGGGTGTATGCGGCTTGGGTGTGAAGTTAGAAATTGTCAGATTAATACTTAAAGGCTTTCTGCCCTGAATACGGCATTCGCGTTGCAACCAGCTAACAGTTTCGGCAATCCCTAAAACATCCTCATCTGTTTCTCCAGGCAAGCCGATCATAAAGTACAGCTTGACTTTATCCCAACCTTGCTGGGCGGCTGTTTTTACGCCCCTGAGCAATTCTTCGTTAGTTAGTCCTTTATTGATAATATCGCGCAGTCTTTGCGTACCAGCTTCTGGAGCAAATGTCAGCCCTCCTTTTCTAGTACCGCCCAGGATATGCGCAATATTTTCGTCAAAGCGATCTACTCTTTGACTGGGTAATGATAGAGAAATATTTTCGTCTTTGAGGCGATTTTTGATTTCTACTCCGACAGCAGGTAAAGCTAGGTAGTCTGAGCAGCTTAGAGATAGCAAAGAGAACTCATTGTATCCTGTCGCCCGCATACCTGCTTCTATAGCTTCTACTACCTGCACAGGTTCTACATCTCTAGCTGGGCGAGTCAGCATGCCTGGCTGACAGAAACGACAGCCACGAGTACAACCGCGCCGAATTTCGACTGTCAGGCGATCGTGTACTGTCTCTACATAAGGGACTAAGCCAATAGAGTAGGCTGGGATAGGAGTAGCAACTCGTCGTAAAATTTTTGTTGGTACGTCTGGGCGATGGGGATGAATCGAGCCATCCTCTGCCATGTCGTAAAACTGAGGTACGTACACGCCTGGGATTTGCGCCAGATCTAGTAATAGTTCTTCTCTACTTAGGTTTGCTAGTTTGCCTTCTTCTAGCACTAAACCTATTTCTGGCAGTAGCTCTTCTCCATCACCCAAGGCAATAAAGTCAAAAAAGTCAGTGTAGGGTTCTGGATTTGATGTTGCTGTTTGTCCACCAGCAAAGATTAAAGGATAAGTCTTATTCCCTTGTCTTTCTTTCCAGGTAAGGGGAATCCCTGCTAAATCCAACATTTCCAGAATGTTGGTAGCTCCCAATTCGTAGCTAAGACTGAAGCCTAAAATATCAAATTCTATTAGTGATGCTTTTGACTCTACCGCAAACAAAGGGGTGCTAGTTGCTCTTAGCTTTGCTGCTAAATCTGTAGCTGGTAGGTAAGCGCGATCGCATAGTTGACGCGGTTGGGCATTGATAATGTTGTAGAGAATGATATGCCCTAAGTTGGATGCACCCACCTCATATACTTCTGGGTAAGTTAGCGCCCAGCGCACTATTACCTCATTCCAATCTTTATGCACCGAGCCTAACTCGTTACCTAAATAACGAGCAGGTTTGAGGATATCCGCTGTTAATAGTTTCTCAACCGCTACTGCCACTGTTACTAACTAAAGCTATTTTGCTCTAACTTAGCACTTATTATTTACCAGCGTTCGCCTAAAGAGTTTTGAAGTGTAAAGTAAGCAATTGCGAACTCTAAAGCCCATAACTAGTCAAAAACAAACTTTTCAAAGCTTTGAGGCTCATTTGCTTAGACGCAATCCCAATTTATACTTCCTACCTTGAGTTGACTTGCTGTGACAATGTGATCCCGTCTAGCTAGGCGAGTACTTTTTCAAAAGCGGCAGCATCTTCAAATATTTCAAATACTCTGTCGAGTTGTGTAAGTTCAAAGATAATGCGAATTGATGGCGACACGTTGCAAAGGCTAAAACGTCTGCCTAGAGATTGGGCTAATTTCAAGCTAGATACTAATGCCATTAATCCTGCGCTATCTAGCGACTCTACTTGTTCTAAACTCACTAAAACATTAGCGTCGTCATCTTGCGCTACTGCTTTGACCATTCTTTGCTGAAATTCACCAGCATTTGCCGCATTAATAGCGCCATGAGGACAAATAACTGTAACTTTTGGATAAGCGATGGTTGTTGACATTAATTTGTACCGAGGACTATTAGTTAATTACATAAACTTAATTTCATCAGAAGCAATCGATTTTGATATCGACCGCACGGCTGAACTTTATTTTTCAGCTTGTGTTCTAAATTTACCAGTGTTTATAAAACTTAAAAGTGTACTAATATACAAAACTCTTTAAACATTGTTTCTAAGCCTTAATCTCTTTACGACCTAGCGATCGCTGCGATCATAATTTGACTTTACTTCTCTAAATCTATCTTTAGGAGTAATTGAATTAGAAACTCTTAGTTGTGAATGATACAGCTACTCTTATTAGAAAAGCTGCGATCGCATTTACAAAAATTGAGAAGGGAAAATTAGCAGTTTTTGCTACCAATCTTCTTTTTGGGTTCAATTTATTGAGGAGCAAATTTCCAAGTTATTGCCATAAAACTCTCAAAAATATCCAAATCCTAGTCAATTTGTAGTTTGAGGTAAATTGCCAACCTACTAAATTTGACAATAATAGAGGATTGAGATATTGAATGCTCAGATTCTCTATGCGTTGATGATGCAATTAACTTTGAGTTAACCTAAGTTTGGAAAATTTGCCGTTGAGCGGACGAGGGCTAGGCAATGTCAAAAATAAAATTACCTCCTCAATAGCTGCAAAAATAATGTAGCTTGGCTTGATGCAGCTAGCATACAGAACAATTGGTAAATACAAATCTATCTATAGATAGACTTTCTATAGATTTGACAGCATTGCCTTTCTTAGCGCCCGTAAACTGTGGTATTGTGCTTTCTACTAGCGGGCAGCCGTCAGTTATGACTGATAAGCTTTTATCGGTGGGCTAGAAGGCGATCGCCAATTGCCGATAGATTTATTTATATAATTTGTTGCTAAATCGACATGCAGTTTGCTAAACGTTTAGAAAAAATCCCTCCCTACCTATTTGCTGAAATTGATCGCAAGCGCGACGAAATGGTTGCTAAGGGAGTTGACATTATCAATATGGGAGTAGGCGATCCAGATAAACCGACCCCTAGTCCAATTGTCCAAGCAATGCATGAGGCGATTGACGATCCGAGTACCCATAACTATCCACCTTACCAAGGCACAAAAGACTTCCGCGAAGCAGCAGTAAGATGGATGGAAAGACGGTTTGGAGTTAAAGACTTAAACCCAAATACTGAAGTAGTTTCTTCAATTGGCTCTAAAGAAGCAATCCACAATACATTTTTAGCTTTTGTCGAAGCAGGAGACTATACACTCATTCCCGATCCTGGCTATCCGGTGTATCGCACTTCGACTATTTTTGCTGGCGGCGAGTTTCATGCTATGCCTTTATTGCCAGAAAATAGTTTTTTACCTAACTTAGATGCGATTCCGCAAGAAGTAGCGCGCAAAGCTAAATTACTTTGGATCAACTATCCTAATAACCCTACTGGAGCGCTTGCAGATCTAGAATTTTTTGAGAAATTGGTAGCGTACTGCAAGCAGTATGACATCTTGCTTTGTCACGATCATGCCTATTCAGAAATGGCTTACGACGGCTATAAGCCGCCTAGCGTGTTGCAAGTACCTGGCGCGAAAGATATCGCAATTGAGTTTCACAGTCTGTCTAAGTCATACAATATGACTGGCTGGCGGGTTGGTTTTGTTGTTGGTTCAAGTCACGGGATCAAAGGCTTAGGGCAAGTAAAGACAAACGTAGATTCAGGCGTATTTAAGGCAATTCAACGAGCAGCGATCGCCGCTTATTCTACTAGCGAACAAGAATTGCAAGCTGTAATGTCGGTTTACCAAACTCGGCGCAACATCATTGTTGAAGGATTGCAATCTTTAGGCTGGGAAATTGAAGCTCCCAAAGCCACGCTTTATGTATGGGCGAAAGTGCCTCAAGGTTATACTTCGACAGAATTTGTCACGCTGTTGTTAGATAAATGCGGGATTATTGTTCCTCCTGGTAACGGCTACGGCGCAGCAGGAGAAGGCTTTTTCCGTATTGCTCTTACCGTTGCTGACGAACGGATGCACGAAGCAATTAAACGCATGAAAGAAGCTGGCATTCGCTACGCTTAAGATTCGTTCTTTTGCGCCTGCCAAAGCCGCCCAATAAACTGATTGAGTTGCGCACGCGCAAGAGAATTTGGCTCGTGTTGTGCTGGTTCTGCAAATAAATGAGTCAAAAAAGGCAGAATTTCTGTATCCAAAGCAGGACGAAACAAAGCGCAAGACCATAGCAGATCGACCGTTGGGCGCAAGTCATAGCTCAACGGTTCTGCGGACGCGCGCTCGCCCTGGGGAAATTCTACTAGCAATATAGGGCGCACCCAACACACTTGACGCGATTCTACAACTTGGATAACTTCAGCATATAAACAGGTATGTTGATGCTCCAAACAAACAATCTGTAGCGGTTGAAAATCGCACTGCAAGCCCATTGTTATTAACTCCATAGCAGCAATATCTATAAGCTGCCATTTATCTTCAAGTATAAAGAACTCTAGCCTCTTGTCCCTTTTACTCCCAAAGAGCGATCGCACTTGCTTGCGATACGCTATAACTTAAATTAATGAGTGTTAAGCCATTGCTTGACTGCTATTCCAGTTGTAATTAGTAACCAAAGAGTGGAAACCCGTGTCTGTTGAAACTATTGAGCAGCGTTCAACCGCCCGTAAACTTGCCCCTCAATACCGCGTTTTACTGCACAATGACGACTTCAATAGTATGGAGTTCGTAGTGCAAACCTTAATGCAAACAGTAGCCAGTATCACTCAACCCCAAGCTGTCAGTATTATGATGGAGGCACATAGTAACGGCATAGCTTTAGTGATTGTTTGCGCTCAAGAACACGCTGAGTTTTACTGCGAAACCTTGAAAAACCACGGCTTATACAGCACAATTGAGCCTGATGAATAAATAGGCGCTAAAGGTTGCAGAAAATTAACCTTGTCCGTATAGCCAGTTGCCCAGCCCCAATTCGGCTCAGTATATTTATACTCGTGCTGTTGATGTTGTGGCTGCCTCTAGCTGCACCTATTTATGCTTGGGGACGCGATCCAAATTTGGTTAGCATCTTGACAATGGTGCTGCTGTACGGATTATTTATTTATCTGGTAAGGGTTTGGGGCGATCGCGTTTACAATCAACCGCGCATCCTCCAAAGTTACGGTTTAGTAAATACTAAACGCAACGCTCAGGAAGTGCTAATAGGGCTGGGAATTGGCTTAATTGCCGTTCTCAGTCTCTTTAGCTTAGAAGGCTGGTTTGGTTGGCTGGTGTGGCGGCAGAATGTTGCCTTACCAAAAGTAATTTTAGAAGGTTTGGCAAGCGCGATCGCAGTTGGTTTTGCTGAAGAATTATTATTTCGCGGCTGGCTGCTGGATGAGTTGCAACGTGATTACCGCCCGAATGCAGTGTTATGGGCAACTACTTTAATCTTTGCCTCGCTGCACTTTATTAAACCACTACCTGATATGCTGCGCACAGCGCCACAATTTCCAGGATTAATATTGCTGGGATTAACACTAGTATGGGCAAAACGCGGCAGCAAAAACCGCCTTGGTTTGCCCATTGGCATTCATGCAGGGTTAATTTGGGGCTATTACATTATTAATGTCGGGCAGCTAATTAAGTATTCCAAGCAAGTACCTGACTGGATTACAGGCGTTAACCAAAATCCATTAGCTGGTATTGTAGGGATTGTATTTTTAAGTGGAATAGCTGTAGCAATGAGAAAGCGATCGCACTTTAAGGCTAATTAAAGTATGGGGCGAATATAATTCGCGACTACACAGGCGCTCGTCCGCCTGCGCGGACTAATATACTTTTGGAAGCGGTTTAATGCTTGGCTGAAGTACCAACTAAACAAGCACCTGTAAAATTAACTCCAGCTAGGTTAGTACCTTCCATCTCAGCACACAATAAATTAGCGCCTGTAAGATTTGCTCCTGCTAAATTGGCATTGCGTAAATCAGCTTCCTCAAGATTTGCTTCTTGAAGCAGTGCGCCTTGCAAGTCTGCTTGACTAAGGTTTGCACCATGTAAATTCGCGCCACTAAGGTTGACTCCGCGCAAATCCGCGCCGCGTAAGTCTACGCCTTGTAAGTTGACACTCATTAAATTTGCGCCACTTAAAAAAGCTCCAGCAAAAGATGCTTGCGATAATTTAGCACCCATTAAGTTAGCGCCTCTGAGGTTGCTACCGCGCAAGTCGGCTCCGCTAAGATCGGCTTGCATTAGGTTTGCTCCGAGCAAGTTTGCCCGTAAGTCAGTACCTACCAATTGGCTGCCAAGCAAATTTGCTCCATCTAAACGCGCTCTTTCTAGCTTAGAGCCAGAAAAATTTACTCCAACTAGGTTGGCTCCAGCTAAATTGATACCAGTAAGATCGAGCTTGGAGAAGTCTTCATCTTCTAGGTTTGCTCCTGGCAAGTGGACAATTTGTCCTTTACGGATAGCTTCAATATTCACGGCTGTTCACTCTCTCTTCTTCAGCATTTGACACATCTGCGCCTTGCTGATTGTCAATTAACCACATTCCGGCACTAATTTTAGGTGATGCTACTGATAAATTTAAACCTTGTTGCAATCCCATCACCAAAAGTTCTAGGGTATCGATTAGTTTTGGCTCCCACATAGTGCCTTGTTCGGCTCTAAATTCGGCTAAAACTTGCAACAATACAGCTTCGCCACTGTGATGCGATGCTTGTAGTACCATGACGCGCTGTTGGAAAGCAGCAGCTAAACCTAAAATTCTTGATTCTACAGGAATTTCCTCGCCAGCTAATCCCGCAGGTTGCCCGTCACCGTTCCACCATTCGTTTTGATGCGTGATAATTTGGGCGATCGCACTCATTCGGGGCATCGTCCGCAATACTTGCGCTGCTGGTACTAGCGGGCAACTAGGAGCTTCACCGTACTCTACCGTAACGGTAAATGGGGCTACGCGATGAAGTAACCCAGCAAGGCGCAAGCGCTTAAGCTGCCATGCAGGCAAATCTATCATTTGCCCTATAGTTTCTGCTATGGCTGCTACTTCTGCCCCCGCCATTTGGTTATTGGTGTCGGCGATATCAATTAGCTGCGCCAAACGGAGAAAGGCTTGCAGTTCGTTGGAAACTAAGTTGTTGTCTAGTTCTTGTTCGTGCGTGCCGATTTTGCCGCTGTGGACATCAATTTCGCTAGTTTGGAGGTAATCGACGACGCGGTGGACAATTTCGCCTAAGTCATCTTGCTCGGTGTTGGGGATAGCGGCAGCTATTTCTTGGGCTTGGTTAGCTAGTTTTTGGGCGAGTTCTGGGTCATAAGTTTGGATGTGGGCGATTGCTATATCGATTGTTTCTTGGACTAATCCTGGCTCAAATGTCCAAAATCCATAGAATTTCCGCTCTAAGTCCGTTGCTGGCTGCCCTGCTGTCCCATAGTCTGCGTCTGATAGTTCTTGACACAGTACCATTGCTGTATAGCTCGGAGCCATTATCATCAAGTGCCATTCTTGGGCTACTGGATCTTTTGGCTCTAATCCTACAATCTCTACATTCGCTAGCTGGCTAGTACGATGTTCGGCAAATCCAGCATCTGGCGCAGCCATGATTGCTACTTGAGTTGAATTTTGGGCTAGATCGTAGTACCTATCCGCTTCTTGCAGATACCATTTACCGCGTTGGAAGGCTGTAATTACTAGGGGAGGAGTGCTAGAAGTGAGGATACAGTCTTCTAGAGCGTGACAGAGGGCTACTAGGGTGTTTTTGTAGTAAACCCCAAAGTTCAGGGGTCTTTTGTCTGTGTGAGCGGCTGCTAGCTGCTGTAATATTGAACCTTGTAACATGGTATATTTTGTTTAAACGAACCGCAGAGGTGCATTTGGAGGGTCAGAGAAAAGAAAGGGGAGTGTGGGCTAGGAAGCTGTTACTAGTTGTTTTTGAGTTGAAGTAATGGGAGCGCTGAGGGCTTCTTCTAGATCGGACTTGCCTAGTTTGGCTTCTAAAATGTCCATTACTTCACGCCCGAAGTCGTTGGGGTTTTGTCTCCATGCTTGCAGGCAGATTTCACCAAAAAATGAGCCTAATGGTTCTGGGTTCCATAATAGTTTTTTGGCTGTCCAGGGCATTAAGCTCATAGGATCGTAGTCTGGCTTGAGGATGCCGTTATTGAAGGCGTATTCTTCTAGATGGGTATGAGGTTGCAGCCCGATGAAGAATATTGCAGGTTCTACTTTGTCTGCTCCGAAGATTTTTTCTAGTTCTCGGTGGTATGCTATGGTTTGCCGGATAGTTTCGGGGCGTTCGTCGATGACGTTGAATGAGTAGTTGACGGATACTAAGTCGTTGAATCCTGCGGCTTTGAGATCGCGGCAGTTTTCTAATACTGTGCGCAAGTTATAGCCCATGCGCATTTTACGGACTAGTTCTTGAGATC
>QQTW01002895.1_pt1 | contig 12590 bp, 9 predicted proteins | sample 1904831 | NCBI WGS metagenome assembly QQTW01 (sample SAMN09435610, study PRJNA476489) | Subsurface metagenome, whole genome shotgun sequencing project. | reverse complement strand
CGACTTGGCCGGTCCTTTGCTGGAGACGGTACGATTGTTGCGTAGACTATAGGACGCTGCTCTCGCTTCGGCGGCTGCGGAGAGTTTGGTGGTCATGCCGGGTGAAACCATACCGGCAGCGCTGCCCTTGCGTGGGTTGGCTGGAGCGAAGGTACCGCTTGCGCCATCTTTGCGAGGTTTGACGGCGTTGGCCAATGTAGACTGCTGTTCGTCACCTGCCGTTCCGGTCGCACTCGGGTCCCGAGAAACGAAACACGCACTCTTGAACTCTTGGATGGGAGTTCTGGATTCGTCGGGAAACAAAATGACGTCCCAATTCTGATATCTCATGCTTGCGGTAACTTGGTCTTACCACTATGCAATGAGTACTTCGATATGGCTATGCAATACAGTAAAGCGATGAAGCGATGAAGCAAATGGGGTTGCAAGCAATGGTGGAAGCAAGTGTTTGTTGTGGACTGAAATGTGTTTGGGACGAGCTGTGAAGTTGACTGTAGATGTAAAGAGAACTAGACTCTAAACAAAAGCAGTTGCCTCCCGACAACGGCATCACTTATGCCTTCCGTTGTGAAAGTGCAATTTGACACTTTCGGAAGGAGTTTTTGGATATGAAGTGCCGCTTCTTGCATTGGGAAAGACTGCGCGAGGAAGCTGCCATTGCTTGTCCTGTAGGCACTCGAGCTCGAGATCTTAGGCTGAGATCAGCAGGCCTAACCAGAGCGTGACCATCACAATTCAAAGCTCCCCCTGAGATTGCGGTATCTGTGAGGTCCTTGGGACACTTTGTCTAATGTGGTAAGCTTGTGTCCTAGGAAAGTTCTTGACAGGTAATTGTGAAGGTGGTGGTGGTGATTTGCGACTGACTTCGAGACCGTATCTTGACTTCGGTCCACCAAAGAGATGCCTCAAACAACAAGCAATCAACGTTTCAGAGATCCCTTCTAAGTTCGTCAATGCCCTTACTGATCTATCCTTACCATTCGCTTCAATGCAGATAATCGCGGAACGCCTCGTAACTCGGCTTAGCGATCCGCAAACGATAGTCACTCACGCTCAAGAAACTGCAATGCTCAGCGCCATGCTTCTTCCTTTGCTATACATACAATTACACCACGAGATCTAGTGCTTGGCAACCATAATCCCAGAGCAGAGTAATCAGCACACACAAGCACAGGCCATTAGGCAACATCAAGCCCTCAACTCGGATGACCCAATTCCAACCTTCTAAGATGCGATTGGTGCTTCGTGGGATAGAAAGGAAGTAACGGCAGCCAAGGATGAGAGAATTAAAGCAAGGTAAGGTACCAGAAACATAGTATGTGGGAAGGTACCTTGGTGATTAAACTGCACGCACATGAGCAGGAAAAATGGTACCTGAAGGGCACCTTCCCCGGACTGAACCTGAAATGGTAGGAAGCTTCCAAATTACACCCAGCCGAGCAAGAGGACGCCGTAACTCTTGTACATACTTTTGCTGGTACCAGCTACTGCGCGAAGACACTGTCGTAACCTCTACCGTCCGCCTCCAGCCGGTCATTTACACCTTGCTTCTGGTGCATGTACATGTCGTTCATGCGACGCACAGGTATCGCTTCGATAGGGCCAGGTGTGTCAGTTGATAGCGCGCCCGGTGGCCCGTGGGGTGGTCCTTGGCCAGGCATTGGAGGCGGATGCATGTGTGCGGCGTGTGGACTATGAGAGCGTCGGTGATCAGCTTCGTGCCATAGAGAGAAGTCAAAGGATTGCCCGGTTGAGCTAAAGTGGAAAGCTACGGAAGCTGCTATGCACGAGAGAGCGTTCGAGAGAGCACATTAGGGGCAATCGGGAAGTTCTGCCGAAGGGCGGAAACATAGAGGGCCTGCATGTCTGTTTGGGACGTGGAATTGATTCATTTGCAAATCGAAGAAAAGGCTGCAAAGGCGGGAGGGCCGAAAATGCAGGCCATGCCCCCCTAAATGCAACAAGGGCCAATGTAGCTACAGTGAAGGTAAAGCGTGCCTTTCCTCGAATGTTCCCGAAAAGCGACTGTTAAACAGCCAGTCTAAGCCTCTAACAAAACACGTAGAAAGGACTTTTGCAGATTGCCACCCAGAAGAACTGAGAAACGCTAAGCGGAAAAGGCCCGTCAAGAGCTAGGCAGTTTCAGGGAAACGAAGGCTGACTGAAATGATGCACGAGGTATCATTGATTGACGCGATGCTTCCGCTACAGAGTTTATGAAGACAAAAGATTCTTACTGTGGCCACGTTAGAACATATAAACTGCTGTTGCTCTCGAGTTTGCTTACCTTCATTGGAGCAAAGTTGCCATACGGATGCTGAGGAGGCATACCCATGGACGGGTAAACCGGAGGTGGAGGTGCTGGTCGGTAAGGTGTACCAGCAGGACCGGAGTTGTTCTGGCTGCGACCCCAACTTAGACGGACCCTCGAGTTTCCGATTGGATACCCCTGCATTTGATTGATGGCCATTTCGGCTGCGTGGCGTTGCACGAACTGAACGAACCCACATCCCTTGCCCGGAGGAATCTTGACATACGTGATCTCGCCAAAGCCCTGGAAGAAAGAACGAAGCTCGTCTTCCGTGACATAACCGGAGAGACCGCCAACGAAGACAGTTGTGTTGTTCGGATCGGTGAACTGGTTCATCGGTTGAGGAGCGCCATAGTAACCGATAGGAGGTGCGCCCATGGAGTACATGCCGACAGGTCCCGGTGTACCAGGCATACCCATGCCAGCTGGCCCACCACCGCCGGCCTTGTTCTTTGGCGTTGCTGTAGAAATTCGCATGGGTCGGTTACCACAGTACACGCCCTGCATTTCGGAGAGAGCGCGCTGTTGATCGCCTTCGTCCGAGAAACGGACGAAACCATAACCACGAGACATCCCGCTGATTGGATCGGTCATGATCTTCGCGGATTTGCATGTCGGAAAACGGTTCTGGAAGAGCGAGACCAGAACATACTCATTGACTTCGGGACCGAGATCGCCAACGAAGATCGAGTACTCGGGACCACGGTCGTCTCGACTGCACAGAGTCAGTAAAACTTCCCTCGGGTTTAGAATGGCACAGGTTTAGGGTACCTCCTATCAGCCAGACCACCACCGGACGCCCAGTTCAGCTTGAAGGGGCGGTTTGAATTAGGAATGAGCTGGCCATTGAGGGTTAAAGCTTTGGCTGCTGCAGCCGGGCTGGTGAAGTCGACGAAACAGTATCCAGCATTGCTGCTGCAGATCAGTGTGTGTCGGCGCAAAGGGTTAGAGCGTATGAGAAGGCCTACCCTGAGAATTTGTCCCGGATCATCTTGACATTGACTTGCTCGCCCATGCCAAACCAGACGCTCCGAACAAAGTTTTCGTCGATCCATGGTTCGAGTTCGCCCATCCTAATTCACTTGTCAGTCGTCGTCACTAGGAATCGATGTTTGTGAAGTTGATCATTGTCCCTCACTGTGACCATCCACGAGGATCGCAATGATATACACCACTGGGTTGTGGTGATTCACAGAGAGCAAAGGGAGATGAACTGGTTGCGAGGCAGAGAAGTGCGTACCATAACGTAGTTTTTGCCTCACCACCTTGTTGTGGTCCACCAGCGGCACTAGGGTCGCCAGGATTGCCGGGTTGGAATTGAGCCTGAGGATTGTCGGGATGTTGACCGACCATGGGTGCATCCTGCTGCTGGGGTGCGCCTGGTCCCGGCCCGCCAGCTTCCTGCTGGACTTGCTGGTTGTTGAAAGAGTCGTAGTTCTGGAAACTCATTGTGACAGATGTGTCGCGAGTATTGGGGTTCGGTACCAATTCAGCTGTTCGTAGCTAGCTATGAAGGTCCGTGAGGTCGTAGCGGGGTCGTTTGACGATGTGAGGAACGAAGTGACGGAAAGGCCCAAGATTAATAGATCAACCGCCTGAATCGATAGTGAATTGTAATCAGCTTGAGAGCTCACATGCGCCTTGGAGTTCAGCCCGTTGATGGATGGGTGGGATGAGCTCACGAAGTTATTCACTACAATGCCCGCTAAGATAAGATCCGTGAAACACTCGTCGATATCCGTATAACGTGATGCGAACGGCCGTTGCGAAGGACTGCAGTATGAATATTCGATCGAGGCGATACTGCACGCACAAGCAGGTTGAGGATCTTAGTCGTCAGAAGAGTGCGAATGGAGAGTGGCAGATTTGAGCAGATTTGAGAGGAACCCAAAGCAGACTTTTGCAATAACACTGCGACCGGATAACTTGAACGCTTGCGTGAGTCGTTAAAGAGTGACGAGCTTCAATCAAATGGCCGACCTGAGAAAGGACCTCTCCAGGTGTGTAGAACGGTACGATCGCAAGTCTAGAAATTGGCCGGTCAGTGTCTGAATCTCCAGGTGGTTTGGTAGTTAGTGAGCGCGTGAAACCGCAAGGACAGCCGATTCCGAGGGCGCGATTGTTTGGTTCACGGACAATTGCGCAGGGTTGCCAACGAAGCGCAGCTTGCGACAAACGAGGTGTGGTAGTCGAGGTAGTCAGTGTTCAGTCAACGAATCGCTTACGCCGTGGCGATCTTTGGTAAGCTGTGGAGCAAGGGCTGGATGATGTGTGATAGTGGGATGGTCGATAGGGATGAATGGCATCAAACGTTTGCATTCCAGGTGAATTTTGTCGTCCCGATTTGAGTAGGGCCAAGATGATAGGCAAGGAGGGATGTTTTTGGTGACGTGCCCCCGGATGATCGGCCTCGTTCAAGAGAAGAGCGAGCGAGTCGAAGGAGAGAAACCCAGCAAATGCGAGGGGAAAGAAGGATTGGTTTTTCCGGGTAAGTCACTCACCAGGTCACAGAGCCAAGGCAGTGTTGGGATGTGCAGTACGGTAGAGTACAGAAAAGCAGAGACTGCAATCCGATGATATGGCAGACACCCAAGAACACCGGCGCGGGCACAAAAGGGACACGAACGACGGAGGGGAATAACCCACAAAGAGACGAGAGATGCAGTTGATGGGGGGGGTCGGCGACGAAAGGATGTTGACGGTGGTGGGAGAAAAAGGAAGAGAAGAAAAAGAAGAGTCGGCGGAAGTAGAGGAAGAGCAAGAAGAACATTCGGAATAAGCGGAAGCGGAGGGGAAACAATAAGTTAATCGTAGGTAGGTAACTACAGTACAACACTTTTTTTCTTCCTTTTCCTTTTTCCTTTTACCTTTTTCGCAGCCCATAAAGGTAAGGTAACTTATTCGGATTTTGCGTCTACGAGTAGGGATCTGGTACCTCGTACATTGAAAATCCAGTTTGGTTCCAAGCCAACCAGCCAGCCAGCCAGCGAGCAGCCCAGCCAGCAGCCAGCGAAATCCTTATAAATAATAAGCGGCTAAGCCTACGAATAATGAAGTCACTCCTTCGGTACCCTTAGCTTTTGAGTTCCTTACGATACGCGGGAGAGTAATCTTCCTTACGAAGTACAAGGTGCGGTATGGTACCGTACCTTAGCTGGCCTGGTCCCCGTTCCTGAACATCATCGGTACATTAGTATCGGCACATCAGTGGAGTTTGTCAATTCGTTCCAAGTGTTTGGTGCTGGATGAAGCCACGTTGATCGATAACGTTACCTACCGTAGTAAGCAGGCTTTCTATTCGAATTCCCAAGTCCCTGGAGGTGGGTGGTGGAATGATGTATACTGTATCGATCGTTTTCTGGTAAAGTAGGTAAGTTACCTTAACTTATAACGTTACAGTACCTTAGTCTTTGCCTGCAAAACCGATCCACAATTTGTGATCTTTGATAACCGAGGGGATCGCCTTTGATCCGCATCACATCAACTTCCAATCAGGTGGTTACAGTATTGAAATTCAAACCTTCCACCATAAGGTATCCTCCACCCAAGTAACGGTATGTATCAACGAGAAGGAAGAGAATAAACAAAACACAGGTTGCTGATCTCTGTCGCTCGTGTTGCTGACACAAAATGGTCAACCTCATTACACAGAAAAACAATCTTCGTTCCTTGTTGCCGTGTCGGCAGATCGGCAAGTCATTGACGAACTATACCAGGTAGGTAGGTTGAGACCAGGCGACATAAAATGTGGCAGAGCTATGTGCTATAGGTAAGTGTGTCTAACTGTGCCACCACTTTTGTTGCCACACCCGGAACCATTCGATTCCGGCCGGATGACTCGCATTTGATTCTGATCACGGGGTTGCACACCGAGCTCTGAATCTGGCATTCACAGCTCGGACAGTTCTCTCTTACTGCATTGCTTTGATTAATCTTCTGCGACTGGAAGTCGGAGCGAACTCATTGATTATATTTAGAGGAACGGGATGAGCTTGAGTAGATGAGTGCATGTGCGACGAAAAATCAAAATGGTATCTTGAAGACTCCACTGGATGCTCCCGGGTCCATTACATTCACCGCCAGATGCCCCCCATCCGTTTCCCCCACTCGGGCCAGTACGCCATAGATGATCCGGACCCTACCTGCCTATGCAGCTCCCCCGTCTGTATCGACGTCCGTTGCTTTCGGCGTCGACCCCATGCTCATGTCCAGGCTGCTGGTCTGCTTGCGCACCAAGGAACCCTTCTCGTCGAAATCCAGACCGAGAATGTTCAGTCCCGTATCGTCGCTGACCGTACTTTCCCCCAGCCGTTGCCGTCTGTCGTCCTGCCCCATGAGTGCGGGAGGGCGCTGTCGCATTGCCTTGGCTTTGGCTAAGCTGATGGTCTTCTGTTGGTACGTCGAAATGATCGGTTTGCTCTCGTCGCGGTCGATGGTCGCCTTCATCAGGGCTGCCATCCACAGTCGACCTTGCTGGAGATTGTCGACGGCGAAATAGTGCACGGTGGGCTTGGTGAAGTTGACTGCGCGAGAGAGGCCGGTGCGCGGCGGAACTAGCTTGAAGATGAACATGCTGTCGCCACCGGGCTTGTGATGCGTGCCGTTCGATGGAGCGGCTGCTTCGGTGGAGGCGGCCGTCGACGTCGGTGCAACCGGTGGCGAGGTTGGCGACGCTGTCGCGCCGGTGATGGTAGCGTGTAGGCCAGTGATGCGATCGGTATCAGCTGGAAGGACCCGGTGGGAGGATATGTCGATGAGACCCTTTTCCTGGTCGTCGTTCTCGGAGTAGTAGTACGACAGACGGCGACCCCGCAGGATGAACAAACGTGGCTTCCATGTTGTCATGAGGTTCGAGGACTTCTTTTTCATCCACCCACTATAGTCGCAGCCGACCATCTGCTCTTGTGGTGACTTTCTTTCGAGTCCTCTTGTATATGCGCTGGTAGTCTTCTTCGACTTTCGACGAGTGGTGCCAGTGCCGGAGACGACACTGGCCGCGTTGCCTTGAGCCCCCTTCAACGAGGCATCCGTGCTTTCGAGGTCGAAGCTCTTGGAAGCCCCTGAAGGCGTGCTTGAACCTGTGCGAGTTGGGGACTGTAATGGCGACTCCTTGACTGGGGAAGGTAATGATGCAGGAGACGTCACCAGAGCTTTTTCGCTCCCAGTGACAGCATCCGATATAGCTCGGAGACCCATCACGCGTGGTTTCTTGGTTGACTTCTGGGTTTGTTGGCCGATTATAGACGTTTCGACGCCGTTGGAGGATTGATTGGCCGGTTTGGATGAGGTTGAAGGGTTCTTGGTCGGCTTGTGATCGTACTCCAGTTTGGTTACGGTCGGAGAGATGGACGCGTTTGATGTGGTGACGGGCGACTCACCGTCATTGACGCTGGAGTTTCGGAACCGATTCCTGATTGAACCAGTGTGATATATCATAGCTGCCGGTGAGGTCATCACGGCCACCGTCTCCCTTATCGACTCAGCACTACCAAATCGAGAGTGCCTCTTGCTCCCAGTAGCACTTCTCCTTCGATGCTCTTCAGTGTAGCTTGATTGCCTCGAGTGAGCGCCCCCCGGACTGTCACGTTTCTTGAGAACATTTCGTGCCCTCCGTCCCTCAATTTCACCTCCAGAGAAGTAACCTCGATCCAGATCTTGAATAGAATTGGAGATAAAACCCGAGTCTCGGAAGTTAGGCTCGAAGGTATTTCTGTCGGAGCTAAGCGACATGCTGTTTCCGCTTACCTCTACAGATGACGTGGGTCGACCATTGGTCATGGGCATAGCGGCGCCCATTGTCCAATGCCTATCGAAAGACGGTTGTTTTCTATGGGTTGCAACGGAAGCTCTGCCTGGCGAGGCTCTGATACCTTTATCTGAATGATTATCTGCCGCCTGTCCAGTGGTCACGTCTATCGACGAATGCCGTCTAGAGTGATTAAGCTCTCGAATCGACGCTGCCGATGGTCGGGATGGACTGTCGGTTCGAGAAGTGAACGTAAACGTGTTCACTGGTGGGTGGTCGTCGGTGCCGGGTGGTGGCGGAGGTGGATGCGACGGTGATTTTGGCATTGCTGGGGATTGACTTCGAGGCTGAACACCAGCTTGCCTTGACTGCCGAACGTCTTGCTTTGAACCTGGTTTTTCCATCAAGCTCGGTATGCGGGGCAATTTAGTCCCACTCATGCTACGGCTATGACCGAGATCTTCGGATGAGCCATCACCACCAGAGCCATTTCCAATCTGGCTTCGAAGTTGCGTTTGTGCTTTGACTTCTTCATGAAAAGCCTTAATCTTGTGCCATGTCCGCAACCTTCGCCCAACTAGGCCAAGGTCAAATTCCTTCATGAAGATAGAGGTCTGATCCATCCCCAACAGTACTTCTCCCGAGATTTCCTGCTCTTGAAAAACATCGCAGTGTCTGCTTTCCACTCCCACATTACGCAAATACTCAGCCACTCGTGCTGGTGTCCAGGCCATGACGTCTGCCTCTGTATAGGCACTACTCTCTTCCTCGTCGGTCTCGTTACCAGTGATGTAAGATAGCCGGTGATCGACGTGACTGCTGTAGTCGCTTCCCGATTCGTTGGGTACCCTGCGTTCTCCAACGATTAGGCTCGAACGAGGAGTATTCATGTCTGTGATGTGCTCGTCGATGACGCTGAGAGTTTCGTTCATAACCGGACTTTCTTCTCCATGCACGCGGTGATTGCTCAGCGCCCTACTGAGACTTCTTGGCGTACTTGAAGATGCTAAAGGGACTGAAGGTATTGGACCCGATACCGTTTGACTTTCACTATGAGCGGTTGATGGGAGTGGTAAAGTCGCATTGAGTGGCGGCGGAGTGACACCATCAGAGCTACGGTACTCTGTCGTAACACCGTTCCATGAAAGCTGTGGAGTAGCTTCTTCGGGAGAAACAGGCGATAGAGTGTCCTGAACGCTCGTAGTCTGAACGACTATTTGGGGTTCTTGCTCGGTTTCTAAAGTTGTCACCGCTTTTGACATAGTTGGAGGCTTCAATATCGATGGTGCGCCGCTTCCCCTGGGAGCTGGTGTGGTATAAACTGCGTATTCAACAATGGTCAGGCTTCAACTTTTGTAGCGTTCAAGACTGTTGACTCCTACCCTCTGGAAAGAGCCCAGTCATCTTGTTCTGCATGTGTTTTCCAAGAAACCACCCGTCACCAAAGTCATCGTCCCGCTCTATCAGTTCAATCCGGTCACCTTTCGCTAGACTTAATTCGTCTGGACTTCGTGCTTGGAAATCGTCTATGAAGCCGGAAAGAGTCAGCGCATATACATTCGAGTGCATAGGAGCCATTGTAGAGAGGCTGGTGCGATGCTGCTCCTCTTGCGTAACCATCATGCATGAAGAGCATCTTTCGGGAAACAACGCAGCCCTGCCAAGTCGCCGCGCAAGACTATAGAAGTAGTGGGTTGAAACTTACGGACGACGAGTAGCATGTCGCCCGGTAAAGCCTTTCTTGGCGACTCTCCTTGATACCGAAAGGTCATTGTGTTCTTTGTGCCGGAGCAAGCCGGATCCAGTATGGCTTTCCACTTTGCTCAAGCCCAAAGCATAGGCAATCACAGTCGAATCGGCACTGTCATCGCTACCTAGGCAGCGACAACTGCGAGATGAGATCAAATGCGCCCGATCCGGAGCTTTGCTTCGCGACGACGTGAGGTCGTACCACTGGGAGGCCGAATTCACAAGGAGTGCATATCGGGTGTATTGTTGACATGCGCTGGAATTGTATGGGATCGTGTTGCAACTTTAGATGAGATAGAGCATTAGGGCACTGTAGGAGAGAGGCCTGTTGATACACATGGGCATACCTCATTCGTACATAACGTTGGACAATTGTTGTTCACGTCCGGAGCTCGGCGGCCAGAGGTTTCACAAGCGAAGGCAAACTCCGTGAACGAGTTTATCGTGCAAAATGTGTACTGATGGTTATTTGAAGAAGATTTAGGTTGTCTACAACGAAGAGGTTCCTTGTTATAACAGTTATGAGTTTCATGTGAAAAAGGCCGAGCTTGATAGAAACTCCGCCAGCCATCCACGTTCAGCGTTGACTGTGAAGGGTCAACCTGATTGTTTTAAGGGGCTCGCGAGGCTTGGTCAGTTGTTTATAGTGAAAGTGCACCTGAGTGGTCAGTATCAGAACCTGGACCGGAGGGTGTTCAGGCTTCCAAGGCGCATTGCAGTTTCTATTCCATCAACAGGTTTTACTCTGTCTCGTGGCCTCAAAGCAACCAGCAGCGGCTTGACCATGAAGAATATCAACGGGGCAACAGGCCCCGAAGCTGCTCCAACTTATGTCCAAGAGAAACTCCCTTTCTTTGTTTTTATACTTCTGAAATCCAAATTATTTCATTCCAAAATCTATACTTTTGTCGAGGACTCTTATCTGCTACTACCGCATTCTTTTCTATCAAGGATCAAAGGACTCCCTAGCCATCTGAGTGTATCCATGGTATAAGGCTCAAGTGGTGGACGGGGAATTACTTTGAGGCCCTCGAACGCAGGAATGTGCATGGATAACGAACATTCAGCTTATTCGGTAGCGTTCAAGCCTAGAAGGACGATATCATGGACCTGGCTCATGCTGCTCTTATTCACGCAACCTCGCAGGCTGAATGATCTGTGCTCTGTGAGCTGTATTCAATTCCTTGCTGTTGCAATCAATGGGAAATGAAGAATACACCTGTAACAAAGTGTCTCCTTATAAGTATAGGCCTGAGTGCTTGTGACCAGGACGTTTGTTCTTCGAAGGGCAACCTAAAGGGTAAGTTGAGGCGGCCACTAGCGGTGGAGTCCCATGTCAACAAAGGCAAGTTCCGTCAAGGTACACGACGAATACATCGATTCTCTGATAACTTATAACGTTATTCAATACTGGCAAGCCGGTGTACTGGTCGCATGAATGCTTATACCATGTCAAGCACCCAGAAGGGTGTTATAAGGAGAGCATAGAGAATATGTCCTACAGCATTCCGCCACTGTTGAAACGACATCAACAGACCGCCAAACCCCTCGCGTCAGTGGCAGGAGATGTCTAAAGGGATCAATTGACTCAAAGGCGAACGTATTCGATCGAGCTCCACTCCATCCCAGGAGTCGTTCGGGGGAGAGGAACAATGCGCTCGCACACGGAACAGCCACATGCAGGCTTCGCTCCGTTGAACTCTACGCTCGCCACATTCCTTGGTGGGAAGCAGAAGTCTTGGATGACCCATGAGTCACCTACTGGATCCTCCTCTGCAATACCAGTCTCTACCAATTCAAAAAGCAGTAAGAGAGCCAATGTCATGTCGAACGAACCAGCACAATCATCTCAATCTAGAAGTGGGCTTCAATCCAACCCTCCATCGCTTCGTTACCCGTCGGTCCAGTGGGCAACGAGACGTGGCTCTTTGGATCAGCCTCCCTCTAATTCGGCTTCGCCCGTACTGGCGAATATACTGACTAACCAACAGAAGGCTTCGTCAGGGCATGTAGTGAGTTCCACGCATGCTGTTTCAGATCCTGTGCTTCCTTCACCGGCACCGAGCGATGATGTCCATCTAGACATGAACAGCAACATTGCCGACTTAGAAAACGAACAAGGAGGTCCTGAACAGAGGAGGCTGATTGATTTGGCCGCCCGGTATGGCGGGATTGATGAGCTCGAGAGGCGCTTAAGCTTCACTGGCGGGTCCGGAACCTCCCCTGCAGACAAGGTCGCCTCGAGAATCGATGGAAGTACCACCACTGTATCTGCTATCAATCACCCATTTCCGACGATGAGATCTCCAGCTCCCATACAGGCACCAAACAAGCGAGCAAGAAAATCTGCTTTGGTCCAACCGCAAGGTGGAAGCCAGGAGCAGCCACACACATCTGATATTAGGATCCCTCACGCAGCGACACAATCTCTTACAGCACCACCAAGTCATTCTCTTAGACAGTATATACCTCTCTTAGATGACTATGTGAGGGTAGTGGCTGGCGTCCCAGGCAGACCAGGCTCAATAGAATTTCCTCGGATACAACTCCTCAAAGATGCTTGTGGCAAGGAGGATTACTTCTATCTCGTACTTCATCAAATCTATTGTCTGTACAGCATTGGACCTCATGCGGTCATGCAGTTACCAGGCTTTGCTGAAGAGCACGCTCGAGCTTTTAAGACGCTTGCACAGCTACTTCTTCAGAACACCATGCTACCGGAGTCCACAAGCGGTGGAAACATTCGCTGGTTGCAACGATCCTGGATCATAGGCCAATTGAACG
>QQTW01002894.1_pt1 | contig 12592 bp, 12 predicted proteins | sample 1904831 | NCBI WGS metagenome assembly QQTW01 (sample SAMN09435610, study PRJNA476489) | Subsurface metagenome, whole genome shotgun sequencing project. | reverse complement strand
AATGCGATAGATCCAGGTACGAGTGGAACCCAACCGCCTTGGAGTAGCAAAACAAAACAAACACCATACAAAACAACCACTGCAATGCCGCTAGCTAGCCCTAAGTGTACAGGTAAGCGGTATTGCCAAGCTATTAATCCGCCAATTACAGACCAACCCCAAATCCAGAGAACCTCCCCCCAAGCCGGAAACCACCACAGCAAGGGCCTGCGATCAACAACAGCACTAAGAATCTGGCTAACCATGTGCGCTTGCACAATTATCCCTGGCATTTCTTCAGAGCGCGATCTATTACCATATGGTGTAGCAAAATAATCTTTGAAACTTGGCGCAGTAGTGCCAATTAAAACAATGCGACTTTTTACTAAATTAGGCAGTTCAGTGTCAATCGAATTACTCAAGATGCTAGAAAGCGTAACTTGTCTAGCAACTAATTGGGAGGAGCGGTAATTGAGCAATATTTGATAACCTAATGCATTTAAGTTGCGATAGCCGCCGATATTTGATTCAAGTTTCGGGAAAACTACGCTGCCAATCTTTAAGTTTCCTTGAGCAGTTCGCTCGAATTCAATACCCTGAGAACCTAGATAAGTTAGTGCTACTCGCAAGCTAAAAGATGTATCCGACTCGCAAGCAGATTGCTCGTCCTTAGACATACCCAAAAGCTGGCGGCGAATGACGAGATCTGGGTCGACTGGAATATCGCTAAAGCTGAGACGATCGCTAGGTACTTCAGGAGGAGGTTTAATTCCAGGATGAACATTTGCTTCGCCAACTTCGCAGATAGCAATAAAGCGATCGCTTTGCTGCAAGTAAGTTTTTAATTCTGGCTGTTTGAGTTCGACTGGAAAATCGCGGTAGATATCCAAGCCAATAACTTGCGGTTGAAAGGGGTGAATTTTTTTAATCAGTTGCGCCAGCGCCCGATCTGATAGAGATGCACTGCGCCTCTCTTGGGAATCTTGATTTTGCACATCTTGTTCAGTTACAGTGACTATTAATATGCGCGGATCGACTTCTTCACTTGGGCGCGATCGCATAGTTTGGTCGAAAGCTTGCAGTTCCCAGCTTTGGAAAATCCCTAGCTGCCTAGCTCCTATTACCAAAGAGCTTACTAATACACTTGCTAACAGCGTAGGCAAAAATCGCTTACCGAGTAAATAGCGATTACTTTGTGGCGAACTGCACCACTGATCCCATGTTGTCGGTACTTCCGCCGGATTTTGACATATTACGGGCAACCAAGTTGCACAAGGGTAATGAGTCTCTAATTTCTGCAACCTTTCTCTTGCCTCTCGTACCGCACTGTATAAAGACTGTCCGCTAGAAAATGAGGAAAGAAAATGCTTTAAAAATTCTTGAGCTACTACATCCGGTACTGCTTCTCGCATCACTATTACTTGCGGAATGTGCAAGGAAGCCAAATCCTGCGCTAAACCTAAGCCATCGCATGAGTTGAAAATTGCTAGCTTTAATCCGCGCTCAATAGCTTTCTTTAAGGCATACTTGAATTTGTCTAACGATAAAGCGTTCTGCTCGTTAAGCTGAATTACTCCTTTTTCCTGACTAGAACTATGACCTGCAAAAAATAAGATATCCCAGCCTTGTTCCCAAAGTTGGTCGCTTAACTGTTCTGGTTGGGGGTTTTCTAGAAATACAATTTCTGCTCGATCTGCTAGTTGCCCTAAAAAAGCGCGATCTTTGCTCAGATTAATTCCTTTACTATCGCCAATAATTGCCAGAATCTTGACTCGACTTCTAGGGGTTGTGACGATCGCTCTATGCGGTTTTTTATAGTCGCAAGCACTTAAAGCAACTTCTGCTTGGGGATAATGTTCAAAGAAGTTCCACACATGCCAGGGGAGCCGTTGGAGCGCGCGATCGTTTGTCTCAATAATTACGCGAATTTCATCACTTGTACTTAATTGCGTTCGTATTTGCCGATCTATTTGGCGAAATGAGTCAGAGTTTAGCCAATTATTAATTTCATCTGCCAACTGCTGGCATAAATCGTCAAACTCAACTTCAGAGACGTTAGTTATATCTCCACTATCAATTTCTATACGAGGACGCAAATCTAACCGTTGATAAAGAGCTAAGTATAGTAATTGCCAGGATTGATATATTTGGGCAATTTTTGGTGCGGCTGGCAAACTGCCTGTAAATTTTGTGGGAGCAGGGTTGCTACAAGCTGACCAAAGCTGAACTGTAACGGCAGGAAAGCCGTTATGCAAGTCACCATTACCTAAGCTCAGAACAACCGATTTATTCATGCCGAGCCTGATCGCACATTAGATTTGGAAAGTCTCTGTAACGCTAACACCACTGGCAGCTACTTGAATACTAAAACATTCCCCATAGTTGCCTCTAAAGTGTTTAAGCTGAATGTAGTTGTCTTGGCTGCGAGATTGTACTTCTTGCAGAACTACTCCAGAATCCGAGAGCAAAACTAGTCTAGTCTCAGGTAATAAGTAATTTTCTCCATTAGCAGGGTGTACGTGTACTAAAATACTTATTTTATCATCGATATCTGGGGCGATCGCGATCAGCAGCACTACAGAGCGGCTGCCTAATTGTAAGCCTAGATCGATCATCTTTGCCCCTTGAAGAGCGGGACTTCTTAAGTTAAAATTGCGCCTCAACCCAAAAGATAAACGCTCTACATCTGTGGAGAAAAGAGCTTCAAGCGACTGCCAGCCAGCATCAAACATATTTTCAAACCATTGACTTAAGTTGGTCTGATGAGTAGACCCAGATTGCGCGATCTTATTCAAATGTACTAATAGTTCTTCAAGCGATCCTAGTTCTGTAAGTGGTATCTCCTCTGTTGAGGTTGTTTGCGTAAATCCTAATAGCGTAGCTTCTTGCAATGAAGAATCAAGCTGCACGGCTACATAACCAATCCGCTCTGACCAAACTTCAGCAGGAATGCGGACGACTTGTGTATCTGGCAAGACAGGGCGACATTCTAATTTACCTAGATTAGGGAGTTCTAAATCAGCTACATCCATGAGGTTTTGCCATACTGGATTCCAACTACAACTAGCTGACCAATCAGTTTTTACTCCCATGCAATTTAGGTAAAATCGTGTAGCATATACAGCTAGAGTATTAAGATAAACCTGCTTTGCTTTTGGGCGATCGCGAAGTTGCCTGCTAAATTGTTGAGCTAGGCGATGAGATTCTGTTCCTAGTGGGATGAAGGTTGAATTTAATAATTCTTTTGACATTTTTTCACTCTATATTAAGTTCAATAATTCCTACAGCTTTCTGCAAAGTAAGGGCAAATTTTTTTAGACAACGGTAGTAGAATTGACTGATTGTCGGGATTTTTAGCTCAAACTTTTCCGAAATATTCTGCCAAGATTTTCCCTCAAGGCGTTGCTTTGCTAAAGCTTGAAAATTAGCTTCGGGATGGTTCCTGATGTGTATATTTTTAAACAGGTTTTCTGGGTCGGATGTGATATATGCTTCAATAATTTCTGTAATTATTGGCTCGTCTTCTTCAGGCGAAGGTAGATTATCCAAATCTGCTAAGGTCATTTTTTGAATCTCAGGCTTGCCCAACACCTTGGAAATAGCATCCCTGAAAAATCGCCGCTCCAATAGAACATTACACCAAGCCATAACTTCTCCACGTTCTAAGTCGTATTTCTCAATATTTCGGCAAATATACAGCAAAAGTTCTTGTCTAGCCTCTTCATAAATTTCTTCATAACGACTTGCAAATTTACCTAGTTGCGGACGACAAAGCCTACCCGACTTCAAAATTGCCTGCATCAGTTGCCCCAGAGCTAGCTGTCGTTGCTGAGTTAATGGTGAGTGCTGTTGGGCGACAAGTGCTAGTTGCTTGAGTCGCTCATCTAGTTTGTCTTTTTCCGTTTGATTCATTTATAACTCTAGAGAGGATAGTTTTTATTAAAACCTCTATTTATTACTCAGGCTTTACACGTAGATTTTATGCAAAATTGGTTACTAAATCTAAAAATCATAACCTAGTAGAACTAGCAAATTATTGTGGCACTTACGACGAAATAGCTAAAACATAAACTAGCTACTACCTTTTACTTTTGCCGTTTTTTAAATTTTCTATGCGCTCTATAAATATTTTCCATTGATAATGGCGATCGCAATTGAGCTAAAACCGCAAAAGCCTGTATAATCCACCTGATTGACGACAAAGTGTAGATTTAAGGGAACAAAAGCTTATGACACGCGCTAATGGTGGCTTTTGGGCTGATTTTCGGAAGTTTATTATGCAAGGCAATGTCATTGACTTGGCAGTTGCAGTAGTTATTGGTGGCGCATTCGGCAAAATTGTTACTTCCCTGGTGGAAGATATTATTACTCCAGCAATTCTTCAACCTGCATTAGCAGCAGCTAACGTCAGCGATTTACAGAATTTGTCTGTAAACGGCATCAAGTACGGCGTATTTCTGGCAGCAATCCTCAACTTTTTAGTAATTGCTTTGTGCATTTTCTTGCTTATTCGTGCTTTTGAAAAAGCCAAGAAAAGGTTTATCCGTAGTGGAGAAGCAGCACAAGCTGCTCTTGATCCAGCAGTTATAGCTCAAGAAAGACTAACAGGCGCATTAGAGCGTTTAAAAACTACTATTGAGTCGCGGCAGATGTAGGAGATTTAACCAAGAAATTAGCGTTGCGCTGCCTATGTTGTTGAAAGATGACAATATTAAGAGCGATCGCACCTATTAGCTGAATGTATGGCAAAATCAAAATTTCAACAGCAATATCCCCAAATGCATACTTGCATTGGGGATTTTTTAGCAACACTGCTGTTATGCTTTCAACTTTTGCTTGCTGCGTTTGATATATGTACCAAAAGCACTAAACCCAAACATTGCTAATGCAACTACTGATGAAGGTACGGGGACTGGTTTGCCGTTGGCATTAGAGCTAAGTTTAATATTGTCAACTAATAAGCTAGAGGCAAAATTTTCATCTCCTACATCCAAAACTCCAAATCCTATAGTGTATCGTCCTGCTGCCGCTAATGATAGAGATTTAGTCTGAATGCCAGTTTCGTAGATAAAAGGTGTTGTATAAGAGTTGGTGAAATCTGAGAAAGTATCTGCTAGTTGAAATACATAGGATGAAGAGTCTTCAAATTGCAACGTAAAAAAGGCAAAATCGTTGTAGTTAGGGTTTGGCTTGTTGAAGTCTATCTTTGATAGGGTATCTTCATCTGTAAGGAAACCAAAATCAAATGATAGAGTATCGTTAGCATTACCAAAAAAGGTTTGTTTGATTGCCGAGCCTTCGATCGCTATATTAGATGCGATCGCATCTAAACTACCTGAATTTAAGCCCAAAAACTGTTCGAGTGCAGAGTTAGAAACTGAGGGTTTACCAGAAAAAGTAAAATCAACTTCTGCGCCTGGAGTGTTTGATATTACTGCTTGGGATTTGCCGCTACCATACTTGCTCTTAAACGATCCTGAGTGAACGATAGTATCGCCTATTGTTGTATAACCACTAAATCCACCTTCAAAACCACCGTTAAGAACCGCAGCTTGAGAGGAATTAGTGTTGCACCCAAGTATAGTAACGATACCTGCTACTATTGAATGCTTGACGAATGTATAAGTACGCATAGAAAATTTCTCCTAAATTTTGAGCGTGTAGTGGAGATGCTCTGATATGTGCTGCAAAAACTTTTTGTATAGATAGTTACTTAAAAACAGAAAATATCTAAGTAAGTTGCTATTCAATGGTCGATAACTTCTAACAGTATCAACTTTGACACAATCTATTTAATATGTCCGGAAATATACGTAGATTCACAGAATCAATATAATTGCTACCAATAACAACTAACGTAAAACCTCGTTCTAGCAAGCCTTGTAAGATAGTATGTCCCGATCGCTAGACAACTAACACTTAAAGATTACTTAAATTTTAGTATTAAATATTATATAAATTAACTGATCGCATGCATGCCAAGTCTACATTTAGTTGCATACTTAAAAACCCTGTAAATACTCACGCTAGCGCTCTAAACACAAGTTGCTTGGCAACAGTACCTTTACCAAAACCATATATTGCGGGATTTTTACTAAGCTTCAGTGAAAGTTTTAATAGATCCAAAAACCAGGTGTTATATTTCATCATAGTTGCATAGTGAATTTACTTAAATGAATTAAAAACAGGTTTATTTTATACATTATGCTTACTTAAGCAAGCTCAACTAATTCCTTGTTGTGCCAGTACATCATTGTTTGAACATTTTTATACATCAAAGACCCTAACACCCGTAAATCAGTAGCCAGAATAATTTATGGATTTATACTGTTTTGCTGGTCATTACAGTCAGAAATACTTATGTTCTCAAAGCGATCGCCATTAGCAACAACAAAACATTACTCAATAAATTGCAGGTAAAAACGATACATGGGTAAATATAGAAACGGGAGAAGACCGCATAGAGGTGCTGGAATCTTCGACTGGCTAAAATTTAAAGTATCAAAATTACTAAAAAAACGGCTAGGCATAGTAGTTATATTCACAATCGCGGCGATCGTCGGACAGAGTATGTCTGCAACGCTATGGGCGCAGGAAGTTCCTGATGCTGCACCTTCCTCTCAACTAGCCTCGCTAAAAACAGTACCGATCCCAAAACCATCTAATCTAACAGAATTTGTTAGTAGTGAAACAGCAGCAGTTGTTCTCGGTAAAGCCTTGTTTTGGGATATGCAAACAGGCAGCGATAACACTCAATCTTGTGCTAGCTGCCACTTCCACGCAGGTACAGATAGCCGTTCCAAACATCAACTTAGCCCAGGATTATTGCAGGTAAATGCAGATGGTAGCCCCGATCCTGATACTGCATTTGATATAGGTGGGTTGAACTACCAACTCAAGCCCAGCGACTACCCATTCCACAAACTTGCAGACATCAACAATCGCAAATCAACAGTAATTGCTGATAGCAACGATGTTACAGGTTCGCAAGGACTATTTGGCTTTTTGTTTTCCAACATCTTTTTACGCCGAGCGCAAGAAGCAGGAGTACCAGAAAACGATCCAGTATTCAAAGTTGGCAACACCAACTTGCTGCGGGTTACAGGACGCAATAGCCCCAGTACCATCAATGCTGTCTTCAACTTCCGCAACTTCTGGGACGGACGGGCGCAAAATGACTTTAACGGCGTTAATCCTTTCGGGAATAGAGATGTTAATGCCAAAGTTATCAAGGCAGATGACTCTGGCGAATTGCAAGAAGTCAAAATTAGTTTAGATAACTCTAGCCTAGCTTCTCAAGCAGTAGGACCACCGCTAAGTGAAGTGGAAATGTCTTATCAAGGCAAACCATTTAGCTTACTAGGCAAGAAAATGTTGCCCTTAGTTCCTTTAAACAAGCAGAAAGTCCATCCTGATGACAGCGTACTAGGTGCTTATAGTAAGTCTCCCATGCCAGGGATGAGAGCCAAATACAAAGCTTTGGTGCAAGCAGCCTTTCAACCCCAGTGGTGGAATAGCGATCGCCTAATTACAATTGATGCTAGCGGTAAACCAACGTTTACAGGTCAAGTAGGAACTGCCGATCCTAATTCAACAACTCAGTTTTCGCAGATGGAGTACAACTTCCCGCTATTTTTCGGGCTAGCAGTGCAGATGTACGAATCTACCTTAGTTTCTGACGACGCGCCAATAGATAGATATCTTGAAGGCAATACCAATGCTTTAACCACACAACAAAAGCAAGGCAAAGAGCTATTTGAAGGCAAAGCCAAATGTATCAACTGTCATAGCGGTCCAGAATTTACTAATGCTTCAGTGCAAAACGTCAAGAAAGAAAGACTAGAGCGCATGGTCATGGGCAACAATGAAGTTGCTGTTTATGACAACGGCTTCTACAATATCGGCGTAAGACCGACGAGAGAAGATCTAGGTGTAGGCGGCAAAGATCCCTTTGGCAATCCTTTGTCAGAGTCGCGTCTAGCTCAAGAAGGGCGCTTCAACGACCCCAACCTCGACCCGCCAATAAGTCCCAACGAGCGCGTAGCTGTAGACGGAGCCTTTAAAACTCCAGGACTAAGAAACATCGAACTTACAGCCCCCTATTTCCATAACGGCGGACAGTTAACTTTGCGTCAAGTAGTTGATTTTTACAATCGTGGTGGCGACTTCCACGAGGAAAATATTGATGACCTTGACCCCGATATTGTAAACTTGGGATTAAGCAACTTTGAAAAAGATGCGTTAGTTGCCTTTATGAAAGGACTAACTGACGATCGCGTCCGTTACCAAAAAGCCCCATTCGACCATCCCCAATTGTTCATCACGAACGGACATCAAGGTAGCGGCACAGCTATTACTGATGATGGCACAGGCAAAGCCACAGTCTTGATGCGCGAAATCCCTGCTGTTGGTCGCAACGGTAGTAAGCCGCTAACTAATTTCTTGAGTTAATCACATCTCACAGATACTTCAACCCAAGGCTTCATAGCTATCTTAAATAAGGTTTAAAATTTTCCCCGATGCTACACCAGTCATCGGGGATTTTTTTACCCGCACTCTTCGCTCTGCTAGCGATCGCTTTTCCGTAGAAACAGCCTTGACAGTTGAATCTTTATATATGGTTCAGTGATTTTTCTCTTGTTTGACTAGTAGCAGCAACGTTAGATTGCTTTCTAAATTCTGCTATCACTAAGTTGAAAAAACCTAACTGACTATAATTCAAGGAGACTGCATTTTGCACGTGAGCGATCGCCCAAAGAGCGTTAATCAACTAAGTTTTAAAAGAAAGTTTGCCGCCGCCTTGATTGATGGAATTATTTTAAACACTGGTTTGGGAGTAATAAGCGCGATTATTTCCAATATTGCTAGCGACATTGCCTTGCTTAGTGCAAATTTAGGTAATTTTGACTTGGTGCTGAGTTTGGTTTACTTCGCTACCCTAGACAGTATTCCTAAACAGTTGAGAGTGGGTAGAAAATTAGTGGAAATGCAACTAGGAAAATAGTATTTTGTCTTAAACTTGCCTCATCCCGTTCTTAGCTGGATCGAAGCCTCTAGAAAAGCGAGTAGTTTCATCGTAGTAAGCACCACTTAAGTTTGCGCCAAAGAGTTTGGCATTAACTAACCTTGCTTGTCTCAAATTGGCTTCCATTAGTTTTACTCCACTCAAGTTTGCTCTAGTCAAATTAGCTTTGGCTAAGTTAGCACCGCTCAAATTTGCGCCCCAAAGTTTGGCTTTAGCTAAGTTAGCGCTGCTCAAGTTTGCTCCCCATAAATTAATTCCCACTAAGTTAGCGCCAATTAACCTAACTCCAGTCAAGTTAGCTCCGGTAAAGTCTCTTTCCCCTGCGGCGTAGCGCCGTTTCAGTTCCTCAGCATCCATATTGTGTTTTTCAATTTTTGCGATCGCTCTCAATTACAATCATGTCATCAATACTCCAAGCTTGAGCCAGCGCTTTATATTACAAAAGTAGCTAAATTAGAAAGTATGCTTTTGCGAACGATAAATCTATGGATGCAGCCACAGTTACCTTACCTCCAACGTTGCAATTAAGTATCGATCTAACAGACGAGCAGTTTTTCCAGCTATGTCAACATAACAGAGACTTAAGATTTGAGCGCACAGCATCGGGAGAACTAATAATTATGCCACCAACAGGGGGAGAAACTAGCAACCGCAATAGCGAACTAACATATCAAATCCAAGCTTGGAGTCGTCAAAACAAACTGGGTAAAAGCTTTGACTCTAATGGTGGCTTTACGCTACCCAATGGTGCAGTGCGCGCCCCTGATGCGGCATGGGTAAAGTTGGAGCGCTGGGAAGCCCTTAGCCAAGAGCAAAGGCGCAAATTTCTGCCCTTATGCCCCGATTTCGTTGTCGAGTTGCGATCGCCTACAGATTCGCTAAAACAAATTCAAGCAAAAATGCAGGAATATATAGCAAATGGCGCGCGCTTAGGTTGGTTGATTGACGCAGAAGCAAGACGAGTAGAAATATACCGCCCTAATCGAGATGTAGAAATCCTCGAAAATCCACTGGCTTTGTCAGGAGAAGACGTATTACCAGGATTTGTATTAGATATAGCTCAAATTCTGTTGCCTAGGTAGTCATCTTTAAAAAACAAGAGATTGGGCGATCGCCTGGGAAGATAGTTAAAAGTAGCTAAATTAGAAAGTATGCCTTTGCAAAAGATAAATCTATGGATGCGACGACAATTACCTTACCTCCAACGTTGCAATTAAGTATCGACCTAACAGACGAGCAGTTTTTCCAGCTATGTCAAAATAACAGAGACTTAAGATTCGAGCGTACAGGATCGGGAGAACTAATAATTATGCCACCAACAGGGGGAGAAACAGGAAACCGGAACTTTGAAATTACTGTTCAGCTTGGTATCTGGAACAAACAGTATAATTTAGGTAAAGGTTTTGACTCCTCTAGTGGCTTCAAGCTACCTAATGGTGCAAATCGCTCTCCTGATGCATCTTGGGTACAACAGGATCGTTGGCAAGCCCTTAGCCAACAGCAAAAACGGAAGTTTATTCCTTTATGCCCTGATTTTGTTGTCGAATTGCTCTCTCCTACTGATTCGCTAAAACAAGTTCAGCTAAAAATGCAAGAGTATATAGACAACGGAGTGCGCTTAGGTTGGCTGATTGACGCAGAAGCAAGACGAGTAGAAATATACCGCCCTAATCGAGATGTAGAAATCCTCGAAAATCCACTGGCTTTGTCAGGAGAAGACATATTACCAGGATTTGTATTAGATCTTAGTTCGATCTTGTCGCCGCCTTAAGCTAAGGCTGATACTTTTGCTAATAAGCCTAATTCCGTTGCAGTTAGGTCGTAGATAACTTGAAACCATTTCAGAGTTGATTTAGCTTCAAGAAGCTGTGAACAACCGCTACTACAAGTGCGCCAAAAAACACTGTGAAATTAATTATCTGCACAATACCTGAACTATGCTGATTAAAAAGTAACCCTGTAGTCACACCAGCGATCGCGATCGCAACTCCTGCCCACAGAAGATCGTAACCTGCCACCTGATTTGCTGTATACCAAATTCTCTGGCTGGAGAAGGTTTTAGCAACTCGCAATCCATACCACCGATTGGGTGGCACTTTTTCAAGAATGAGGGGAATGCTGATACCGATAAAAAGGAGTCCGACAAACAACCAAAGGAGAGACGTGTCTTTCATAATTTGGCTCTCTCAACACAGTTTCCTTTCTATCTACCTAAAACTCTACCGCATAGATTGAGCAATCAAAGATAGTATACTCCATCTATAACGTAACCACACGCTCATTCTCAGCACCAGCAGCTTGCAACTGTCCGCAGCACTTGATTTTTGTGCAGCTTACGCCGTGACTATTTCGGCATTTGTACTAGGGGAGGCTGGTTCAAACCGTAGCACAATAATCTGATCTGGACGCAAACCTAACGACTCGTAGGTACGTCCGTCCATTGCGATCGCTAAATTCAACCTCAAATGCAGCACCCTTTGCTAGTGTCTCTACGACCGTTCCAACCTGCCCGCGCCCATAAATTATACTGAGGAAGGTCAACGGTTAGGGCGACAACCTCTAGTAACTTGACTGTATTGTTTATGAGTAACTTCTAGGGATCTTCACTCTACCAACCTCACGTTAGCTTGAGTCTGGATACCAATAGACAAGTTTTATGTGCTGTCCCAGCCGAGATGCCGCAGGCTAACGACCCCGTTCACCGGACGGCGACTATATTTGGATCATAACCAATAGCGCGTATACCTCCGTCCCGCTGCAAGCGCTTGTTAGGCAGGCTATGCAGACTTGAACGCCATACTGAAACCAAGCTCAATGCAAACAGCCTTTTCAATTTCTTCCCAATAAGTTTCTTCTAAAATACCTTGTTTATTCTTAATTCTCTGAGCATCTACAGCCCTCATTTGACTTAAGTTGATGTGTCGATCTCCACTCAGTCCATTTTGCGAGGTCGGCATAACATTAACAACAAATGGATAAGGTTTTGTTCCAGGCAATAATGGGGCAACTATTGTCGTTGCCCCATTTTGGTTGCCAATGTCATTTTGTAGAATCAAGCAAGGACGCTTTTTATCAGTCTCACTACCAACAACGGGTTTGAGATCGACCCACCATATTTCTCCTCGCTTGTAAGTTAACATCCCATTAGGCATTTAAACCATCGCCTACTGTAACATCCCAAACAGAAATCTCTGCTTGAAACTCCGAGTCATTCGTCTGCTCTTTGTAAGCATCTTCCAGTTCCTTCATAAAAATCCTCTTCTTCTCTTTCCAAAGAATTTCGTTTATGAAACTGCTACGATTGTCTGCTAGCCGATCTACAAAGTTTAGAACTTCCTCGTCCAAAGTAATACTGACTTTCTTACTCATCATTCAATCTGCCTGCAACAGTCGAGTAGGACTATGTAGTCATACTAACTAATCCTACAGCGCTCGTCAACTTCTGCCTTTGAACAGACTAGCACTTAGCCAGCACTCAATGCGATCGGTTTTAAGCTATGGCTTCCACTTTCGCTAACAAGCCCTCAAACAACTTCAACCCATCCGTACCGCCGAGCATTGGATCTGCTGCTCTTTCTGGATGAGGCA
>QQTW01002893.1_pt1 | contig 12596 bp, 7 predicted proteins | sample 1904831 | NCBI WGS metagenome assembly QQTW01 (sample SAMN09435610, study PRJNA476489) | Subsurface metagenome, whole genome shotgun sequencing project. | reverse complement strand
CACTCTTTGCTACATCGATGTTCTCCCCACCAGCGTCCCAATCGGATGACGAAAGGGCCTCCTTGCAGCCAAACACGCTGGCCCGCATTCACGACCACGCAAGGGTGCTTGGCGACCAGGGCAATTTCGACGTAGCAGAAGAGACGTACCGGCGAGTGATCGAGGTTTGTCAGCAGATGCTGGGCCCGGAGCACCCTGACACATTGAGGAGCATGCACGAGTTTGCAGGGGTGCTCGAGAGCCATGACAAGTACGAGGTGGCCGAGGAGATATACCAGCCAGTGGTCAAGCTCCATCAGCAGGTGCTGGGCCCCGAGCACTCGGATACGCTGGATACCATGCATAGCCTCGCGCTCCTGCTCATCAGGCAGGACAGGTACGAGGAAGCCGAACAGATGTACCAAAGAGTGATCAAGCTCAGTCAGCAGGTGCTGGGCCCCGAGCACCCAAACACGCTGTGGAGCATGCACGAGTTTGCGGTGATGCTTGAGAGCCATGACAAATATGAGGCGGCCGAAGAGCTGTACCGGCAAGTGTTTAAACTTCGTCAGCAGGTGCTGGAACCCGAGCACCCGGACACTTTGAAGACCATGCACAACCTCGCGGACGTACTCAGCAGGCAGGGCAAGTATGCGGCGGCCGAAGAGATGTACTGGCAAGTGATCGAGCTCAGTCAGCAGTTGCTGGGCTCGAAGCACCCTGACACGTTGAAGAGGATGTATAATCTCGCGGACGTGCTCAGCAGGCAGGGCAAGTGCGAGGCATCTGAAGATATGAACCGGCAAGTGGTTAAACTCCGTCAACAGGTATTAGGACCTGAGCACCCGGACACGTTGGAGGCCATGCACAACCTTGCAGTTGTCCTCGGAGACCAGGACAAGTACGAGGCGGCCGAGGGGATGGACCGGCAGGTACTCGAGCTCCATCAAAAGGTGTCGGGTTCTGAGCACCTGGACACGCTGCGGAGCATGCACAACATCGCGTGGCTGCTCAGCAAGCAAAAAAAGTACAAGGCGGCCAAGAAGATGTACCGGCAAGTGGTCAAGCTGCGTCGGCGGGTGCTGGGCCCAGAGCACCCAGACACGTTGCGGAGCATACACAACCTCGCAGATGTGCTCCGAACTCGGTCAGGAGGTGCTGGGCCTTGAGCACTTAGACAAACTGAAGGCATCAATAGCCTCGCGTGGATGCTCATTCGAGAGCGCAGCCTACACGCCACGAACCTCCATGACACTTTTGTAGCTTTATCCGGGAATCTTCTCTATATATTTCACAAGGGTTAGCAAAAGTAGTAACGCCTTTCTCTTTAAGTCTTTGGTTCTCTAGTCGTTTATTGTTGTCGTTAGATGACGCCTACCAAGAGACTCAGCTCCTAAGAGTGCGAGTAAAGGGAAGAGATAAATGGTAGTCTGCCATACCGAGCTGTGTGCCTTGTGGTACGGTGTCGTTTTCAGTAGAGAAGGTACCCAATTCTTATTATAAAGGTGCCGTTGTTTCTACGAATCAATACTCAGATGCTACCCAGACTCAAACACATACCAGGGATTCTACCCGGACGGTAAGATCTGCTCCGACCCAGTCGCGCCAAGTGTCCAGTCGCGACTGGGCCGGCCAGAACACCACTGGGTCGGGGCAGAAGCTTGTCGAGAGAGATGACTACGAACAATAAAAGCAGCCCGATGAAGTTATCGTCACTATCGAAATTAACGCCAAGATACAGGCTGGCAAAACAGCGACGCAGCTTGCATCTCCACGCTACATCCTTCTTCGTTTGCCCCTTCAGGCTGATGGACCGTCTTCTGGTCCATCCCGTTCTGTCCCTTTCAGCTTATCCTGCATCTGTCGGAGGAAGTCCAGGTGATACGTATTCAAGTGGAGTTGAAAGGGTATGGTCTCGCTCTCTTCAATATCGCAGCCATGGCATCGCTGGAATTCGTCCGCTCGATCCAAGAACTCATCCCGCAGCCCAATCAACTCGGTTTGTTGTGGCCAGTGCCTTTCGCTCTTAAGTTTTTGATGTCCGGGACTGAAGCAGTCGCCAGCCAGCGATGGCATCGTCGATCACGTCGGCGTTCGGAGATTGTAATGCTATCTACAATGCCCCGAGGTACAGGTTCAGATTACCGGCGATAATGTACTAAAGTAGCTCAGACTCTATCTAGCTACACACTTTTGTCGCATCTTAGACAGACTCCTCAACGCCTTTCCAGCTCTCACGAACAACTTCGGATATCTCCCTCGCGCCAATGATATTGAGCGCCCCGGCTGGAGCGGCTAACTATGTCCCACATCGCACCCAGACTACGATCTTTTTCAAGCCTCAGCACCGTTCTCTATGTTCACTCGCAATTTTCACGTTGCCTTGCCCTTTTTAATCTCCTATTCATTTTCGTTTATGTCGTCCTTTGATCAGTAACTTACTCCCAGAGGTCTCTTTTCTCTTGGCTAGATTTTTATATCTCGAGGCCGTTGAGAAGATGACGAAGTCAGACCTTGTCCGGATGACGACGAGGTTCAAAAGTCTGGTGTGAGGTGGCAGCCAAGGTTAAACGCAGCATTGAGCTAGAGATGAGGCCAACACGTGCAGTACGTTATATCTTCGCGGAGAAAGTTTACATATTCCGACAGGCAGTACTGTACAAGTGCAGCTGTTTCAAGAAAGTCAAGGGAATATTTGAAAGCAAAACTTGAAAGCCAGACAGTCTATGATAGCCCTGGTGGAAAAGAAGCGAAAAGCACAACGACAACAACCACGGCCCAAGATCCAGCTTCAACACCATTATTCTAGCCTCCAACCTCAACAATAACCATTTAGAAGATAAAAACAAGCAGCAAATACAATCTAGCAATTTGATGAAAAACGATTGTATCCAACACCAGCACCCACAGCAACCACCCCTTCTCGGAAACTAACCGACAGTGGAAACTGATAGCTCTCTTGACCTGTGTCTTCTTCTTCCCCAGCGCTAGTCGATGCGTTGCGAACTTGTGATGGAGAAAGGGCAGCTATCAGAGTCGCTCTTACCACCTCTTATTGAGCACATCGCTTGAAGGTCTCGCCACCGCAGGCGATAGCCTTGGGGCACTTCCACGGCGGGTTTCCATTGGCAGCACATTCCAGGATCTAGGGGCTCAACAATCAGTATCAATTCCCATTGGATTCAATGAGGGTGAGGGGATTTCGCCGTCGACTTACCGGTCCGCCACATTGCCAGACAAGTCCTTGGCCAACGCATAGAACCCAGCGCTACACGAACATCATTCCAACGGTTAGCGCTCGACCCATAAAGATTTTCGACCCCGTTGAGTGCGGGAAGCAGGTATGGCGTTGGAACGAACCTGGAACCGCGGCCCGAATCGATTGTACGCAGGCGCGAACCTCGTCCGAAACGCGGCCGATTGACGCTTCTGGAGAGCGTTACCGACAAAAGGCATGTTCGGTTCAGTGCCCGAGAAGTCTTCCTCGGCCTGCTCGTCAGGCAAGATGGAACCGGCATCTGGGGGGCCGAAGGACTGATCGAAGCCTGGACCACCGTTGGGGGCCATGTGGGAGGCGGTACCGAGTTCGGCAGAGGAAGGTACATCGCCCTGAAGACTGACCGCGTGGGCCAAGAGAGAAAGGGCCAGAGCAATGACGGCGGAGAACTTCATGTTGGATGGTTGAACAAGATGGTTTTTTCTTCGGTTTGCGGAAAGTTGGCTTGATGATCAGCGAGTAGCAAATAGATGGCGAAGGTCTGAAGAGAGGCTTCTGAGGATGCTTGATTGACTAGTTTTAACTGGTTGAGCTGTCGATTGATTGCTGTGTGGATGGAGATAAATTGGAGAGATGGAAGGGGGTTTATATAGCTGGTTGTGGACCAGATGGCCTTGGAGGATGGCCATCGTCTCTTTCCCATCGATCTCACATTCTCTCACGACCTGCCATGTCCGGTCGATAGTGACAAATAAAGCTCGCTGGTCCTTCGGCGAAACCATTGTCTGATAGCGCCCATGAGATCAACTGCCAAAAGGGGAAAGTTGCTGATCATAGAGGATGACTTCGAAACACCTAGTCTTCAGAAGGGTGGACATGTCTCTGTTTGCGTGTCGACGGATTCGCCAATTCTGGGACCATTCTGGCCAATTCGAGTAGGTCATTGACGTGCCTCGGTGCCTCGGTGCCCGGTAATCGGTACGACGCCCCTCCGGTCATTTCGAGCTCAATGATTAATGGTAGGCTAAACGAGACGTCGTTCCGGCCTGAGTAACAAAGTTCGAAAGGGAACGCTTCCGCTACCGAGTAAAGTCCCTACAGTATGTCTCGGAGATTTCTGTCATCCAACTTCGTATCCATACCTCTAGAGCTAGACAAGGGAAAGAAAGTGTGGTATACGAGCGCCGGAGAGAGCCTTGAGCCGACGTTCGCGAGACAACGTTCACCACGGTCTCAGTGTTGAAACAATGCTTGCTAAGCTGATCCTGTCGTCCAAATGTTACGAGGTGCAAGACACTGCACAAAGATTTGAAGCTTCTGATTGGTTCCTGGAAAGTGCAGCCCTATCTTTAGATCTTCAGCGCGTCATCTCATTGGCGCAAATTAGATTAAGATGACTAAGAAACCTATTAACAGCGGTAAGGATAGCGAGTTATGCGTCCGCCCGGTGATGGCCGACAGCCCAGAGCAGTTAGCAATAACAGATATTGATATCAGAGGGTAATCTAAAAGTCGTCAACTGATACACACTTGTCGCATTTCAAGACCTGTCTTCTCGACAGATATTCAAGATGGCTACATATCACGAGCCCAGTCAATGGTGGCCGTCACGACACCTACATGCTCACGACCAACCCTTGGCGCTTATTATCTTGAATCAGGAGATCACCAATCTCGCTATCCTCGAGAGGCTGTGGCACCACGATGTGTCATCGTAGCTTCCGGATCGCGTCTGGACGAAAGATTGACTGCCTGACACAACAAGCCGACTTCAGGATATGCGCTGATGGGGGAGCAAATCGACTCTACAACGCTGTTGAAGATATCCGAAAACATGATGACTTTGTACGTATGCTTACACAGTCATACCCGCATAACGCCTCTTAACAACAACTATTACAGATTCCCGATGAGATCTGTGGTGACCTGGACTCCATTGAACAAGACATCACAGACTTCTATTCTTCACGGGATGTGAAGATCGTTCACAGGCCCAGTCAGGATGCCACTGATTTTCGGAAATGTATCGACCGAGCCCGGACTTTAGAGAGATCCAAAGCTTGGTCAGCTCCAATGGACATCGTTGCGCTTGGTGGACTTGGCGGCCGAGTGGATCAGGCCTTTTCTCTCTTTCATTAGCTCTTGGTGATGGGTAAAGAAGAGTCGACATCAGACGAGTCGACGTTGCTAGGAAAGATTTGCTTATGCGCCGACGGGAGTATGACATTTGTTCTCAACGAAGGCCTCAATATCATTCATACACCTCTCGAGGATGGATACCTTCAGCAAAGCATAGGCACTCTGCCTGTCGGCCAACCGGCGACCATCAGTACTAAAGGTCTGGAATGGGACGTGATAGATTGGAGGACCGAGTCTGGACATCAGGTCAGTACTATCAACCACGTGAAGAGCGATACCCTGGAGATCACGACGTCGGCGAGAATCTTGTTTACGATTGAGCTCTCGCGGGCAGTACCTCAGTGTGAGGACTGCCGGCCAACCTAAGTTGGATTATGTACCCTTCGCCTCTGCAAGCATTAACTCTTAGCCATAACCGCCGCGGGCTTAGGACGAAATTTAGTGTATGACCATTTATGCACAGTCGTGATACGTGCGATAAGGGTACAGGTCACATAGCCCACAAACATCATCTCTATATTCTGAGCTCGTCTTGTTTTTCATGAAAATGCAGACAAGATCGTCAGGCGCTCAATTGGCCTTCGATTCAATTCACTTTCATCTGCGCAAGTAAGGCAGCACGCGGTGGACAAAAAGAATGACGGTGGGAGGAATAACCGGCGCTTACATTTACCCACAACAGCCACAGCTAAACACGCTGCTATGGACAATAATGGCTCGTATGCAGGAGTGAGAGATTGCCCCAATCGCTTCAATCTGAATGAGTCTTGTAGGAATTTCAATCAAAATCAATCGAGCTTATGCTGTGAGTTTAGAATTAGAGACAGGTCGGGTTTTGGTGGGGCCGGTTGCTGCACTCTCCGCCATTTTTGTAGCCCACCTCGTGTGTGGGTAGAAATGAGATTGCCAGCGAGACGGCGCCAGGGCCGCGGCAGCATTGTAGATTTCTTCGCTGCTCAGGGCGGACATGTTGATGCCGCTGTCTAGGAGGTCATTCGAGGGGAGTGTGCCCGTTGGATTTTGTGAATTTGACATTGAAAGGTGGTACCGCGACGGGGCCGGACCAACAGAGGGATCATGAGGCGAAGATATTGCATGATGAAGCTGCTGAAGCTTCTGTTGTTGCTGTTGCTGCTGCTTTTGCTGTTGCTGCTGTTTCTAGCGCTGCTGTTTCTCCTGTTGCTGCTGCTGCTGCTGTTGTCTCTTATCGTAGTTACTCGCCGCCGTTCGGATGCTGCTCAGGCCCTTTTCAAGGCACTAGTGTTCATCACGTCAGCATCTCGAAGGACCATGGGACCAAGCTCGTGGCGGTCCATGCATACCGTCTGCTCAACCACCTCCCACGGGACATTGATCTGACTAGCCACCGAGTCCCACATCTCCCTCCGGAAGGTCCAGTAGGTGTGGGCTAACATCTCAAACTTTTCGCCCTCCCACTCGTCAGCCGCCCTAAGAGACATCAGACGCTCATGCCGTTTCCGACATGCGTTGGCCGACTTGGTCGGAAACCAGCGTTGTTGAATCTGGCCCCAGCCTCGGCTCCGTCGTCGTTCTGTTATCAGACGCTGGTCGTCCTCGGGGGTCCAGGCCGTCGAGGCACGGGCCGTCATGCGGGTTGGCATCACGGACAGTGGTCGAGAGGGTAACGAGGATGTTTGATGGTGATATGGTGAGAGTGATGACAGTGATGACAAGGATGACAGTGATGACAACGATGGGGAGTGATCAGGCAGAATGGCGCAGCCCACGCCTCCTGAATGTGTAGTCGGGTTAAGGGCATGACCGGAAGGCTTCAGAATGGCTTGGCCTTGTAAAGATAGGCTTGTAGCAAGACTTTGGATTTCGGTCGTCGTGGGGAGTCGGACCTCCGCACCGCCATGTTGTGAAGATATACTCTTGAAGATGTCCCCGATTGGTAGCATGTAGGCGCACGGTGGCGGGTTGTAGGAAGAACTGGCAGCAATAACGTGACCCAGTAGGGTGTTATTCGAAACAACCCAAGCACCGGAATCGCCACGAACTGCAGTTGATGAGTTTCCAATCGAAAGAGTATCTTCTTAAAAATGAAAGGAGTGAATCACTCAGCGGGTGTTTTAAGTCGATGCTGTAGACATGGTACCTCCGCCTTCCCATCGACAGACTGGCTTTTGTCGCATTCAGATAGCCCTGCACGACACCGCTCATACCCGAATTGATGAGAACAGGGAGTGGAGCGTGGGAAGATGTTGGGTAATTAGCGAATTCGGTGATCTGAATTGATGTCAAGTTAGGTAGATGAACAATATTTGAACAAAGCAGCTCCTGTTTAAGATCGATGAGAGCCCAATCCGTATCAGAACCAACGGGACGTCCATGCTCGCGTTGCTCAGATTCATCGGTAAATTGATTTGTGGCGGCCAAGTCCTCGGATGATACGCGTACTGACGACGACGTAGTCGAAACGGTCCCAACTCTCGTGAAAGGCCCATAAAGACGATGCTCGAGGGTCTGAGGAGATGCCTCATTTGATGATGTCGGCTCTCCAGTGAATTTAACGGGGTTTCCTGTCCAACTGAGCTGAATTCTATCCCCTATCGGTTGGGTATCATACCGTTCCCATCAACTCTGATGAGTTGATTACTTCCCCGTCTAGATACTTTCATCGAATCTGTTCGGTTTCCATCGTCTTTGCGTTGACGGGTGTGTGAATTCCATAGAGCATCGGAAGAATCTGAGCTCCAGCCGGATAATGAGTTGTCGTCATGGGCCTCTGGCAAATCATCCCGCAGAGTTGCTGCTGAGAGCTCAGTTCCAAGTGGTTCCATTGGATGCGAAACGGTGAGCAATCGCGCCTGATTCTTGACCAAGATCAGGCCTCCTGCTGTTGCCTTTCGGATGAAGACTTGTTCAAGATGGGGTGTGCCAGCCACAAATCTCAGGGCTGTCCCGCATAGAGATTGCTGTGTAGCTTTTTGGTGCTCAGCCACTCGGCCTTCTACCTCCCAACTCACTTGGCTTGTCTCTTCAAGTTTCCCTTTCGCACCTTCCGAATCTCCGTCCACCCTAACATCCATGATCAACCGTATTGTTGAGACCACTAGCACTTTGACTCGACCGTGCCAATTGGCTAGCAAGTCTAGGTTCTTATTTTTGAGGGTCTTCTTGGTCTTCTCTTTGTGACTGCCACGGCTGCAGCTGATAAGTATCGTAGGTTGGAGGTCGTTGATTCTTTTGCCGGCCTTGACCAGTTGAATCAAAAACATTGCTGGTTCTTGCGGAGTCTCCGAGCTACTCAGAGCATGAGGCAAGACGGCCTCTAGGTTTGAATGTATCTTGTTATAGACATCGATATCTTGCTGATCAAGGCCGTGCTCTGTAAAGTAGATCCTCTCTCGTGTGTCAGGTAGCTTTTGTATTGAGAACTTCTGGTCTTGAAATGCCGGGCTCGAGTGCAAAAATTGGAACTCTTCTATCTCTCCTGACGGGGGAGGCCGGCTTTTCTCGTGAGAACTATTCTGGCCTGAGGACGAGCCAGCGTCTGCGTTTTGAACCTTTACTGGTCGTGACACAACTTCCTTGATGCGGTCTTGACAGGGGGATGTTTCTTGATCCGTCGAGCTTGGGGGTGTCTCGATATTGAACTCTATTCCTGTGTCAGATGATGAGCTGGCGGCTATTCGGAGTCGCTTGGCTGGTCGCATAGAGTCAACTGAGCGACTTATCGAGCGTCTGCCAAACAACGACCGCTCTTCTTGGTTCTCGCCACCAAACTTGAGTCCCTTGGGCCTCGCAATGAAAGCAGCCATGATGATGGGTAATAATCAGCGGGACGACCGCAGCTCCTTGAAATAATCAAGAACTTCCTGTCAGAATGACACGATGACTTAGGTCGTCGAGATCCTACAATCATCTGGAACTGAGATTTTCTTCACTTACGGTGTTTGTGTTGATCTATCTGCCAGAGCTGTTGAAGTTCGAGAGAGGATGCTAAAACATTGGCATCTATGGAAGAAAGGATTTGTCTTGGACTTAGAAATCTCAAATTGAACAGCACAAATGATGCGGGTCATCGATCAAGGAGAGTCCTTGCAAAGAGGAAAGCTGATGAGGCAAAGAAGAAGCCCTATCGTTACGGGACGGCTTGGAGCACGGCGAGGCTGTCGTGCGGTACGGCATCTCACAATCGGCGGAGGCTCAGCCATCACCGTACAACTGGCCAGAAATTCAGCCTCGTCGTACGCTCGCCACGCAGTGGATGAAATTGACTTAGCATTCTCTGACGATCGGCAAATGCTTAACATCACTGTACAGCTGGCCATGAGCTTAGCCTCGTCATACTCTTGTCAAGTAAAACTTGATAGTTGTCAAACGACGACGAAGAGAAAGCCCCCTGATGTTCAAGGGCCCAACACAACTCAGCCAACACTGCACGCTCAACAGCAACTCCACTCCTCGTCGTACCAACAACATAGGACCATGTCCGATTGTCTCGGGACGCGGAAAGTAGCTCATCATCAACACCTTGGAGTCCTAGACGAGGAACAGCAGGCAGCCATTGTGAGGTGCTTCTGGAAATGCGATGTGAACAGCAACAGCAGAGAGCTCACCGAATATCGGTCTTACTTCAACTATTATGCCCATGAGATCCAAAAGCTGTTCTTCGGTGTAACAACGAAGACCAAAGCCGCTGCAACAATCCCGTCCCACGAAGTTACTCAGATCTGTCTGCTCGTCAATTGTCTGTCTCAAGCAGGAAGCAAGACTCGCCAAGAAGTCCGGTTTGCTCTGCGGGATCTTCTATCATTCAAGACTTGTCAGGATATTCAACTGAACAGTTCCATTGACCTTGCCCTGCGACTCTGGTTGACGATCAACGTGTGGGAAAGAAAATTCAAGCACCTGAGCTTCGTCACGCCAATTGTCGAATGGAATGATCGCGTGCCTCTGTTGGAGTTTATTGCCCATCAATTCCCTACCGCAAAGTCGACATCTCAGTCCAATCCACCTCGACTCAAGCATGACTTCACAGCAGTCAATTTCGATCGTCTCAGTGGCATCACGATTATCTGGACCCATTGTCTTGCCGATCATCTCAACTTTGACTCCTCACAGCGTCGGTTAAGAGTCTACCCACACAAGAAGTGTCTACTCGATCATCTGCATCGACCAGAATTGTCGTTCATTCCTAAGATAGTGCTGGAGGAAACTCTTTTGACCCTCGATCTGTTATTTCCCTATTGGGATGAACAGACCCAAAGCTTCTTGAAGAAGGCTGGCCATGATCTCTTGCCGTACGGTCCATTTGAATACCCTCGGCCTTTGGATACCAATGAGTTCGTCATCTGGAGAGACCGGCTCATCAGGCTATATGACACGTACAACTCGCCACCTGTGGGGTGGCGGCAGATGTGGCATGATCGTCGAAACGCGCTTCAGTGGTATACATTCTGGCTAGCCGCCGTTATTGTGGTGATGACCTTTGTGTTTGGCGTTATATCCTCTGTAACATCTATCATCCAGGCGCAGGCCGCGTTGAGATCGATGAGAGATGGATCATCACGTCAATATTGACATCCTCTTCTCTTCCCAAGATCGCCAGTCACTGACTGCCTCCTCTCGCATTGAGTTGACTGCTCGATCGTCGGATGTCGTTTTCTTGATGTCGTCAGTGATTTGTCCATTCCCTCGTCCCATCCCATTTTTCGCGTCATCTACGGTGTTAAATAGTCCTTCATATACTGGGTTAAGACCGCACTGTGCGCGAGTCTCTCTCTACCTTGAGCATGAGTTGGTCAATCACATCGATAGTAATCGCTAAAACCGATGCCATGAACCGATCATCCTCCCAACTCGCTTTCCAATGGCCCCATCAGCACGGCCTCCACTTGTGTGCCTTTCGCATACGGCTTCGTGCTCGGCTGGAGCCACAACAGAGCATTCGCTCCCCGTAGACTAGCCACACGCGAACTTCGTTGCCCACCGGTACTCTTGGCATGCAGCAACCCGTCTCGCCCAGCCCTGACGGCCGCGCGATGGAATTGTGGACGGTCGGGAAGAGCTTTGACGTCTTCGTCGAGGGTGACCAGAACTCGCGGATGGCCTGGTGGTTTCATGCCCGACGCTTGATGAAGGTATGGCAGGACGAGCACGTGCAGTCCCACCATCGCCGATGCAGGATTCCCTGGAAGACAGAAGATCGCCGTCTTTACTTTCTTGCCAGACTCTCTCGTCGTTTCGACGGTGGCAAATGTGGTGGGCTTGCCGGGCGCCATGGCAATCCGTCCGAAATGGATAGTAGCTCCCAATTCTCGCTCGAGGGTCGGCTTCATGAGGTCCAGCTCTCCCATTGACGCCCCGCCGGTAGTGATGACCACGTCATGGCCGAGAATTGCTGCTTGCAACTTTGACTTCAGATCTTGCGACCTGCGGAAGAAGCCATTCAGTGTCCGACTTCCAGATCGACAGGGCAACAATCTAAGGGACGAATGAAAGAATTCCCGGACGGAAATAACTTCTCAACAGGACATGGCCAGAGAGTCACCAACAACTGACCTGTCTCCTGCAATCCCAAGGTCTTTCGATTCGAAGCCAAAACTCTTCAACGCTGCTAGAAGCGCTGGCCGATTGCAGTCCCTCACCTGGCCCAGCTGCAGTGGTTGGTAGTGGTCGTCCTCCGAACCTGGATCGTCCACCAGCTCGTTACCACTACTCAGAACACCCACGACAGGCCTCTTGTAGACATCGACCGATTTCGATCCCACAGAGGCCAGTAAGCCCACGTCTGCCGCAGTGATCCTGGCCTCTTGTTGAAGCACCGGTTCGCCGACTTGAGTGTCGCTACCAATTTCGCGAACGTTCTCGCCTGGCTTGACTCGATCGGTAAGAATCTCCACTTTGTATTCCTCACGACCGTCGGCGCTGGTCTCTTTCACCAGGGTGTCTTCCACCATGACTACCGCCGTCGCACCCTCCGGTAATGGTGCTCCGGTGGTGATCCGTGCAACCTCGCCTTCCTTCAACGGAGGAACCGTCCCCGGCGCGGCATTGGAGACGGATGCCACGGGATACACACCGCTGGAAACTGGACGCTGGTCGGATACTCGAATAGCATATCCGTCGACAATGCTTGCCCGAAACGCGGGCACCGCTTCTCTTGCTCTCACCTCGGTCGCCAGTACAGATCCCAATGGAACGTTGTTGACGTGCATCCCAACAGATTTCGTTGGTGTTGCTGCATGCTCGATGACCAGCCTGAGCGCCTCGTCGAATGATATCATGGGGT
>QQTW01002892.1_pt1 | contig 12602 bp, 11 predicted proteins | sample 1904831 | NCBI WGS metagenome assembly QQTW01 (sample SAMN09435610, study PRJNA476489) | Subsurface metagenome, whole genome shotgun sequencing project. | reverse complement strand
GAAGCAGCACCTGTTCTACGTTCGGTCCATTTGACTCCTTAGTCGACCACCAATTTCTTGATCTACCAGTAATGACCAAAACGTTTCAAACGGGTGGGACTGCCGGTGTCAAATGGACCGAACGTAGAACAGGTGCTGCTTCCCAGTCTCTCCAGACTAACTGTGCACAAAGCGTACCTTAGAAGCAGATGGTTTCGCAGGTCCCAGTCCGGGATGCTGACGATCGACCAGTGAAGAAGTGCTTCAACGCCTCCGTGCCCCTCCACTTAATTATCCAAAGTATCTTTTCCGAGCCCACCTGTCTACCAGCTGTCGCGGCATGTACCACTGAGAGCTGAGAATATGAATTGTGAGAGCAAAGTGTTTTTCCGAGGGGCCAGGTTACTTCTTCTGTGGGGCAGCTGGGTTTCTGACACGTATCTTCCGCTGTCAGCAATTGTGGGCTGCAGTATAAGCAAGTTGGGTTTGTGCTGTTACCGGAAACCAGAGTATTTGCCGGAAGCTTGCAACAAGGCCACGACTATGAATGTGGAGGGAATGGTTGATTCCCGGAAGAAAGGTTGGGGGGGGATCCCACCTCACTTAGAGTATTTAGGCAGACTTTCTGCGAGGGGACAAGGCTAAGAGCAGGGTCTAAAACATTACATATGTATCAACGCCACTCATAAGGGAACAAGTATGAACAATTTAGTTACGAAAGAAAGGGAATAAGAAACAGCCTTCTTTTCTCTTCGCTCTCACTCTATGTGTTTCCTGTCGTTGAGTAATCCTACAACAGAGACAATTTGTGTTGGTCCCCTGCTTTTTCTCCCCCTGCCGATCGGACACCGGATCTCTCTCCGTTACCGAAGCCTTTATGAACAGCCTCACCCCGAACAGCGCACTGTGTGAAAAATTCAACATAGCCGTGCTTGTGATATTGTGTTGACGTGACAAAACACATATCATAGTAACCATTTCGGTCTACCCAGCATTTCTGGCAATTCACTGCAACTTCTACACGACCTACGAAGCATAAGATAGGAAACCTTTATTGAGGATACCGGTGCTACATATGGACATAGGATGGGAGATACAAAGAAGCAAAGCGTTTTACTGTCGTGGACTACTATTTCAGAGTATCTCGTTAGGAAGATGTAGGGGCGGTTAGATGATCGAAACCCGACGTTGAAGACAGCCATTGAAAACGCCGTACGGCTTCATTACCGAGATAAATGACACGTCTTGCGTTCAGCAACAACACCAACGCTATGTCTTGCCGGATGAGGACGTACAAAACGACCGCCGAACCCCATCCTGGAATAGGAATCACCGTGATAAGCCATCCGACAGCGCCATTCAAGCATAATCTTCGTGATATCGTTGGGACTCCGTTCAGCGGCGGTCAGTCTTGCCCATGCCCCGTTTGCCCGAAAACTGTTTGTCCGCATTAGACCTGAGATACCAAGGGTGGAGTGCAGATAGTCTTACCAGATGCCTCGGCATAGCAGCGGTTGTGTGTCTGTCGCCCTCTCCTTGTCGTGCCATCCTATTCATCTTCTTCTGACCAAGCTTCGCCAATTTATCAGCCTTGCTTCTTGCCACGACGTTAGTAACACCATCCTCTCTCCTGTTGCTCTGACTTCGTGCTCTGCTTTTCGCTCGAAGCAAGGCTGCATCACGTGTGCTTGACGGTGTATCGACGTCCATCATGTCCTCTGTCCCAGTTCGACTTCGAACCGCGCTTCGACCACGAGATTGTGACCTAGCACGTGCTGTAATCGTGGAGGTATCAAACCCTAGGGAGTCCAAATGATCCTCCATCACTGAGAGCTTCTTCTTCGTCAGGGTTCTGGGAATGACGGCGCGGTTCTTCAGTGATTTCTTCATCTTCGCGGCATTACGTATAAGCTGTCGCTTCTCCCTTATGAGCTCAGCCTTGGCGCGAATGTCCGCTTCATCAGCATTTTCAACGCTTTCATCGGAGTCGTAGTAACCGTCCGCTTGTAGTTTCTCTTCCTCTTCTTCCAGTGCCGCCAATTTCGCCTCGATGTCAGGGTCAATGAAATCGTAGACATTCTTCCCATCGAAGACTTCGGGGACCTTATCGTGGTTCCATTTCTCGCTCTCGAGCATGTATTTCTCCTTGAGATCCACATTGTACACACCGGCTCCACCTTCCTCTGCTTCAATGTCTCGTGCAAGCCTTGGTCGATCGGGGTCGTCTTTGCTGTACTTCTTCATACTCTTGACCGCCTCCGGGATGAAGACTTCTCTTTGCATACCCCCCAGGGGTTGAGCGACATGTATCCGCGCCAGAAGATCTCCAAGTCTTCCACTGATTGTGCCTCCACTATTACTTCCAGCCTTCAATTTCTGCGCCACTCGATCTGCGATCAATCGCTCACAGGCTGCGTTCTTAACTTCCATGACTCCCTCTGAAGTAGTGCATGACAATTGCAGAAGTTCAATGTCCCCGGCTCTAAGAATTGACTGAAGCTGCACTTGTGTTTCGCTGTCCAGGTCCTCAGGTCGCATCACGTCGATCTTGTTTATTACCACGAAGACAAGTTTGTTCGCAAACAATGGCCTGATGCTCTTAAACAACTGTATCTGTGCTGTCACTGAATACCCACATTGCTCCGACAGGTCCATGAAATAGAGGATAGCTGAGCGAAGATGTGCTATGGCGGTAATAGACTGCATCTCAATTGTATTCATCTCCTCTAGTGGATGGTCTAAGATACCGGGTGTATCGATGGCTTGAAAGCGAAGGTATTTATAGTCGAAATGTCCCACAAATAAGCTCTTCGTTGTGAACGCATACGGTTGTACATCCACATCCGCCCTTGTGACACTCCGAAGAAAGCTGGACTTTCCGACGTTCGGGTAGCCACATATAAGCAGTGTCCGAGTGTTGGGATCGATGGATGGAAGACGGCCAAGATGCTGCCGGACCTGTTCGAGATATACCAGAGGATCTTTTAGACGTCTGCAGATGGTGGCCATTCGGCCAAGAGCCGCTCGTTTGAGCTGCTTGCATTGAAAGAGTGATTGCGCATATTTAAGGAGTCGAACGTAATCTCGAGACACAGTCTCGATTAGATGCTTCGCTGTGGATAGCTGCCCAAGAGCGATGCGGAAGTGGTCGGCATCGTAGAGGGTGTTCAGAAGATCCTTATCTACACTGTGTAAGTGGCCTTGTATCTCAGCGGACACCCCTGTGCCCCGTAATGATGACGCCAGAGAGCTGCTCTAGGATATCAGGCGCAGACTCACGAAATGGATGTATGTCTTGGAGTCGTGGAAAGCCTTCAAGGATAGCACCGAGCTTCTCGCAGAACGTTTCTTGGGTGTACTTGACTTTGCGTGTGTAAAAACCTTTTCGCAGGGGCGACTGTCAGCAAGCTCCTGCGCCTTAGGCCCAGCTATCCACATACTTCTAATCCTGCTAATCTTAAATCCCGCCCTGATCTGAGTAGGAAGACGCCGCTGCGTACGACTCAGGACTATGTCAAGGAATTCTTGACTTGTAGGGACGGGCTGAATTTCCTTCCATGTAGTCTTCATGATGAGTCGAGTTGAGAAAGGTGCCACCGTTAGGTGCGGTACTTTGCGTCAATGATGGTTGATGGTTTGTAGAAGTGGGATCAAAAATTGTGTCCTACAGAAGGTAGTGAAGGGAAAATGTTCGCGCGCCGAGCCACGGCTATAACTGCCGTTTACGAGCAGTTTTCTTTCACCTTAGCGCCATTTACTGCTAGCCCTAGCCATTCGTTCTCTCCTTCATCGAGAGCTAAACATCAACAAGTCGCCTGAGTGGAGCTTTTCTTATATAATGAGTAACAAAGCTACTCGAATGACTGAGGCAACGACAGCGGACTGAATCCGCCACTCGCGGTGTTCAGCTACGATCAATGCACCGTACTGTACTTGTATGCGAAGTACCCTTTACACACGAACTGCTGCCTTGGACAAAGGCTAACCTAAAGGATGAATTACCACAGAAAGTAGTAGATCTCCATTGGGTACTTAGTAGGAAAAGTAATTATCGTTCGCAGCCATGTCAAAGAGTTTCAGTCAAGCGTCAGGGCCAGCATGTGGGAACTCGTAGACCTGACCATTATCAGCGTCATGTATAAGTAGGCTATGTGTACAGAGTCTACCATATCATTCCACCCACCACCACCGAATTGAGCAGCACTCTCTCCTCTGTTTACGAATCCCAAGCTCTCGTAGTACTGCACAAGGTGAGCATGAGCAAGGAGAGCGATCCTATCAGCAATCCCTGATGTCTCCATGCGCTGAACGTATGCCTTCATGATCGTCTTACCTAGACCGATACGCTGGTAAGCAGGAAGAACTGCCAAAGAGTGCACGGCAATAGTCCTCCCGTTTTCATGGTGACCACGATGGTCGGACTCCTTAACCCCTTCCCGCCAGTCGGGTGGGAAGTCCATAGATTCGTCAGTGACGGTTCTGCCGCTGCACTTGGTAGCTACGACATGGGCAAGCAGAACCGCTTTCCTGTCCGGGTTACTCGATTCTGGTGAACGAGCTGAAGCTGCCGTGGGTGCGCTGCTCAACGCGGAGTCTGGCTTTGCTGTTGAGAAAAGCCCTAATGACAGCTCTCCGCATTTAGTTAATCTATAGATGAACTATTCCAAAAATTAGTCTCCACACGATATAACAAAACATAAACGCTGTGACAATGCGAATATTTCCAACGAGTGCGGATCTCCAAGGTTGGTCTTATCGTGCAAGTAGCAACATTAGGCTTCGAAAGCAAGAGACGGACTAGCATCAGAGAGGTACATTTCAATGAGGATATTTCGGTCGTCTTCCAACGCATCTTGACATTTAGTCTATAAAAATCCAGCTGAACTTCGGCGAGAGGAAATGTCTCCCGCTTCGACGATTTTCGAGAGAGTCGTACTTTTTCTTTTGAGCACCTTTCATGTTCTGGGAAGGCAGCAGCCTCTAACTTCACACAGCTTTCAACATCTGCCAATGACAAGGTTGCCACGTAAGGATGCAAATCGTTCCTCCTTTCCACCTTCTTCATAGCATCCGACGTTGGTTCTTTATTGCGTGCATGCGGGTATCCACTGGAATCATCGTACGAATACCTGGCGGCACATGACCTCGAAGGAGCCTCTTGATCCGGACTCCTATACAATTGCGCCTCTTCTTCTTCCACTTTCTTTTCTTGTTTTCCTAGTTCTCCCCTTTCTGTGGGCTGCGCAGGGAAAAGATCTCGTGGCATGACTGATCAATTATTCGGAAGCAGTCGAAGGCAGCCGAAGTTCGAGTTGCGACAGGTTCGTTCGAGGTTCAGGTCGTGCAAGATGGCGCGGAATGGGAACTGGATACCTTAGTTCTGCTGCACCGGTACCAAAAGGCTTTGCAAGACGCAATTGAAGTAACTACATATATCTAGGTAATGGATATATGGGGGGTTAAGGTCATCCGAGGAACTTGCCCACAAACGGCACTTCCAAATATGATTGGTGTTCTCGAGGGCTCTGGGTCAAATGGGGCGTACCGCAGCTCTCAGTGGCTTCCTAACTAATTGGTCAGAACGTTGATTGAAACGTCATAGAATTCCGGACCAGTTTCATTCATGTGCTGTTCGTTTCTAAAATCCCTTCCGTCTCCTCCTAACGCTGTTCCAATTGCGAACTTGCGGCAGATGAAAGCTGCACTACTGTACGAGTACATATAACCGTCGAAACCGAGGCAAGTAGAACTAATAACATTAGCGATTAGTCCTGCTATTCCAACGGCAGACAACCTTTCAATTGTCGACCGTTAAGTTAAACCCGAAGATGTGGGACTGACACTTTAACCAGGGATAGGGATAGGGATAGGGATTTCTGGATCCTTATTCCTGATGGCCAGTAACGTCGCGTGTTAAACGTTATCCCTGCTTGATGCGGCCGACTCAGCTCAGAGGCGGTCTACTTTACTTTATCAATCCCTCGATTGCTCGTTAATGACATGTGCAGCAACACTTTCGGTCAAAGGCGGACTGAACTTCTGATCTCTCCCATACCTTAGACATGCTTACGTTGCTCTTCGTGTGACCAGCACTTTCCATTTGATTGCCTAATCTCGTCCTTCTCGGAAACGTCAGTCACCACAGCCCTCAACATTCACACTAACATGAGCGTGTCAGCAAACTCGGCCCTATGATTTCAAGAGATCTGCCGACTATTCGAGCACAGAATCATAGCGGGCATTGTTAACCATGTAAGTTGAAAGCAAATGATTTTCTTTCGACTGTCGACCAAACAGCGGCTGATTGTCAATAAAGGCAAATCACCATTTCCATCACTTCCCCGGAGCGGGCGATCGAGCAGGACCTGTTGACTCTGGATGTCGGTCCCGACATGACCACGGCTGATCTGAAAGCCGTCATACAAAGCGATACCAACCTACCTCCCGCTTCACAGCATCTATACCATAATGGACAGCTCTTGATTGACGACTCCAAGACCCTACAAGAACTTCGAATTGGAGAGGGCGATATGTTGGCCATGCATGTTCAGAGTACAGCACCTCCACCCCCCCAGCGAGGCGTTAGTCGAGGCCAGCCTCAGCAGGCTCAACAGCAAGGCGGCGGTACCGGCCAAGTCAGACGGCGTCGTGGGCCGGATCCTGAAATGATGCGCCTACGGATGCTCGGAGACCCTAGGATGCTGGCGGAGATACGAAACTCAAATCCAGAGCTTGCGAGCGTGGTGCAAGAATCCCGCCGATTTGGAGAGGTATGGGATCAGGTACAGCGGCAACAGGAAGATACGGAACTGCAAAAGCAACGAGAAATTGCGGCACTCAATGAGGATCCTTTCAACCTGGAAGCCCAAGCGAAGATTGAGGAAATCATTCGGCAGGAAGCTGTGATGGAGAACCTGCAGAATGCGCTGGAGCATAACCCGGAAGGTTAGTGATTCATCGGCTTCCGCCGTAAGCCGATATACTCACCGGATTGGTCAAATACAGCCTTCGGTAAAGTTCATATGCTCTACATCGACGTGGAAGTGAATGGCCATAAAGTCAAAGCCTTTGTTGACTCTGGCGCCCAAGCAACCATCATGTCTCCCTCGTGTGCTGAAACTTGTGGCATCATGCGGCTGGTGGACAAGCGCTTTGCCGGCATCGCTCGTGGTGTCGGCACCGCCAAGATCCTCGGCCGTGTGCACTCTGCTCAAATCAAAATCGGCAGTCTCTTTCTAGCTTGCAGCTTCACGGTCATGGAAGGCAAGGACGTTGATCTGCTCCTCGGCCTCGACATGCTCAAGAGGCACCAGGCGTGCATTGACCTGCAAAAAGGCAAGCTAGTGATCCGCGACGAGGAGGTACCCTTCCTGGGTGAAGCGGACATTCCCAAGAACGAAGAAGTCATGCTAGACGAACCGACTGTCGAAGGCCCAGCCGGTACACAGGTGGGCGCCAGGTCCGGTGCGGTCACTCAATCAAATGCCAGCCCCTCTGCGAAGACATCGAACTTTCAAGGCCAAGGCCAGACTCTTACACAGCCTTCCAGTAGTAGCTCTCAACCCCCCACTGAACCCCAAATTCCACAGGCATCACAGCGCCCGCAAGGTGCGTCAGCAAGCAGAGCTACAGCGCCGGCATTCCCAGAACGAGATATCAATCAACTAATGGAAATGGGCTTTTCCCGACAAGAAGTCATTCAAGCGCTAGAAATGACGGGAGGCAACGTAGAGTTGGCCGCTGGACTGCTGCTGTGACATTCGATTTGGAGTCTATCGGGGGTCTTCGTTCGACCTCAATGCATTGATAGATAAGAAACTAGCCGAATAGAAATGTGGAGGAGAGGACAAGTGAGGAGGAAATGGAGGAAGCCATCAACGGACGTATAAGTGTCATGGTGGCAGGGAACATGCGTACTTCCGCTTGCTTTGGCCCCGGAAGCGATTACGTTGACAGCGAATAGAGATTATACCTGATTGATCCAAACGATGAACGTCATACATCGTTGACTATGTTATGCTCCAGTACTTTGTAAAACCAACTTAATTGAGTCCCATCTGGTGCAGATGCTGTTTCTGTCTGGCCATGGACCTGAGTGAAGTCAAGCTGAGTGGACTTGACATGCTGCTACAGCCGGCGCATTTGCCTTTGCTCCCTTCTGGCCCTTATCCTTACTATACTCTACATCAAAGCCTCTCCCCATCAAAGCAGGTTTGCCGCATCGGATACACTGTACCAATGACGTCAGCTTGTGCATGAGGTTGGTGACCAGGTTGAACTGTTTTGGGTGACAGGTGGAGAAACAAACAATGTCTTGAGTATTGTACGACACCTGCAAGCAAGCCGGATCAGGAGCAGGTTAACCTTTCTCTGACGCTTCTTCCTCCCCGCAACCATCTCCGCACACGAGAAGATGGCGCACACAACTCCTCTGTGACTCAAGAAAGAGAATGAACAATCGTGGAGCCAGATCAAGTCAAGGGTTCATGCTGGGGAAAAAAGAAAAGGAGACGGAATGGAAGAGACGAAGGGATGTGCTGTCGCGCACTCCATCACGGAGATGTACTCATCGAAAGCACCGCTGCCTTTCTATGGTCTTGTAGAGCTGAGCATAACTTGCTGGATCCCATATTCCTCTCCTACGTCTCGTGCAGTCGTCACAAATGTGATGATGGATAAATCAGGGCTGGACTTGGCCTGATTTGGGTTTTGAGTTACTGTCGTTGAACGTCTCCGGCAATCATCACGCCGTGATAATGAGAATTTTACTGCCCATCACTCCGTGATGATAGATCGGCTGATACTTGGTCTAGTCAGGCGGGCAATGACAGAAGACAGGAGAGTACCAGAGGTCCCATTACGGGGAACAAACAGTACTTTGAATCTTTGTGAACAGAGAGCGTCCCCCAAGCCTACCTAAAGTATTCTACTTTGCCAGATGCTACTTGCGACCACTGCTGATTGCGGAAAGAGTAAGGCCACGGAGATGATAATTATGAGAAAGTTCAGAGTCCTGGGTAACAAACTGCTTTGGATAAGGTATTAACAATATGGCCTAGCTCAAAGACGCTTCGTTATCGAAGTTTGTACACACAGGGCTTCAGAACCTTCGACTCATCCATCTCTCCGTCCCCACCGGCCGTAACCGTATCTCTCTCTAGAAATTTAGGCTTCGACCACCTGTTCCGCTCACCTTGACTGGCGTTGGGATCTTCGCTACTTGGTACTCCCTTGCCCCTAATTGGGGTAAGTGCTTTTACGAATTCCATCTTGACAAACATCTTGTTGCTCAGATCGATGGCACGCTTGTTATCCTTCAGCACAAACCCTCGTTTCCTTAGAACCTCAACGAAGGCAGCAACGTCGGTTTCTTGCTTCTGGGGTACGGAATCTGCGGCATCGGCTTCGAGTAGTAAGTCCGCCTCATCTTTGAGATCATTGCTCGGCCCAGCCTTTGCTTTCGTTGCAGCCTTCTTCTTGTTGCCGACGGAGTGATCGACCTTGGTGGGCCGATTCTGCACCCTGCCGAAGCGGCTCTTGATTTCCGCCACCCAGAGCTCTCCTCTCCACCGCAGCACCCTGTATGCTTCTTCCACAAATTCGAACCAGTTCGTACCCATCAGCGCCAGACAAAAGATTGCTACATCCACGCTACCATCTGGCAGAGGGAGGTGGGCGATGTCAGACTCGGTGACGAGAGCATTCGGGCTTAGGAGATCGTAGCTTAAAACACTGAGCTGAAGTTTCTTCTGATCGTGAGCTAGAGCCTGCGCCAGTTTGGCATCACCGCAGCCAAGGTCAGCAATAGTGCAAAGCCCTTCTGTCCTTGGAAGTGGGGATATATCCTGGTTGCCTTTTCCGTGTCCTTGGATTTCTGTTTCGGGGGCCCTTGGTGAAGCCCTCTTCTCCTTCTTGGAACGTCCCTTCTGACCTTCAGACCGGCTTTGACCACGTTCTCTTACAGCTTGAACATAACCGTCGACAGGATTCTCCGGCCACACTTCGACTTGTTTACGGAAACCCTCATGATATTCGGTGAACATCTGCGGATTTTGGGCGAAGAGGGAGAGTGAGTGTGTCGAGGGTGACGTGTATAGTGTTTGATTTAGATGACGGAAACGGGCGGATATAAGCTTCTCCCGCATGGAGACTTGAAGTGGTGTGAGCTTGGTAACATTCGGTGACGCCGGGGGTGGTATTGTTTGAGGTTGAGCCGGACGGGCCGAAGCAGGTAGACGGTTCTGCTTGAGCAGCTTTTGCTTGTCGGATTTGTGGTTGGATGTCTCATGCGTCCTTATGGTATTGCCTTCCTCGATATCTTTCTTGCCCACATCATTCTGCACTCCATCCCCTTTCTGTCCCTTACGGTTCTTTCGGTCTGCCTTGGCGGTGGGGTCCTTCTTCGAACGATTGGTCCTGGTCGCTTTGGCATGTGATGCGGTCTTGCCTTCAATGTGCCTCTCCCACAGCGTGGCAAGGTTGTCGGCCGTTACATTAGGTGAAGTCCTGGCCTGGCCTCGTTTACGTTTCTTCGATGGTTTTGCTGTTTGGTCAGGGGCGAACTCCTCTGCTGTAGCCTCTGTGCTCTTGGACCCCACCGTGGCTTTCTCTTCTATCTTCTCTGTCTTGAGTGATGAAGATGAAACCGACCATCCAGGCACATGGAACATCATGCAATCAAATGCTGGTGCTTACCTGGTGCTTACCTGGTCCAGGATGAGACGGATTGGGGTATCTAGCAAAATACCTGAGAAGTCAATTGGCCACAACTGAGACTATGTAACAGTCCGGATACGAGAGACACGGGCCACTGAGGGTTCCAAATGTGGGAGGACCTGTGTATAATTTTGCTTGTGTGTCGGGAAGATCCGCATCCTCGCGTGGCACGCGTGGCACTGGTTCGCTACCGGGTCTCATCGAAGCCAATCCATCTCGACACCACCTTATGTGCCATCTTCATGCATGTAATACTAAAGTACGAGTGCGGTACATATCTCCATCGAATCCATCATCGAGAATTATCATGGCGTTCACCTTGATGTCGGCCCGTCGACAGTAGACGTCGTTGATCACTGGAGTCTGCCTCGTTCATGTATGTACATGTACAGTCGTGCACATGATACCGTCGGGATCTGGCATACCTTACCACGCGTCTCGAGTCTAGCAAGAGCTTTCAATGGATGACAGGAGAACAGGCAGGATACTTGCAGAATACCGTCAATGAGAGAGCCGCCTTTGCAGTCCCGGGGATAAGTTCGAATAGTCATAAGCAAAGCAGAGCAGAGCAGAGCAAGGCATGCGGGCCAAAGTCAACCCCGATTTCTCGACAAGGGTCTATACCAGATCACTCACGTAATCTTCCCCTGGTATCCTTTGTTGGCCGCCGTAAGACTTGGGAAAATCACCATGTCTTCCTGACTGATGCGCTGTACCAATGCAGAAGCGATGTACTGGAAGGGGTCAATCTCCAAGCTGTACACAGTAAACCATGGATCAAGGCAGAGACTTTGTCGACTGAGTCCTAATAGCACAATGTATGGAGTTAGTCTAAGCTTGCCATAGCACCCCCTCGACTATTGCATATTATTGACCATCTGCACGAATCCTAGATTCACCACTTCCAGGACTAGGTCACCAAGATCTATATCATACAAGAAAACGTACAGCTGTCACAGGACTATCATAACAATAATCTCGAGCGTAATGCCAATGTCCTATTGTTTAAAACTCTGGAGCAATGTAATGTGAGGGTCATGTTACCTCCGAGCCCTAGCAGAGAGAGTGCCCATGCCCAAGGCAGTGGTTAAGCGTTGGGCTGACAGGAGCACACGTGGAAAGCATGACGTCCAGGTTGTTTGTATATGTTGCATACATTCACATGTCGTTCATACATATCCATGTAAGGGCCCCACATGTTACGTGCCCTAAGCTCAAGTATAGCTGGCAATGATGATGGATGATCCCTTTGAGTCGCATTACTTTCACCTTGATGGATGTCTAAGGTGCGGCAGCAACGCTTCTACCTCGTATACCCGATGCACACATGTACTGTATAATATCTTACCGTTCATCGATTTACCATACCTTATTGGTAATTTATTCCCATGGTACGGTATAGTAAGATTACTTGAAGTGCACGGTTTCGTTGTGCAGGTGCATAGTGCATAAGTGTATGCCACGCGCATCTGAGACATAATCTCAAAGTACCTTACCTAACTTACCTTAGGTATGTACCTTCCAGGTTACGAGGCCCGAGCCAATATGCACGGATCCAGTGCACGGCTCACTCCCGTCTTCAACAATTATTAATACATTACCTTATACAGACCCTTTGTTGCAAATGGAAGCATTTCACTCATCACTCTGCCATGACTTCCGTTAAGCCTTCGCCCGTTGAACTTGTCGAAGCAGAGAAAATCAAAGCAAAACAGAATGCAAAGCAGAGCAAAGCAGAGCAAAGCACCATTCTTCTGGTTTAAATTAATACCATAAGGTACCTGACCTTACACAGAGAAAGTGGGCTTTCCAGGGGGTCTTAGCCTTGTTCATGATGATCCTGACTCCTGAGGTGGTGAAGATGGTCTGAGATTGCAAGGGAATGAACAGAGGTGATAGAGTAAGGT
>QQTW01002891.1_pt1 | contig 12605 bp, 14 predicted proteins | sample 1904831 | NCBI WGS metagenome assembly QQTW01 (sample SAMN09435610, study PRJNA476489) | Subsurface metagenome, whole genome shotgun sequencing project. | reverse complement strand
ATACTTCGACCTGCTTGAGATCTTTCGTTTGAATGGCTTCCCAGACGGGAAGCACGCCTACCTCTTCAACGGTGATTTTGTGGACCGAGGATCCTGGTCGACAGAGATAGCATTACTGCTATACGCATATAAATGGCTGCGTCCGAAAATGTTCTTCCTGAACAGAGGAAACCACGAAACAGACGATATGAACAGAGTGTACGGCTTCGAAGGGGAATGCAAAGCCAAGTACAATGAGAGGGTGTTCAAAGTATTCTCGGAATCTTTCTCCGCGTTACCGCTTGCCACTTTGATTGGGAAAAAGTATCTCACACTTCATGGCGGCCTTTTCAGTGATGACAACACAAGCTTAGACGACATCCGAAAGCTAGACAGACACGTTCAGAGACAGCCGGGCCAACAAGGTCTGATGATGGAGATGCTATGGACGGATCCACAACCGCAAAATGGCAGAGGACCAAGCAAGAGAGGAGTCGGCCTTCAATTCGGACCAGACGTGACCAAGAGGTTCTGCGAGAAAAATGGGTTGGAAGCCGTTATCAGGAGTCACGAGGTCAGAATGGAGGGTTATGAGGTAGAGCACGGCGGGAAATGCGTAACAGGTATATCGTATAGCTTGGACCTTTCGCGCACCTTTGCTGACTACCAGAAAGTCTTTTCCGCACCAAAATATTGCGACGCGACCGAGAATAAGGGAGCATACATCAATATAGGCCCTGACCTCAAACTGCAATACCACAAATTCGACGCTGTCCCCCATCCTGATATCAAGCCGATGGTCGGTCTTCCAATCAAACTAATTTCCGTACCACCTGCTAATTTCGTTCACAGGCATATGCACAAAGTTCGATAATGTCTATGATGTAACAAATCCCTTCTCGAATACAGCATGGCGACACTTGGAGAATGAGTTTGTGTTTGAATATGCATTGCGTGGATTGACTTTGGGCCAGCAATCACCGTTGAAGAGGTAGGCGTGCTTCCCGTCTGGGAAGCCATTCAAACGAAAGATCTCAAGCAGGTCGAAGTATTGCCCGTGGGTGTCGCCACATACTGTCAGTGTCGTGGCTGGTTCGACCTCCATCTCAACCATAGTTGGCTCATCATAGACAATATTCCGCACTGCTTGAACTATCTGGAAGACATATTTCTTGGGTAGCTTTTTCCCGTTCTTGAATCTTGTTATCATATCATCGATGAACTCTTGTGTTATTTCGTTTCCAAGTTTGACGCCGTCGTAGCTTGCATCCACGTCCATTGACTCGATATTCAGGCCTTCGAATGCAGACGGCGGATCCCCGACCTCAATGGCTTTGAAGAACTCCACCCTCCGTACCAATTTCTCACATTCGGCAAGCTTGAGCTTCGCATCTTTGTTGCCCGGCTCCTTCTTCACGACCGTTTTGAAGTCTCTCAGCGCTTCACGAGAGTTTAGAATGGCGGTATTCGCGACTGCCCGCCGCCAGTAGGCCTGCAGGTATCAGCTTCTGGTCAGTACCTGTACAGCAGATAAGCTACCTTGATATAGTCTGCGTCGAGGTCTATCGCGTGAGTAGCATCGGCGACCGCATAGCCATAAGATTCGAGCTTGATGTTTGCCTGCTCATGTTAGCTAGATGTGCGCCTCGGCTTCCAATCTAGACCTACCTGAGCACGATTGCAGAAAAATGAAGGGTCTTTATCGTTCTTCTCTATAGCCTGTGAATAAAAATCCACTGCACCCAGCCAATCATGTTGGGCGAATGCCTTGTTGCCTTTAATTTTGAGCGCTGTGGCGGCGTCAACGTCGGAAGCGAGGGCCATGCTGTGTTGTTATGGTAAGCTGGAAATGGACTTTACTATGGTATCACGAGGTCGCGCTGTCCGACATATCCACAATGGCCAACTCTTTCTTCGGTGGATTTCCAACCAGGAATCTCAGGTACTAACCTTGAGCCCGACTTTTGCCTGGTCCGCTGAAAAGGGATTCGGGGAAGCCTTTGAGTTGGAGAAGGCCCTAGACCAAGATCGGAAAATGCCCGGACGACTGCCGCATCTGACCTTGGCGGATTTTGTGCCAAGACAAAATTTCCTCCTCTGTCGACTCCTCCAAAAAACAGACCAAGCGTCGTGGTCAAAACCCCATTAATTCTCGCAGCCTTATCTTCTTTCCACAAAAAATAGAGAAAGGGAAGGAAAATGGCAGGCGTTAGTATGCGCGATCTACGCGCCTGCATGGTCTGCTCCATCGTGCAGAGATTCAGCGTTCGTTCTCCCTTCCGCCATCTTTCACCCTTGTATCTGAAGCCTTACACTCATTCTAACATCTGACTTTCTAGGACTTCCGTGCCCGTGGCTGTCCAAATTGCGAGCCTATCCTTGGCCTAGCCAACCACCCAGAAGCGATCCAAGATTGTACCTCTCGTGTCTTTGAGGGCCTGATAACCATGGCTCAGCCTACTCAGTCTTGGGTAGCCAAGTGGCAGAGAGTGGAGGGATATGTGCCGGGAGTCTATGCCGTCAAGGTTGTGGGAGAGCTACCAAGGGATATTGTGAGCGCGCTGGAAGGGGAAGGGGTCAAGTATATCCCACGGGATGGGAGGGATGTGGATGAGGATAGGTAGGGTGAAGTACGAAGGCATTCCGCTATTGCCCGCCATTCTGGAATTTCTAGGGAGCGATTGCATGGCGATGGCGTTGCTGTGCCCCACGGAAATAAAAGGAAGCACTTTTTGCACAGGTGACGGGGAGATTTGGTGTTGGAAAATTACAAACTTGATTGAATCAACAAACTGCTGCAACAACTAGCTATCATGCTTCGCTCTAGAACGCCTCAAGGATTGGAACAGTAACCCCTTTCAGGTACCGACAAGCTTTTGAACTGCATCAAGGAAGATGTCTGCGTGATGTTTCTGGAAGATCAACATCGGCCTCAACCTCACTGCCTTTGCTCCACTACCACCAATGTTAATACCCAGTGCTTTCGCCTTGGCAAGGAACTCGTCACGCTTTGGACTGTCAAAAGCAATGAAGGTACCCTGACCCTTTCCTCGAAGGTTTTGGATCTGCTCAGGATATTGTTGTTGGATGCTCTCAAGTCCATTGAACAGGTAATCGCCAGTCATTGCAGTGTTCTCAACGAGATTCAGTCTGTCAATTTCGTTGATAATGGCACGGAAGAGGATCGCACGAGCCGGATCACCCATCCAAGTGTTGAATTGTCTGTATGGCTTGTTTGGGCGCAGTGCTGGGTTGCCAAAATAGTAACCTGCCGTCTGAGCTTTCTTCGAGAAGGTAACCATGTCCGGCGGCTCGGCCATGTTCCAGTGTTCATGGGCCCAGAACTTCCCCGTTGCGCCAACACCGGTTTGCACTTCATCCACAATCATGAGAACATTATTGCGCTTCGTGATCTCCCGGAGACCATTGAAGAACGCTGGTGAGGCGTGGTTGTCTCCACCCTCCGACTGAACGGGTTCTACAATAATGGCTGCTACCGGGTTGTGGTATTCTTTGATGATTCGTTCCGCTTGCTCGAGACAACGCTTTTCCTCCTCGGCGTTCTCCTGTACGTGCGCCTCTAGAGGATATTTGAGGGCCGGGAAGGGTGCTTGTGGCCAATCGAAAGCAGGAATGTCGAGTTTATGGATTGGCTTGCTCCGAGTGGTGGAGAGACTGCCAAAGAGTCGACCGTGGAAACCGGATGTAAATGACATTATCGAAAGATGTGGCGAACCCGGAACCTGATTGTTCATTGATGTTGCAATATCCTCAGCTGAGAAATCCACATGTGCGCCCCCTCTGTCCATTTGCCTCCTCCACATGAAGGCGGCTTTATATGCGGTTTCATTTGCATCAGAACCTGCCATGGCGGTGAAGACCTGGTTGAGGCCCCTAGGCGCGACTTTGAGAACGCCTGTCTCTAGGATGGAGCCCCAGTCGTGCTGAGGGAAATTGCCAAGGGCTGGCCTGTTAATAATGGCCGAGGCCATGTCTGGGGAGGTCGCGGCAAGGAGAAGAGACGGATTGTTGTATCCCACGGGAATGGAGGCAATCTGAGCATAGACGTCAAGCAGGATGTTCCCATCCAGATCAGCAATATAATTTCCATAACTCTGCTGGTAGTTGGCCAGCATGTTCAGGCTACGAGTGTCGAAGACTTGATTGAGCTCGGCAATAGCCTTCTTGCTCTTTGGTCCTGGAATGGGAGTGCTGACCCTCGGACCATAGGGCTCGTCCGCAAAAAATGGCTGCTCGAAGGCGGAGGATGTGTCATGAGCGACAGCTGCTGCTGCACTGGCACGGCTTTGTGCATTTGTGGTAATGTATCGGACAGGAAGACGGCGAGTGATTGGTCGCAGTCGGGCCGCTTCTCGAAGCAATGAAGGCATTTATGATTGTGTAAGAAGATCAATGCAGATAGGATACAAAATCCGCCACTATGGCGGGGAGAAGGGAAGCGAAGCGGTTGAAGTCAAGCAGAAGCAATGATACACCCGACCAGAAATTCAGTTTAGTTATGAAGAAAGCTGCGGCCCATCAACAGACTTTTTTTGTCAATTAGATTCGCTAAATCGTAACACGAACGAGGATAGGGTGCAGAGCAACCCAGCTTTAACTACAGTACGGAGATATCTCTCGAGGCGGAACCCCCCAAAATTACGTCGTGACCCCACCTGAAAGCTTATTAAATTATAGCCACCAAGCCTAGAGCGGGAATTCCACCCCGCCGAAAGAGCGCTTAGTAGCGGCTAACAAAAATGTTTCTCCAACCAATGCCCATTGGAATCCAGCGAGACGAGCTTGGAAGTAGAACATCTGTAGGAGAACTCATCTCCTCTCACAGAGAACAGGTTACTGCGGGCCAAATTCACCACGTATGGCTACAATTTCCATGCCAGCTGACATCACAAACCACGATTCCGCCCCGCCCACAAATCCTTACTCAATACCCTCCACCGCCATGCCCCTAATCTCCCCGCATGCTCTCCTCTACGCCAGTCTATCCCCAGACCCACCACTTCGGCCCTCGAGCCGCAAACCCTCCCAATGCCGGTCCATCTCAATCAACACCTCATCGCTCACCCACGCCAACGGCTCCACCCTGATCAAAATCGGCCAAACAACAGCCGTGTGCGGAGTACGCGCCGAGATCCTCCCCATCCATGATATCCCTAATTACCGCGTCAACAAGAACCTATCAAGCCAACCACCAAAGCCCGAACAGGAGGAAGACGGTTCAGAAGCCGATGCCGTAATCCGGAACCACAATCTCCTAGTACCCAATCTCGAACTCTCGACCGGATGCTCGCCCTTCCACCTCCCAGGCTCACCACCCTCACAGGAAGCGCAGTCGTTGTCACAACGCCTGCTGTCTTTACTACACACCTCGCGCGTGGTCAGGTTATCTGATCTCTGTATCTACGACGAGACCATCACAGATCTCGAACGCGAGATCCCCAATATTGATGCCTCCTCCGGAAAGAAGCTGAAGGCCCTTTGGGTACTCTATATTGACACGGTGGTAATAAACCACGACGGGAACCTTTTCGATGCGTGCGCGCTGGCCATGTTCTCGGCGTTGAAGGATACGCTTCTGCCTAAGGCGTGGTGGGACGTGGATCTGGAGTCGGTTCTGTGCTCGCCTGAAAGGGGTCAAGCCAGGGGATTGAGGCTCAGGGGCTGTCCGGTACCAGTGTCTTTTTCGGTTTTTAGATCTAATAAGCTTGAGGAGGGGGGCACTCGCAGAAAGATTGAGGAGGTACTGTGTGACCCGGACGCATTTGAGGAGGGGTGTTGTAGAGAGCAGGGATGTGTGATTGTGGACTTGGACCAGAAAGGTGAGATTGTTGTGGTCAAGATCGAGAAGAATGGAGGCGGGAGTGTGGGAAGAAGCGGGCTAAGGGAGCTGGTGGAGAGGGCTGGGGAGAGGTGGAAAGAATGGCAGCAGGTTCTAGTCAAGGAAGCTGAATCGAAAAAGAGCGAATCTTGATTGGGTCTGAATAAAGTTTCGGGAGTTTCGGACATTATGATACCCATAGACGTGATGAAGACTTTGGTTGGAGCTCAATAAATTGATCTGAGGATTGATTCTGTCACTTCCCAGTTGGCCTAATCGTTTCGAGCCCACCTACAGCACAAGATTTAGGCATATACTGCGCCTCGCCATGCTTTTGCTTTCGACACAGAGCTGAAATATCAACCGAGAAGTCCTACCTGTGTAGATGAGATGAGGAATCTCAGTTACGCCACTCGGCGTCGCTTGCCAGGCGGCTCGCCACCGATTGGGCTCACGGCCCCATCGGTAAGCTTCTCCGTCGCCTTCTTCTCCGTGTCTCTGTTCTCGATATTGTCGCTAGACGGGATGGCTAGGGGCTGTACCCCTACATCTGGTCCGGTTGATTCTTCCTTCCCAATAGCGGAGACAGGTGGTGACGGAGGAAAATCAATGGAAAACCAGATGAGGTGACGACAATCCCGCTCTTTTTCTTTCGATTGCTTGCCTAGGGTTGAAATGGATTCCTCTGTTTGCTCAGATGGAGAGCTCGAAGGGGTGGCGGAGCCCGTATCGGATTCAGAGTTAGAGTCGGGTTCGGAGGATGTCTGGGAGCCTGCTCCAGTCTCCGAATTCTCGTCCGCGTCCTCCTCGCTCGTGATAGAAGTAGTCGCCAGTTCCTCACTTTCAGCACCTGCTACCCTTCTTCTAGGTCCGGCAGCGATGTTCTCACTTGAGTTCAATAGATTTCCAGCTTCGTTTCCTCCTTCTGTACTTGCCTGTGATTTCTCCTTCCTTTGCTTTACTAGACGCTTGGGCTTGGCGGCTTCTTGATCTTCGGTATAATTCCACATCTGATGGAGGTCGCCTCTCACGGCGGCGGTGCCCCACAGTGCACCCAGCACGGCCGGAACCAGATAGAGAAGCGCAGGCTGACCATGTTCTGAAATTTGCATCACGATGATTGTGACTATCATGCCTACAGAATAGCTGGCAAGTCCAGCTTTGAAGTATGTCTTGGGGAATGCTTTGGCTCGAAGATCTGGACCTGCCACAGATTGCCCGACCCAGAAGCGCTCTCCCCACGCACCACAGACAGACAGATAGGTTGCCTTCTCCAACTTGTCTTCGACTGTTTTCGATTGCTTCAGGTAGTGAAGGTACAGGTCGAATCGTAACGCATGTGCGATCATGATGCCAGGAATCACGATATCGCCAAGTCCTAACATTGATAGGCCACTGACTCCCCTCTCGATTTCGGTTGGGGTTGATGGTCGCGGGAAAAGAAGCTTGATTGGGACATCGAGTTTTGTGGCGACAGTAATCATGATGGGCGTGAAGAAGACAAAATATATGTCATAGAAGAACAAGGCACTCAACAACAAGGTGCCAGTCCAAAACGTGGTGGGTGACATGTACCGTGTAGCGCCGTAACAAAAAGCGAAACCAAGTAAGTTCAAGATGTACCATGGTTTGTCCAGGAAGGCGACGTACCCAACCACAACGAGAGACGTGCTGATGGCGAGTGCATCGAGGATGTCAACGGGTGCCTTGATAGAGAAAAGCTTGTGAATGTGGAAGTTGAGAGAGTACTTAGCATAGAGGAGGTCGCGGATCCTCCACATCCGGTCAGCGACTTTAGTGGGAATAGGAAATCGATGCAATTGGCCTGGTAGAGGGGACTTTCTATAAGCCTGCTCCGAATCGGATATGTCGTTCACACGATCGTACTGGTGCTTAGTCCTATTGATTCTCCATAGGCGGCCCGACTGCTCATACTGGTTGGGAAGAAATAATGATCGCAGCACTGTGAATGCATCCTTGTAGAACTTCCTGCCATAGACAACGCCAACCAGCGAAAAGTAGTAGCTCAAGATCTTGTTCAACATGCTAGGATCTTCCAACCACTTGATGATGAAATAGAGAAAGGACAACGTAAATCCAGCCAGCAGTGGAAACAATATTGCGTCTTTGGGTGTAAGAGCTTCTCTGATCTCGGCAACAGCCTTTGACTCTTCATCCACTGAATCATCATCATTGGCGTCATGCTTCTTCTTGGATGGTGAAGCAGCCGAGTATGGAATTGAGAGCGAAGCATGGGCACCGGTATAAATCGGGAACAGAGCGGATGCAAGAAGATGCAGATGTGTGGGAAGAAAAGGAAGAATGCGTGCTGCCTCGTATGCTACTCTGCCTGCACATACCGTCAACGTGCTTGAGGAGGACATTGTTCGCTCAGATATGTTGACATCTACCGGTCCAAGATACCTTGTTGGACAAGAAACGAGGTCCGAAAAGCTCTATACATTCTCTCGAAAGCGTCTGACCATTGAGCAGCATGCTACTACTGTGGACCACGAAGGTGTTCTCCATTTCTGGTACTAGTAGTACTACCAGTAGTATTGGCGCACCCCTTAATGCCAAGAGAGGTCTCCAGGGCCTGGAGCGTGACCGGTAGCTAGCCGAAAGGAATGACCGGAGGACCGAGATTAGGCGACATCCGCCACTAGATCGGCCCATCCTTCTGCACCGCAAGCTGCCAACCACCATTCAACGTCGCACTGCCCTCTGAAGAGTATATATATCATACTTCTCTTTCCAGATGAAGACCAACATGGCTACAGACATCGTCCTCGAGACGACCATGGTATGTCTCGCATATGTATGCTTCAATCCGACGCTGATTTGCCTCCTTCAAACAGGGCGCCATCGTCGTAGAACTGTACAATGACCATGCCCCAAAGACTTGCAAGAACTTCGCAAGTTTGGCACAACGAGGGTACTATAACAACGTTATCGTGCATCGCGTCATCTCAAACTTCATGATCCAGACGGGAGATCCGACAGGGACTGGACGAGGTGGAAGCTCCATCTACGGAGACAAGTTCGAAGATGAAATACACGCTTCTCTGAAGCACACCGGAGCGGGCGTGTTGAGTATGGCCAACAGTGGCCCAAATACCAATGGAAGCCAATTCTTCATCACACTGGCCCCAACGCCATGGCTAGACGGGAAACATACCATCTTTGGTCGTGTCAAAAGCGGGATGCGCATCGTTCAGCGGATGGGCTTGGTCAAGACCGGACCTGAGGATAGACCTCTGGAGCAGGTCAAGATAAGCCAAGCGAGAGTTGTCGAAACAGCCACTGAAACGTGAGGCTTGTACGGAACGATATCGACTTCGGCTGGTCTATCCATATCCCAAGTGGCGTCCTCATTTTGAGCTGGGAGGCAGCAAAGCACCCAGCGATGAAGTCCACGGAAAGCATTAGCCGGCTCAACTAGCAAGGCTGAGGGTTTTTGTGTGGAGATGGTGCAGAGTATGAGGCCTGCGTTGATGATTGTGGCCACATCAAGACAAACACGCATGCAGCTCCTACATCATGGTCTTGGATCGTGAATTGTCGTGATCCAAAGGAGGTGTGTCCATTTATTTGTCGCAATTGCTGCCACGGCAGTATCACCATCGCTGTGACGATTTCTCTTTGCCACCATAAGCCGAGCAGCACAGCTAAACACTTCTACCGCGATTGCTACAAACAAAAGCCCCTTGCTCGGTACTAAATGCCTCTGGTAACGAGCAATGTTCGAGGATTAGACCAATGCCGAGCCACTTGTTTCCTTTATTTGATTCACCAGGCCGCCTACCAACACCTCCTATCTCTTTCACCTCCACCAGAACTAGCTTTGAAGCCTGAGTAAGTGAAAAAGCCCTCTCATTGTCAGCAAGCCAACTCCTAGCCTTCATACATAGAACGCACCGAAGATCGAAGATCAATATGCACATAGGCGAGCGGACCTCATCCTCAGCAAGCGATGGCAGTGAACGTGATACATCAAGCACTCAAGATACAACTTCGACACATTTTCAACATTTGGTTCAACTGATAACCAGCTCCGCTGCCAGGAATCAAGCTGCTTTGGTGCGTCAAGCAGCTCGAGTTGCCAACGACGAAGAAAGCGACGGCCATGCTGGGCCATCTAGGAACCATCAAACATTTCTCCTGGAGACACGACACCGAGAGATTGCGGAGCACGGTGATTTGCTCCAAGAACATACAGGATCTACTCGCTCTGCACAAAGGCTGAGTTCAGGTAACCTCACAGGACACGGCAAGCAGCGGGAAGATTCCAACCCATCACAGCAATCAAACGACAGCAACGGGGAAGCATCACCGACAACAACCTCTTGCCATGAGATGGTGTCTCTTAAGCTCGCTCAAGCTCGCCCCAAAGCTCGAGAGATTCAACTTACCTGCACGATTTGTTTCGAATCTCTGTCATTGCACGCCTTTCCTACGGTTCCAATCACCTCAGCATGCTTACTTGAATTTCATCGTGCTGTCGATGAAAGCTTTGTGTGCAAGTCTTGCGTCAACGAAAGTATCAATGCACAGCTTAGTACCGCCAGACCCGATGAAATAAATTGCCCTTCGTGCAATCAGCGGATGAGTCATCAAGACATCAAGACGTGGGCAGAAGATGAGATATTTGAAAGATACGATGACATGATCACTTTACAGACCTTACAAGAAGATGGTAATTTCATAAGATGCTGTCGACCAGAGTGCTGCGGTGGGCAATTCCATGATGGTGGCTCTGCTTCACCAATAGTTACCTGTCAAGCATGCGGAGCAATGACCTGCTACCGGCATTCTGGTTTGCCTTGGCATGAGGGAATCACCTGCGACCAATTCGAAGATCCTAATACAGCCATCTCCCTACTGAAAGAGTTCATTAGCGACCTCGAACGTGTCTTTCGTGGCGTAAATACCGCACTATCCGACGAGCAACCCCAAATGAGAAGTGGTCAGGCCGAGCTTCAATCAAAACTTCGCATTGCGCGATTACTACTCTCGGAAAGGCAAGCCTTTCTTGCTTCAGAGTCTAATGAGAGGGGCGCGAAATTTGTGGCCGAGACGACCAAACCTTGTCCAGGTTGCAAGGCACCAGTCGAGAAGGTAGGGGGCTGCAAGCACATAAAATGCAGATGTGGCTATGAATTTTGCTACGAATGTCTGGCTGAATGGAGTTTGTCGCACTTGGGGACTCCGTGCTCCAATGATTATGATCATCGTGACATTTTGCGGCTGGCTGGGAGGCGTGATCGTCCTGACCTGGAAAATGCTGCAAACCCTGTCCCAGCACCACGACAAGTAGGGCTTGCTAGAGAAATTAGACTACCCTTTATTGAAGGTGGCATCGCTATCCCTTTTCCACCAGAACTCCCTCGACCAGAAGCCCCTCCACAACGACTACCAGCCTTTGGACCAGAATCCCCTAGACTACAAGTTCCTCAACCAGAAGTCCCTCGACTACAAGCCACTCAACCAGAAGACCCTCGATTACAAGCCCCTCGACCAGAAGTCCCTCGACTACAAGCCACCCGACCAGAAGTTCCCCGACCAACAATTCCTCACCTACAAGCTACCCAAACAGAAGCTGCTCGACCACAATTTCCTCGACTGGAAGTTCCAAACCCTGATCCGCGTAACCGAGTCAACTTGCCGATGCGTGACAACATCGATCGACTGGGGCCATTCGCATCACGGTCAACGGCGCAGCGATCATGGATTAGAGGCCCGGAGGACTTCGTTAGACCATGGGCTCCTTACCCGCATCGGGAAGAGCGTCGTTTCCAAAATCCAGGTCCTCAAACGGTTCAAATAGGCTCCCCTCGATCACCAATGTCAACTGCAGCGCAAGTCAATCATTCGAGGTCTGACCTGAACTCACGCTCAGATCCTGTTCGCAGAAGTCGATTTACACGATCTATGGAAGAGGCGCTCCTCGATGCTGGCTTCTACCGGTACGATGCCCCTGATCAACGCGTTGGACATGCTCAAGGAATGCGTGACCCAATCTTCCAGGATGGGATGGCAAGAGCACAATTGGATTTGGCTCGTGACGACCATATGCACCGACTGGCTCGGCATTATGTGCAGGCAGGGCAAGCAATGGGGCTCACGCCAGCAGTTATCATGCGGGATGCAACTGAAGATTTCAGGATGCATTATGAGAACTAGCAACATCCTTTGAACCGAGACGTTGGTCGGTCACAACTGCACAGGTACAATGCTGGACCCGGGAGAGAGCAGGAGCAGGAGTAGAACCACGTTGCTGGAAACCTTCACCGAGACTTTGGTGGTTGGCGCTGATGCTCAGGGGTGGGCATTACCACTTTGCTGGGTAGCTGCATTATGCTGACCAGGGCAAAATATTGCAATTTGCGTCTTTTCAAGGAGCAATCATTCGCGGTCAAGGTGCGGAGGCCGTTCAAGAGGAGATGCGTCAGAATCGCTCCCCAGGTAGCAGTAGGAGTTGGCAACTTGAGAGAGAATCGTTACCAAAGAAGCTGCTTTTTGTTCTCGGGGCTTCCAGGCCTCTGCTGATCATACTTACCTTACCAGCATTACCAGTGTTCGTCGCCGATGTGAGTCTCACATCTACATCGAATCCGTCCACGAACCATCTCCCTTCGACGCCTGCTTCGGCATCCGCCATGCCATCTCCATTCCTCCCCAGCTCCATCCAGATCCATTGCCACCCGTTTGACGCTTCTTCATCTCATATTGCCATCACTCTATCTACTCAACGCATCATCATCCCAACCCCCCCCCGATCCAACAA
>QQTW01002890.1_pt1 | contig 12609 bp, 16 predicted proteins | sample 1904831 | NCBI WGS metagenome assembly QQTW01 (sample SAMN09435610, study PRJNA476489) | Subsurface metagenome, whole genome shotgun sequencing project. | reverse complement strand
TGTGATGAACCTAAGCTTAGATTCTACAATCACTGCCGTTGGTGGCGGACTGCTTGTTGATATTATATCACAACATTAGTGTTGCAGCATACAGTAACCGGCCCCACTTCGAATTGGGTGACGCCAAAGGTGGGGCCGTTTACTGTGCGCTGCGACACTAATGTCACCTCGTAATAGATACCTTGTATGAAGCATCTTATTTTCCTGCACCGCACCGATGGTTGGTTTGGTTTGATCATCTATAAGTCTGATGAAGATGGAGAGATATTGACAGGTCGATTATCAATTCGATGAAGTGGATGGACCGCAATCATCGTCGTCAGGCTCATGAAGGGAAGACATCTCCTTGTCATCATTTCAATTGAGAGGAAACGACTGCGGTCATGGTTATTAGTTCGAGGAAAGAATTTCAACTGTCATCACTTTATGAAGAACGGACTGTGGCATCATCAGTTCAAAGAAGCTTCCATCCGTCGCCATTATCTCGATAAGAAGACAAGGGATGTGCGCCGTCCATACGGTGACGGACCTTCCTACCGTCTTTCCATAGATGGATCGATTAGAGCGAAAGCGATCGTAAAGGGCTCTCAACAAGAGGCAGCACTGCATCTGCTGAGACTCGAGCTAATCTCTTGAATTATCTCCCCAGATATATATATATGCTGGCAACAGGTCCTACTACTAATGACTTCAAGTTCCCGCTGAAATACAAAACACAGCCATACTTGCTTGCTATCAAATGAGATCCAACCCAACCAATCTTTTCTCCAGTTCCTGTCTGGAGAAAAAGTTCACATGCTTTTTCTTTTCCCTTTCTTTCTTTCCATCATCCCGTCATCCGTCGTCATTTAATCCCATCCATCCATGCCAAACCATGCCAAAAAAAATGAAAATTAGAAAGATGGAGCGTAGATGGCACGCACATATCCGAGATTCAATGGAGAAGAAGAACAAGAGCAAAAGCGAGAGAATAGAATAGAATGAGAACGGAATTAAAAGTTGGCACAAAATCACCCCTCACAAGTCGGTCCATCATAATCCACGCACCACCGGATCTGACCGTCCACCCCGAGCTCTTTATTCAAAGTATAAGTCCTCCTCAATCCATTCACCCATCGATCTCGAGCTTTTCGATCGAGTTTCGACAGTTCCGAGAAGTCATTCAGCATCCTCGCGCCGCACAGATAGGATAACACTGCTCCAATGGTCTCCGGGGATCGCGGCAGTCGTGGTCGACGTCGTCGAATATAGATGATGGCCAGGCAAATCATCATCAACGCCAAAATCGTCACGCTGAGCCAGGTCGCGCCCACGAACGATTTGTGCACTTTTCCCTCGTTGAATGGAATCGTACCGAGACTGATAATCAGAATCTCGGCGAGAATCGCCATGAACGCCGACATGGAGACGATGTAGTGGCGTCGCCATAGCGCGGTGAAGATCGTCGTCACAGGACTCAATGTTCGAGGGACGAGCATGCTGGCGTGTGCAGGGGATTGGCCTTTGGCCAGCGCTCTGAAAGGTTCCAGGACGCAGAGTTCTAGAAAAGAACCATGTCAGTCAATGGCCTTTAGAGGTAGCAAAGGGGGACAGCATGGCAGAGCTCACCTCTTTCCACTCTCTTCCATTCACTATGCACTAGCATACCGCACAGCGACATGACGAAACGCGGACCGAAACTCTGCGAATCCATGAACCTTTCGAAGCCCGAGTCCTTTCCGACGGACCAATAATACAAGATGAGCACCAGAATGCCACAGGCGAGTATGACAAACATGACATCTCGAGCGATGCGGGCGTGGTGGTAGTTGACGCCTCGTTTGAGCCGATCACGCTGATGACTCGGCCGTCGACGCTCGTCACTTCCTCGACTGCCGTTCTGACTATCGCCGTCCTCGCTGCCTCGAACACGCGAGTACTCATTCCGTCGAAGTCCGACCCACGCCCGACTGGCTGGTCCCTGCGCAGGCATCAACCCGTACCGATCTCGTCCGTCGATCGCCCGGTACGTCCCAAGCTGGTACCGGTTGTCGCCCAGCAGATGATTCATCTCGAGCGAGGTCGCGTCCGGTGGAAGCTGGCGCAGATCGCGAATGACCTCCGGATGGTGCAGCAACGAGGCGATGGTGGCGATGGTGCTGGGATCGCTGTAGATACCACTGCTCCGGCGAGTGCGTTGCAGGAACCACAGCCCAATCAACGACACGGCCGCAAACGCCAGCAATCCTTGCACCACCCGCCCAATCGTCGTGTGCACATACAACTCTGGACCCCAAGCGCCGTGGATGTTGGTGAATTTCCGGAAAGACAGAAATTCCGAAGAGAAGGGCACCAGCAATCCCACTCCCAAATACAGAATCGAGACGAACAGAACCACCCAATGCCCTCGGAACATGGCCGTGAAAGTGCCCAGCTCCCGATTCGGCTGCAGGTAGTACAGATTCAGTGATTCGCGGGCAGTGGCACCACCCGGCTCGTTGAGACAGTAGAATGGTTCCATCATCTTGACAGCGGCATAAATGGTGCCGACCGTGATGCGGAGGATAACCGCCAGGAGGGTCGGCAGATAGCTACCTGCAAAATAGCGCGATCCCGTCAAATCCCTAACGGGCCGGTCGAGCCGATTGGGACCAGATCCGTAGGCACCTGTGGCCTGCGCTGCCGCTCCAGCAGTCGAGGTCCCTCCAGGCCGGGCGGTCGCCGGGATTGTGACATGCCGTCCAGAAATGGAGGTCGTGATCATCGTCCCGGACACGCGTGTTCGGACGACTGATCCAGGCAGAGAGGTGACCACGAGGGATCCGCTGATGGAGGTTGTCACCAGAGAACCTCCCACGGTCGTCTCAAACGTCGAGCCAGATACCGAAGTCGTGATGATCGAATCGGGCAACTTAGTCGTGATCATGCTTCCGCTGATGGACGTCGTGACCAATCTGCCGGGCAGCGTAGTCAGGAACGTGGAACCGGGAACCTTGGTCTTGACGACAGCTCCTGGAATTGACGTCGTCACCAGCTGGCCGTTGATCATGGTTGTGGTTATGGTGCCAGGTAGGGTCGTCATGACTTCGGACTCGGGTGCTGTGGTCGTTACCACCTCGCCGTTGACGGACATGGTCGTCATATACCCGGGAACGGAGCTCGTAACCAGGGAACCTGCAATCGTGGAGACCACTTCTGAACCCGGCACCGATGTCGTAATCACCGAGCGTCCAGTGGTCATCGTCGTCATGTAGCCAGGCACAGAGAATGTATGGAGCGATCCCGCCAGTGTCGTAAGGACCTCTTGACCACCGATCATGGTAGTAAGAACACTCCCAGGCACCGACGACACGATATATGATCCTGAAGCGGCCGTCTTGACGTAATGTCCGGGGACATAGCCGGTGATCATCGCGCCAGGTGCTTGCGTTGTCACGACTGATCCAGGGATGGTCGTCGTCACGAGGGATTCGGGCAGAGACGTAACCACCTCTCTTCCATCGACCGACGTCGTCACCATCCGACCGGGGATGCGCGTCGTCAGGACTTGTTCCGGCACCGAGGACGTAACCATCGGCCCAGCAATGGACGCAGTCACCCGCGACCCCGGCATGTAGATGATCGCTTCTGGAGGGCGCGATATCGTCGTCAGAGTGCCCGAGATGGACGTGACGATCGGCGTCGGTTCGATGACAGTGGTAATCACGCCACCAGCTCCGGGACTGGCTACCGGCCCTCCTTGAGGATTCTCTTGCAAACGAGATGCCATATCGGGACGCCCGAAAACTGATAGAATGTTCCCGCCAACAGACTTGACGATGTCGGTGGCCCCGCCGATAATGCCGCCGTCCGGCGCACCGCCTCTCTGAGGAGAATCGCCCTGCTGTCCTTGACTAGAACGGCTTGGAGGCCCACTAGCCTTGGTGGGAAGATAAGCCTCGGCCGCGGTCGTCATTGTAGGGTCGATCAGAATTGGCGCTGGGACCCCGCCATTGGAAGATCCGCCATTGGAAGATCCGCCATTGGAAGGCCCGCCATTTTGACCATTTTCTACCTTGTTGACGGCGTTTAGGATGGGATTGAAGTTAGGGTTGGCGTTGGGCTGTCCACCACCGGAATTCTCAGGTACTGGGTTGATGGCGTTCAGGACAGATCCCAGATTGGGATTGGGATTGGGATTGGAGTTGGAGTTGGGGTTGGGGTTCGACTGTCCGCCATTGGGATTCGAATTGGACTGCCCGTTACCGCCGCTCCCCGGAACATTGTTGACGGCATTGATGATTGGAACCAGATTGGGACTCGACTGCCCATCGCCCGAACCACCTCTGACTGGATTGACGGCGTTCAGAACGGCACCCAATCCCGGACCGGACTGCCCGCCGTTCTGCTGCTCAGAGTTGCCGTTGCCTGAATTCACCACCGGAACGACGACCGGATCACCGCCGTTCTGCTGCCCCTGCTGTGCGGGAGCTCCACCCGAGCCAGGCTCTGGAGACGGCGACCCCGCGGTGGGTGGAAGCCAGAAGGTGGCAGGTGGGGCCGCCTCCGCCGGAGGAGGAGGCGGCGGCAGTTCTTGCGGGCCTTCAGGAATCGCCGTACCGGCGTTCGGTGGTAGCCACCAATTCGCCGGAGGAGTCTTGAAGGGGGTGATCGCAGGCGGCTGCTCCCCTTGTGGGGTAGGGCCGCCGTCGGTAGGTTGTGCTCCTTGCATGGCAGCGCCAGCATTGTCTGGTTTCGGCGTACCGGCGTCGGTTGACATGAAAGAGGATGAGTGCTTCGCTAGAGGGATCACTGTTCTCGGGCCGCCAGTCTCTACTGGCAGCCATGGAAGGTTAGGCAGGAGGGCATCCTGCCTCCATCCGAGCTTGCCCCAATCGACCACCTGGGGCTTGTCGGTCGGCTGGCCTGGACCCACTGGGACAATCGTTGCATGGCTGGGCAGACCTTGCATCGCTGGCGGAGCTGGAGAGCCCGGTGTGTTCGGGGTCGGCGGTTGCTCCACACCCTTGCCTGGTACCGTCCCAGTGTTTGGATCCAGAAAACTGTTCGGGTTAACAGAGGATTCTGGTCTCGCTTTAGGGTCCAGGAATCTATCCTCTTCGGGGGCAGGCCGGGGATCTCCACCTGGTCTCGCTTTAGGGTCCAGGAATCTACCCGGGTCGACGCTAATCCCAGGTCGTCCCTTACCGGGCCCCGATTTAGGGTCCAGGAATCTCCCTGGATCAGCACCATCTGTGCCTTGCTCACCACCCTTGGGTTTTGGCTTCGGTTCCAGTGGTGGATCGACCACCTTTGGCGGTGCACCTGCCGTGTACGATATCATATCAGCGTCTAGAGCTGGAGGGTGCGTGAGAGATTATCCACCGTAGAAGACTTACCTGAGTCAACCACCGTCGGCTGCGAGCTGGGCGGGTCAGGAGTGACCGCTTTTGGCGGGAGCCATGCAGAGATGTCTGTTATCACCCCCGGGCTAGGTGGGTCAGGAGTAACCGCTTTTGGCGGGAGCCATCCAGCGGTATCTGTTGGTCGAAATGCAATGGTGCCTTTCGTCCTCCCACTCGGCTCGACGGGCGGGGTGGGCGTGTGCGCGTTCATGTCGAGGTGCGCCCCAGGGACGGTGGTGGACATCACAGTCCGCTCGGACGAGCCGGCTTTCGCATCGAGGAATTTACTGGAATGGGCCGCGATGAGATCGTAGTCGGCGGTGACGACTCGACGGGACGGCGATGCCGTCGGCGAGGATGCGCTCGGGTTCAAGTAGTTTTCGGGCGGGGGGGCGCAAAACTCCGCCCTCGCCGCGAGCTTGCCTCCGCGAAGACAATTCTCTGCGAGGGGGATGTTGATCACCGTCGGCGCGCTGGCCGCGTCTCCCGTCCGGCTCGGCGTCGTGGTGGACTTGCTGGAACTAGAGGCCTTCGGGTTGAGGAACCTGCTGGTAGGGGCAAAGACCGGTCGGGTTGGCTCCTCTGACGACCCTGGCTTCCTGGATGTCGACTCGGTCCACTCCTTGGTTGGCGTGATGATATTAATGCTCGGGGTTGCGACCTGCCCAGAACTGAGCGTGGACTTTGAGCCCGCCTTGGGGTCGAGAAAAGCTGTCGTCGCCATTCCCAACCCGCTCGCTTGAATTGTCCTGGACCGAGATGACTTATCCGCAGTCCGCCTCGAGGTCCTGGACGTGGTTGAACTGGCATCGTCCTCTTTAGATGAGGAGGACGACGGATCGTCGGCGGTGCCGGTGCTCTTCGTCGTCTCTATGGACCGAGTGCTCGACCCCAGAGGCCCCAGAGGCCCTAATGACGGGACCGCCCAGGACGAAAGCGACGTCGTCGAGGAGGAGGTCGATTTCGAGCGATCATCTTCGGAATTTGGGAGTGTCGTCTTGGGAGTTTCTTTGGGAGATGGGTCCAAGGGACGCGAGGTGCTATTGACGGCCACCAGACGGCGTACCAACGGCCTTGGAAGGTAATGGTCGGCCACGTCGAGTGGCGCCGGTATTACACTGCGAGCCTGCAACTCTTCCCGATGAGGCACGGGCACGGGCGCCTTCTCGGCGAGCTGTCTGGTGGGTAACGTCCGGCATGCATACTCCACCAGGCCGATCAACAGAACGATGACCGAGAGGAGCACGAGCAGCACCGGCGTCCGGAGGGCGGTGGGCTGGTACGACCGGTTGGAGGCGAACCAGTTTGACCGTAGAGACCGACCACTCCATGCGCTTCGACGGCTCGCTCCTGTCCGCGTGCTCGTTAGCCTCTGATGCTATATTGTTCTTCGATGACATGCTACGATCGAGGAGCACGATGAACACCCGGCCGAAGACAGCACGCCTGATCGGATACCATATGTCTCTCTCTCAAGGAACGATGAGAACGTACGAGAACGACCAGACGAGCTGGGTCGAGAACCGTCCCCACTCAACGGACTGTACGACATCGACCGAGTGGCCGACGACGGCATGGCGGTCGACATGGCGTCCGAGTGCTGCTTCGAACGAAGGAGGAGCAGCCACTCACTTCCACCAACGTGGACCCGGTCAAGCAGAGGACATGAACAATCGAGAGGAGCTGTTCCGGCAGGGTTCCAAGATGTGACCCGCTGCGGCAACAACAACGACAACAACGACGACAACAAGAATCTTCCGAACGAGCGAGGGGAAGAGAAGAAAGGAAGAAAGAATGGATGACCGGAGATCGAGAAAGCGAGAGTAAGTGGTGGGAGAGATCACCACGTGTAGCTCGAGGAACGATCTTCTAGTACCCCCATAGCCGACCTGCAGGAGCCCCCTAGGGCATGGGTGGAGATGGTAGGGAAGGTCTGAACGAAGGCTGAAGCGACCGGGTGCAGGCAGAGCGCGCCAATGCGCCAATCGATGATGGTCCTTGGACTGGGCGTCGTCAACAGAGTTGACAGCCTTATTCGATCATTCCCAATCATACTGTACCCCTCTGCCCCTCCGTCTCGGCTGTGAGAGTTATGAGTCTGACTCGAGGAGAAGGGTCCGGGGGTTCCTGACAACGATCCCATATGGGACAACCCGCCGGGAGTCGGTCCCCCGGACGGATGTGATGTGTGTGCGTGTGGATCCACCAGTGTGTGTGTGTGCTGAGTCCAAGCTCTAGCCTTTGTTCTTTTTTCTCCCGGCGTGGGAGGGTGCAGGTCTGCATTGGTGGCTCGAGCTTTCCCAAAGACTTCTGGGCCAAGTATTGAAGCCATCCTGGTCATTTCGCAGCGTCCGATGCAACCCTTGGCCCACGGCCTCAAACCAGCCCCTCCGCGAGAATCTGAAGCGGGGGCATCTCTTGGCGGGTGTGCCACCGGTTTGGGCCTAAACCATTGCGCCGGCAACTCCCCCGCTGACAGGGCGTTCCCATGCGAGGCTGCCGATTGGCCGGCGGTATAATTAGCAGCCCATCGGCGCTGATGCCATGCCAAAGTGCATGCGCAAGCTTCTTTCCTCGGGGAGCGGTCGACGACATTGGCCTAAAGAAACGACGCCAACGCCCGGGCCACGTCGACTATCGACTTGCTCACGAGCCCTTGCTGGGGTCGCCGTCAGATTTCAGTAGTCTCCCATGTTACGAGGAAACCTGTGCCCGAATTGCGCATGCGCCCTGACCCAGTCCTTGGAAGCTTGGCGTGGGTGGGCTGAGAATGCTCAAACAGCTGAACACCATGGTAATCTTCGCTGGCGGTCCATAATCTGCTCAGCCTTTTCACTGTCAGCGCCCATTGCTGGCATTTCTCAGTGGTCGGCCAATGGATGGGATGGACCGGGGAAACAAGTTACCGTGATTACTGGGAACAGATATGCAGTACATACCTCGCTGTTCGCCGACAGCACCCTACCTTACTGTACTGCAACGGCAATGCCATCATCTGCACGTCGGCGCGGAGATGGCGTGCTGCACAGAGTGTGTGCATTCGATCGGAGGTCCGGGTTTCTTTTCTTGGACGCCTGCCTCGTTGCGAGTGGTGGTTTTCCCTTCCATGCTCCATGCCCTTTCCCCAGCCGTGTGCCCAGAGGCCGACCCGCACTTGCAGTTCACGAAACGCGGGCTGAGCCCGGGGGTGGCTGTCCGTGGAGGTTGTCGTCTGCCCGACCAAAGCATGTCTCGGATCGACCAAAGCGGGCCGGTCGGACGTTTTTTTCGTCAGTCAGAGAGCATGGCACGGGCAGGACGACATGTCCTGCGGATGGATAAAAGTCAGAGCAATATTGGAGAGTCTCGCCGTGAAGATTTGAAATGCTATATTCTTCAAGAAGACCTATGGAGTCTCGGATGGGGAAGCGTACGAATACGCTCTTAGGGATATGTGGTGTACTTACTGGCTTCGTACTCTCACCCCGGTGAGGAAGAAGCTTCGTGGAACCTTGGGGATGATCCCCCCAAATCTTGCCCAATAAGTCGTCGTTCTCGGTTTAGATTCGCTGCAAGTTCGCTCCAAGGGTCGGTCAGCTTCGACGTCTGCTGACGCAGTGCAACCTGCTCCCTTGGGACCGGTGCGCCAGTAGTCACCCGGCTCCAAAGCATCCAGAATCCTATGGCCTTTCCTCTCGAGGTGTTGGCCGGTAGATTTCAGCAGCCGTACGGTACTTGCATTCGTTTGCGGAACGATGTGTCGTCCCTCGTATCAGCCATATCAGCGGTGGTGACTGTCCCGTAGCTCGATCACTCCTCAACGGGGTGACGAAGAGGAGACTCGATGGAATCAAGACCTGAGCGCTAGGACGGCCACTGGAAGGTTGGATGCTGGTACTCTGTACGTCATTTGCCGCCGCGCGAAATATCCGAAGCAGAGCCGATGGCTTGATGATCACCGGCTCATTGACGTCCCCTCTCGCAATCTTAATGGTACGAGCATGGTGGGATGAGAGTTTCCTTGTCACGGCCAGTTCGGAGCTGAACGTCGCGACGATCCCCGGGCCCAATCCGTGCATGCAGGCATAATTTGGAGTAGATCGGGACCGATTGCCACGAGGACCGCCGCAGTCCAAAACTTCCTAAGTACTCGTAGTCGTTCTATATCCAGCAAGGACCTTCTTTGTCGGAGCCGGAGTCTCATACCGCGGATGCGTGAGAGCCAAGGTCCACGCTTCCCAACCAACAAGCCGACCAGCTAGGCTGGCATGCATTGTCTCCTGATCGTGTAGCAGGGAAAGCCCGTCGAAGGGGTCCCCGTTGCTTGTTCGTGCGTGCTGAAAGATAAGAAAGGATGCCGATCGGACATACTGCTGCTGGGTGCAGGGTGTTCGCAGTAGTATCCGTTCGTGCAGACCCCGTCCACGTCCAAGCTTCTAGGCTCGCCTCGCCGGCTCTTCCGGCGAGCGAATCCCCGCCCGATCGAGTTCGGGGAGCAGAGATCCCTGGCTGGGTTTCGTGGAACCTGTTCGGGACGAGGCAGACTCGATTCGTTCCTCGGCGTCCAAGGATGTCGACGTTCGCTTGGCCACGGCCTCAGCTGAGCTAGGGAGTCGGACGACCAGCTTCGGTTGCACAAATGCTGCAGATATCGGTCTCGCCTCGGTGTATCCTCGACTCGAGTCTCGCTCGCGAAAGATGTGCGAGATTAGTGTCCATCGATCGTACAGATGGCTGCAGCCGTTCCTGCTCATCCACTGTGCCCTCCTTGCCCTGCCCTGTACCCGGTCCAAGCGGGCGCCGGAAGTCGCATCACAGCCGATGTCGAGACGTCGAACGTGGGACGAGCGAGGGAAGGCCGCCCAGGCATCAGGTTCGAGATGCTGTCCCAACGGCGATGTTCCTGCAGCACGCAGGAGTACGGCGGAGTAAGCATGACAGACAGAAGTGTAACCGTCAGCGGGAACAGGGCTACAGAGGTGATCGGGCACGAGGACAAGGACGCGCAAGCAATCAAGTGGCGGTCGGGACAAGATTCTATCCGACGGGACTGTACAGTAAAGGAAGCTCCCAGGCAGAAGCCTACGAGCCGCAGCACCAACAGCGAGATGACGGTGGACAGGACCCGAGTCGGAAGTCGATGCTAAAGCAAACACACGAGCAAGGTAAGGCAAGGGGGATGATGTAGAGAAGGGCACCGTACTGCAAGTCGAAAATTTGGTGTCGTGAACGTAATCAAAATGTTAAGCAGGAGCAGCAAGAACAGTAACAGCGACAGCAGCAATAGCAATAGCAATAGCAGCCAGCCCGTAGCAGACCTGGTTGAAACGTGGGACGAGGGACCACAGAGGAACGATTCCGTGTACGGCACACGATATCTTGCCGGCTCGTGGCACCGACGCAATCGGCAAGGTGTTCGAGAAGATTCTTGCAGACCACATGGGTCCATATCCATTGCGCTTCGAGGGGGAATGAACTGAATTTTGGTGTTTTTTTTTTAAAACCCATGTCCCTAGCCGTGCCGTCATGGGTATGTGTGTGTGTGTGATGGAGAGGATCCGCCAGCCGTCATGACCGGTCCGTCTGAACTGCCTGAAAAGGGAAACGAAAGACCAGAGGTTCACCAACCGGGCGGGAAGAACCCGCACCCAGCTGAGCATTCACCGTGAGGGGCCCGTCAGTAGTACGCTCCACGACGGTCGGGGTCGTAGTAGCCACGAGGGGACCGGGGACGGCCACGCGGCGACGGCGGACGTTCGTAGGGCCGCGGATGTCCGTTCAGGTACGGGTCCGGCTCGTAGGCGCGACGCGGGGCGCTTCGGTCGTACGGGTCCTCCGGATAGGGCCGACGGGGTGGCGGATAATCGTCCATGGGCGGCCGACGGGGCGGCGAACGATAGCGGCCCCGCGAGTCGTAGTAGTGACGGGGCGGCGGGGTCCGATCCCGATATCCATGATGGGGCGGACTGTATCCGCGAGGCGCACGATGGTCATACTCATCCGGCGGCAGATACGCGCGTCGACCATGCGGCGAGCGCGATCGATACCGCTCGCGCGGACGTTCGTCCTGAATCTGGAGGGGGGATCTTAGCGAGAACTCCACCGGTATATATCGCGGATATATCGATCGAGCCAGCAGCACACGTACATCGGCGACGCAGGTGACGCGCGTCCCCTTGAACTCGCGTCCATCGAGCTTCTCCACCGCTGACCGAAGGTCTGCCGCCGTTTCAAACTCGACGAAGCTGCCACTTGATCGTCAGCCGAATTTCATCGACGACCGAAAACCGGCAACGTACTCACCCTCGACCATCACGCTCGCGACCCGTTTCGGAGTAGACGACGTCCACACTCGACTGACGGGCAAAGTCCTTGAGATCCTAATGCACCATGGCCGCGTAAGTCCGTATCCCGGTGTGTGTGCGTGTGTGTGTGTGTCCATGAGCCATCCGGGCAAGGGACGGGCCAGAACGCCAGCAGAAAACATAGCCTGGGAAGAAAGGGTCGCCCGTCCCGTTGCACGAGGCCCACGAGCACACCGAGGTCCAGTCCAGCACGCCAGTGCCCCCTCGGCGGCGTGGTGCCGTATTGCCCCGATCTTTGATCCTCGGGGCTCACGACACCGCGCCCGGCCCGAGAGAGTCGGGAGGCACCGCGGAGCATCACAGGAGGGGGAAAACACAGAAGGGCCAGAGGGACCGGAAACGGGATACAGGAGGAGGCCCGAAAGACGCCCCTTCGGCCAGCCATGATGTTCAGGGGCCCGTGATAAATCTCAGAGCGGGCATTGACCCCGCCTGGTCCGGGGTCGACCAAGGGGACCATGCCTCGCGCGAGCAGAGGAGGGTAGTGGGGCCACAGGGATGATCCAGAGATCCACCAGAATGGAGATGAAGGGCGCTAACCTGCCAGCTGGTCTCGCCGGGAAGGCCAGAGATCTGCATGCGATAGGCGGTCCGCCGGGGCCGGGGAATCATGTTGCGGTCCGGACCGGCCATCGGATCGCGCTGACGCGAACCACGCGCAAACTGGACGGTGAGCCGCTCTCCCATGAGGATTGAGCCATCTGGATGGGTTTGGAGACGGTTAGCTCGCCGACACGGCTGCCACGGAAGCGAGGGCGACCAGGGCAACGCCGAAAGACATGACCTACGAAACGCTATCATGGCCAGCGTTAGCACATAGATCATGTCTTGAGATGCTGCCAGAAGAGACATTGCTCACCTGGGACGACGTCCATCGCGTCCTGAGGATCCTCCCATTCAAT
>QQTW01002889.1_pt1 | contig 12610 bp, 8 predicted proteins | sample 1904831 | NCBI WGS metagenome assembly QQTW01 (sample SAMN09435610, study PRJNA476489) | Subsurface metagenome, whole genome shotgun sequencing project. | reverse complement strand
TGGTGTCCCGTAGGCAGAATATAACTTCCAGAATGCTCATATAATGTCGTTACGGAGGCAGATTTTGGCGTATATCTTTCGATACCCTTGCCTGGTTCAGATGTGCCGACCGCCATATGTCAGCATTCATGCGGTGAAGAAGTTCCTCTTGCAAAGCACTAGGTTCACGACATTCTGCTTCAAAGCTTGTCAGCTGGGATGAGATATGGTGGAGGCCGGTGCCCGTTTCTTGGATGGATGTGGTGATTCGCGCGAACAGAGCGTCAAGCTTTCCTCATTCCTCGATCTTCGTCAATAATTGAGCAGGATATGAGTCGAGTGGGCACAAGGAACACTGGAAGTTATATTCTGCCTACGGGACACCTGTCATTTCGAGTTACCACAACACGTTCCACCCGCATCATACACGGACCAGATGGAGCACATGACACAGGATGTGAAATAATATTTATGTCCCCATATGGATGTCAAATATCGTGCTTCGTTGCTATCTCGGGCGGCCAATTGGGACCCGTGCTTAGCCTCACACCAATCTCAATCAATGGGAACATCGGAACACTCAGCTTGCTGATGCCCTCTATAGATGCAACTTACCGCAATTACAATACTTATACAAAACCGGTCTTGCTCGACCAGCAGACATGATTATGCGTCCACAAGTTGCTGAGCCGATTACTCTAGTAGATTTTGGTCACCAATCTCCGCACCGCACTACAGGATGCCAACTGATTAGGCAACATTGGAAATGTTCTCGGGGACAATCCCATGCTCTCAGATCCCTGTCAACGCATAATGCCCTGCTTCAGCTCTTCTTGAACAAGGGTGCCCTTCCGTCATAAGCACCCAAGCACACAAAATATTTCTTGTTTAGTAGTACAGACTGACTGCAAGCAGTCTGGAGGGAACCATTGTTTTCTTCTCGCGCCTAGCATCCTAGTGGGCATCTGACCAGCCGGAGGTTCTGGATGACCTTGTGTGATTCTACGTCCAAAAAATCTTGATATGAAGTGGCTGCACACTGTGGCCGATTTCGCTTCGTTCGCAGGTTTTCGATCCAATACCATGGCGTGTCGATGATGGCGGAAGTGAGCAGAGGTCTATTCTCTCTACGATCATGGGGAGTGCGTTAGGCTTCGGAGGTATTCATGACTGCCATTTCCGCCAATCGGAATCATGGTTTGTTGATGATCTCTCAATGAGCGACATCTGGTATACCGGCATACTAGCAAATGCGGATAGTGGGTTGCACAAAGCCTTGCGAGATTACCTACATTGCTACCGATCGCCGTTCAATACGCTGAATACCAGACACTCCATTCGTATTCTAAACTAGGCTTTCAACATAACCACCGTTAAAACACAAGTTCAAACCTCTTCATCCAGCAGCGAGTCCTTTTCTCAAACCACTCGTTATGACGGGGACTCCCTCAATGCTTCTTCCATTTTTACATACAGGAATTGATCCAGATGAGGGTAGCGTGCTGAAGAACTACCTTTGGGTCATGCTTCTGCTCGTAAGGACTAGAAACTAGTGGAAATGTTACATGACGCTGGTGCTAATACTTTCCGAGCCTCGCCAGCCTTTTCTGGACAGCTCAGCATCGATGGCATTGGACTTATGTTGCATTTTTATTCGAAGCTTTTGGACAACATCACTCCTGCAACGGCCGAGAGTCCTTTCACATCAGGACTCCCCGACCCAGTCATTCAGATACTGGAAAGCAACTAAGACGCTACATGCTCGCTCTGATTCTTCTAAATATTCTGTCCTTGAGTGGCTCATCTCAATCAGAATGCCTTTATGGCTCGATGGACGTCTTCCCTTGCAATAGTTAGCTGTCTCTACAACGCCATCAAATCCAATCGACCTGCAGCACTCCAACTCTTATTGACCAAAGAGCAATGGTGTTGGTAATAGCAATAGCAACAGATCCCCCCCCCAGTATCCACCGACCCAAGAGCTCAATATCTCCAAAAAATAAATCGGAAAAAATGTACCTTACCAAAACCATTAGTTATTATTATTATTATTATTATTATTATCTAGTCATAAATCCCGCGCTTCAAATTCATCTTCATCTGTCCGACGGCATTTTCTTCTCCCCCACTTCGAAATAGATAAAATAAAGAAAAGATTCGTTTTGATGTTCCCACTTCCCATCATCCCATCTCACTCCCAGCATGTCGAATTATATTGCATTGCATTGCTGGCATAACGCATCTATGCCCTATCATGGCCCTCTAACCTCAACACTCCATGGTTTTCAAGCCAGTAGATGAAAATGGCAGTGCAGCTCTTCTTCCTCCTCCTCCTCCTCCTCCTCCTCCTCCTCCTCCTCCTCCTTCCCTTGATGCGGCGACGGTGACGATGAGATACGAGCCTCGGGCCTTAGCCCAGTCCAGTCCAGTCCCCCTCCACTCCACCCCCGTTCATGGAGGATAGGCATAGGACAGATAGATTTAAACGGCCGCTCCGGTAAGCAGCCCGAGCCCATGATCAGCAGCTGGGAAGGCGCCTGTTAGGGTAGGAATCGTACGGATCACAGCTGTATTTTTGCTCCGTTAACGCCCCACACTCACGCTATGCTAATGAATCAGATGCTCAGACGTAGAAGTAGACGTAGACGTAGATGCAGCGCTAAAATGGAGACCTGATCTTAAACAGGGACAGGGACAAGGACAAGGATTGCTCAATAGAAGGTGGCCTGGGGGGGTGGGGGTGTAGCAATCATCGCGGCCTCTGGATCTGACTGATGTGCGCGCGGGGAGGAAGGAATTCCCACTCTTCTGAATTCGATGCCTCCCTCGAACCTGAATCCCCCCTCACCCCTTCACGTATCCTTCTTTCCCTCTTCCGCCGCCGCCGCCGTCGTCGCTGTCCTCCTCCTCTCCCGCCGTCTAACCTCCACATCCCCCTCGGCCAACCACCGACTCGCCTTGACCAGCTGAATCACATTGATGACCTGTTTGCCCACGCAGACGGGCGCGCTCAGTCCCGCCAGGATCCAGGGGACCGTGCTGTCCATCTTGTTTGCCCTGGCCGCTTCTAGCGCGCCGGCGCTCCAAGGGTTGAGGAAGAGGGTGCTTGGTGCGGGGTTGGCGGGGTGGCCGGGTTGGGTGGAGGATGCGTAGGTGGAAGGCTGGTTTGGGCTGTTGATGTTGTTGGTGGTGGTGTTGAGAAGGGAAGGGGTGAGTAAGGGGGAGGAGAAGGAGAGGAGGTAGAGGGCGATGAAGAAGAGCTCGTTGAAGGTGCAGAAGAGGAAGAGGACGGTCTGTTGTAACAACAAAAGGAGGGGGGGTTGGTTAGCTCTGTTTGGGTCATGGGCGCATTCGTCGCGGCGAAGGTGGAGGGAGGGAGGCACATACTCGATTCGTATAGTACAGATGCAAGATCCGACTCCTACTCGAATCCACCTTCTTGTGACTCTGCCCCTGCGCTCCCATGGTCAATGTCGCGTACATGTGGATATAGTGACTGGCCAGATCCAAGCTGATCAGGCCTTGGAAGACGATGCTCCATCGCGGCCATGCGGACGCGAGGAATACCAGCAGGCACGAGGTCGTGCAGCGATCGGTCACCATGTCGAGCACGGCGCCGAAGGTGGTGGATTGGTGGTAGTGGCGGGCGGCGATGCCGTCGAGGGCATCGAGGAGGCAGGAGATCGAGTAGAGGAGGGAGCAGGTTCGTGGGTGGAGGGGCATGTAGTAGAGAGAGGCGATGGCGAGGATGATTCGAGAGTAGCCTGCAAAATCATTATTGCTGTCAGGAGTAGGGCGTGGGTTTGGAAACTAACCGATCAGGTTCGGGATGAAGAGGAAGATGTTTTCTTCTTTCTCGATGCGCTCATCAACCTTGCCCACACTGCCATTCATCTTGGGCTTGCCGTTCGTAATCGTTTCTTCGGGCTCCGCCGACTGATCAGAGAGGGTCTCGTGCGCTTGCTTATTCGCCTTTCCTCTCGGTCTTCCCCTTCCACCCATCTTTAAGTAGGATGAAAATTGTAGCCTGAGTTGCGAACAGGCTTCTGTTGACCCGAGCCTCGCTCTCTAAGAGCATGTAGCTGCAGTTCAGCGAAGGTGAGTTACGGGCTAGTGAGGCAATCTCTTCAATGTTTCACGCGTACGGAGAGTCATACGATAGACCGGTCAGAGAAATTTCGAGATAAGGTGATAAGGGATAGGTGGGCGAGATGTTTGATGTTAGACTTCTGGTTTCGATCAAGGTATTTCTCGTCATTCAAATGACTACGAGATAATGTTGAATACGACGAACAGACTGGGCTGTTATGATACGGCATCGAAGAATAGCTACAAGCAAGTGAATAGAGTTCGCGAGGGTATAAAGTATGATGATACTTTCTTGACGCGGAGGAGAGAAGCAGGTTAGGTAATTACCCGTTCAGGGGCGGGATCCACTGATCGTCATTCTGCAGGAGAGCTCGAGGAGTTACTACTCGAATACTACTGGAATACTACTCTGTAGTGTGTAGAATCCGTATGAATATAGAGAATACCCATTCGTGTATACACTGCTCAACCTCCTCCCTTATCATTGCCGTCTTCCTCTCGGATCATTGGCAGAATCCCTCTTCCACTGCCTACTCTCTTTCGTGCCCATACTCCCTACCCCACCCTCTTGTCTCCTCTCCCACCCTCCTAGGCGTACCACTATACATGTTGCATTGTCGCCCTCCGCCGACACTTCCGTCGCAAAACTGACCACATCTCTTGCGCCTTGCTCTGGTGTCTTGGCCTCCTTGACGACATCGACGACTTCTTGATCGTTCATTGTTCCGCTCACCCCATCTGAGATCAGCACAAGAAATGAGTACTCGGCAGGTCCCAGCTCGACACGCTTGATCTCTGGTTCAGCACTAACACCGATGCGTTTCGATGCGATATCGCCAAAAGCTCGAGTGTTTGCCAGTCCGGATATACGCTCTTCGCCAAAAGAGTCAGTCACAAATGTAGCTGCATAGCGACGAAGGCGATTGCTCTCCACAGGGGAGGACGGGTGGTGGTTGGTGGTGATTGGTATCCCAGCGCCTGTTGCCGTGGAACATAGAATAATTCTGGTGTCCCCAACATGTGCTACCAGCATGGAAGATGGAGTGGCTGGGTTCCAAAAAGGAGTAGGCGTGGGAGTAGAGACTATCGCAACACTGCAGGTGCTTCCTCCGGTGAAGCGTTTGGGACCCCCAATCTGTCCAGCTACTAGACTGGGCTCTCCAAGAATATCGTCATTATTCAACGGGCGCTCTGCACGGGTCATGTCAAAACGCTCGTCTTGTTTGTGAGCCTGCGCGGAGACAAAGTCGTAATCACTTTTAAGAAAAGCATAGGTCACAACTTCTTCAATGGAAGCCCCAACAGACGTTTCCTTGCCACTGGCACCAAAGGAAGCTGACTCCTCCCCTAAAGCCTGATATCCACTGTAGAGCGAAAAGTATGCTGGCTTAAAGCGACGAAAGTAGCCGCCGACAAGTTCACGCCAACTCGCCACAAGAGACTTCTCCATACTCTTGATCTTCTCCTTGTTTGCTTCTTGGATGAGAGGCGGGTCACCTGGGTATGGAGGATGATAGACGTCCTTGGCTCCTCTGGGCCTCCCATCGTCACCGGACAGCCTTTGGGTAGATATCTCGTTCTCGTGTGTAGTTTCGATAGAGTCCAGTGCTGCTTTGCTACGCTTCAGCTCTTCCGTGTCCCCCTCATACCTGCCTGGTGCTCGTTTGACTTTTCCATTGTCTGTTCCATGCAGACTTGATTGCATCTCAAAATCGGCGGCACACTTTTCAATATAGTCGTGTAGATGTTCCCGCAGGAAACCACTGCACTCGGCTCCACCATGACCGTCAAAGACGCCAAAATAGAAGACCTGCGGGTCTCCACTGGCACCCTCTGCACCCGTCCCCTCACCCGTAGATGCTCTGGGATTCGTTGTGATAGATGGTGGCGCTTTCTTTGCAAAAGCAGGAAGCTCAATCACCCCAGCCTGGTGAGAGTCCTCATTATATGGTCTGCTCCCTCTAGATACCGAGACACCAAAATGATGCTTAGCGCTTCTCAATGGTATCCGCACCACCGTCGTCTCTCTGCTAATGGAGGGATGAGCCGCTGGCGCGACTTTCGAGGATTGCGGCACGGGCTGAGAGTCTTTGCGAGGGAATTTGTGGGCTAGTCCACTGGCAGATTTTGAATCAGGGTGTAGCGATGAGGATGGCAGGTGGGTCACGAAATAGTCGTGAAATCGTCGACGAGACGGTCGCGGTCTCCATTGATCCTTCAGGTTCGTTCTCGACTTCTGAGGTCGCGTCTGTCGGATGAAACTTGAAATGAGGCCTGCTGAGGATAAATAACAGCAACAGTCAATTGATGGCGAATACTACGAACCATAGCTATCAGCTAATGTCAATACCCTACCGCCTCCTTGCGCCATGTCCCAAGCTCTTCACTGTTCACAATCCCTACAGCCATACCATCAGGATCAATGACCGGCAGAATCTATGCTCGAACGGCTGAGAAGTAGTGGTGAAGTCTACTCCGCGGTAGACTCCCTAAGTTTTGGGGATGATGATGGCAGATGTCTTTGTCCGTTCTACCGACCTGCATTCAACTTCTAGACTTCAAAATCTGCCAATGCACTGACGAGCCTGAACATATTACAAGGACAGCCCGCATTTGAAGCTCAGGAATGTGTGTACAATAACCGAAGCCTTTCTGTCACTGAAAAGGAGAGTCTTCATCGCGGAACTGGGTTGCACCGATGGGTTACCATCTATTTGTATCATCCCTAATCTTCTTTGCAAATTGGGTCCCATGGCATAACGGCAAGTCTCATAGCTTCGCACTGTCAGCTCTATCTTCATTGGTATCCTCTATCTTTTTCAAATCACTGTTGTCCCCGCCGAAAGTTCGAGGCGGTCCATAAGAATCAAAGCTCTCATCCCCAACAAAATGCCAACCTCGCTCCTCACCTTGACTGAGATGTTCACAGTTGCTGTTCATCGTGCAGTACCAGCCTCCAGCCACTCCACCGTTGGTCCTCCACTCCTTTGCCTCTGGCGCCACTTCTGCATAAGACAAATCTGTTGTCATCTTACCCCTCCTGATAAACCGACTCAACCCGCAGGTGAAGCACTCGAAGTCCTCCTCCGACGAATCCTTGGGCATTCTTCCTGTCAAAACCCTCCCACTCGCAATAATAGGTGCCGCATGTCCACAAATCAGCACTGTAACTTCCTCACCTGCTCTCCTGTTCTCCTCATATTCCATATCCACCTCCCTGACAATTAGCTCTAAAGCCCTCGCCACTCGATCATGCAGCTCATCAATCATCTCTCCACAACTACCTGGCAGGACTCTTGACTCCCGCTCTTCCAACCAAGGAAAGAAACGATCCCTTAAAAACCCCAAATCACCCGGGACAGGCTGCTCAAAAGGCGCCCTTCCGAACCACTCCCCCACACCCCTCTCCCCCCGAACCTTGCCCTTCCAGCCCAATTCCTGAAAAGCTTCAACGCTAGGCCGTAGTGTTTCTGGACATCGGTAGAACAGGGAACAGTAGATCACGAGCCTATCCTCCTTAATTTGAGGCAGTAGAATCTTGGAGAGGTGGGCAGCGGTTTCGTGGCTTTGGCGTACGCCATGTGAAGCCAGTGGCGGATCGGCCGGCAGGCCCGTAGGAAACGGATGAGTAGAGGTGTAGCTTTGAGTCTGGGAGTTGAAGGTCCAGGCTAAGCGATGACCGTGCCGGAGGAGGAGGATCTCCTTTACAGGCATGAAGACAATCAAAGGTAGGGTTCGAGAAAGTCGTAATGAGAATCGTAGTCCGTCGGTGTCGTACACCGAGAACGAGATGGTATATGCACCAAGGTGAACCGAGTACGGCGAAGTAGTATTCGGGAGCAACAGAGATGTGCAAATCTCAGCTTTCTGTTCTGCAGGAAGGAGGCTTTATTACGGCAGTAGAATATCTCGCCTCGCGAGAAGAGATCCGAATCAACTAAGCATTCCTACTAATGTATCTCTGTATCTCGATCTTGCCTCAACCGAAGAGACAGATGAAGGACACTCGTTGTGTTGACTGAGATCTTTCGGTTTGGCTTACTGATCAGTTTCAAGTGACAAACGCAGAACGAGCAATTTAATCCTCTCTGTATTGGAGTAAATAATAGTACACTACAAGTAGAATGTCGATTGGCTGCCCTGGATCAGAAATGAAGAAATGCCATCTCGAACGTTCCACGTGACATACTCTTGGAATCACTTTATTCGGACTCGTGAACAAGTTCGTCAGTGAGCTCGACAGAAAAAGCAGAAAGTCTATCACTTTTGGAGCCCCCTGGATATCTGTGCAGTAACACGCCCTGAAAGGCTTAAGATTAGCCGTGGAGCTCTGTCCATGTCTCCACCCGCTGTATCTCTATGAATAAGCCTTCCAAAGGTCAATTCAGGTTTGAAGCAGATGTCGCAGCGAAAACGCTTACCCAATTCCCGATACACATCAAAAGCAGGATTGACACCATCCGTAACACGAGGCTGGAGGGTTTTGCGGTTGAATTGTCGACGTCAATTGGTGGAGCCGAGTTGTTGATGTTCTCCTTTTCTTCTCTTGCCTTCTCTCGGTGACCTGAATTATTTCTTGCATGTCGGGTAGCTGAGATGCTTACTTCGTTTTGCCTTGCACTGCTGCTTGTTCGCCACCGCCATCTGATGGCATCCAGGAAGCCAGGGGCTTCGGTATGTTGCTGACCATTGACGACAACAGGTGTCACTACATTTGTAGCATGTGACACTGCCCAACTAGCCCACAAGAAGAAGGCTGTTACAAGAGCGAACTCGCACAATAAGCCCAGTCTGTCGATCCACTCGATACCTATCACCGCATCACGGCTTGATAGGCCTAACGAAAGCAAGCCCTTCGTGTCTGCAGCAAGCCAGATATGGTATTGTAGAATGAACGTCTCTAGAGAAAATCGGCCTAGCCAGGCAAAGAGCCCGAAATGAATATCTCGGAATGGCTGAATGGCATTCCTCAGGATCACAAATGCCGCTATCGGTATTGGTGAAATCATTGGATGCCACCAGTTGTAGTCGTACTTGCCAGCACACCTTTGTATAAGGATTAGATATGCTGGAACAATCACCACTGAAGCGAAAACCGCTAAGACGTGAACGGCTGTAGGTACTCTTTTGATCTGCGTAGCAAGACAAGTAGTCGAGCATGGCAGTCCTCCAGTAAGTTGTAAGAATAGAATCGCCGCGAACATTCCAACATAGACCACATATGCATCCAGAGACAGACGGAAGCGAATTTCATGGACATCCACGCTCATTTTGCAGGTCTTCTGCAAAATTTCAAACCCAAACTCCAGAATACCAGGAGTCTGGATGAGAAGCTGAACCACTACCACAGATATCAAGACCTTGAGTACCAGCACTCTAGGCACCACGCCTGGTTGGTGGCGAATGCGTATTGTCAGATAAACAACAAGAAACCAGAAGCTGGAGAGCGCAGGAAAGTAGTAGAAATTGTAGTCAGTCCGCATGACATATGCTAGCAGGCAACTCAGAAGGTTTAAGCGAACAAGTACTGACGCAATGCGTTGCAGTGAGAAATTGTTCGTCTTCAGGAAGTATATCGTATGGCCATATCCAGTCATGAAGAGATAAGATGCGACCAGTAAGCGGATTATCTGATAGATCCAAAGGACACTCGACATGCCAGTATAGTGATATATGAGTATCACAAACTGCATCCAACCTTTCCATTCATCAGTCTGGTCTCTGGACAGGAAAATCTGTTCCAGAGTAGTTCTCCTTGGCTTTGCCGATATCTCAGTAGATGTGTTGCCTGGTTTCCGCACGGTGAGAATTCCTCCAAGCATTACCATTGCAATCATCTGCAAGAACCTGCGTTGACTTGGCACCTTTTGGACCTTGTCGAAGACCAGCGTACGATCCGCCACGAAGCAATACAAAACAGCCATTGCTATAATTCCAACTGCCACTGATATGCGGTCGGTCGCCAGCAGAGTGGTAGCGGACTCATTCTGCATTTTCTGCTTCGATGACTTGTAGAAGGCGTAGAGTATTGTCAAAGTAGCGACCAAGATCAAGACTTGCTGCTCTAGATTGGCAGGTGGTTGAATATTGCAGCACGTTTTATCGAATGGATAATGCTCAAGTGAGGGCTCACTATTGCATCTCATGTTCAGAAATATGTCGGCCTGTTTGTCCGCTACATTTTCAACAACATGATAGCCGTCTTCCTCATAAGCAGAAGGTTGCTGCCATGTCATTCGAGAGTAGCTCCATAGAACCTCGATTCCATCCCTGGTAACAGTGTCTCGAAGGTAGTCGTTCATTGCTTGGATTTTTTCAGATGTAAATCTTGCAGCACGCATTGGATCGAGCTTCGAATGGATAGGAAGCGCTACTGGAGCAAAAAGGACAAGGTTACGAATGCCCTTCCGAGAATTCAGCGGTGGAATGACTCCGTTCAGGTCTCTAGCGTTGCGTGGAAGGGTTGCAGACAGAGAACTGATACCTTGTTCGAATTCATGCAAGAACATGGCATCCAGGTCTTTCAAATGCCACAACCCACCTCCTACTAGCATTGTTGTAGGTTTGCTTGAGTTCAAGGGCTTCGTAGCGAGCTGAGAACGATCCAGTACGTTCTTGAGTGTTGTAGAATTGAAAAAAGGATCCCATAGGAATTCGATCTCAACACAACCCTTTTCGAAGTGGAGATCGCTATGCCTTGCTGCTGATATGGACATCTCCGTAGCTGTTTTTCTGTCCATTTTCCTTACTGCGGCCAAATATACCTGACGTATGGTTGAGTCGCCCACAAACAAGAGACGTGTACATTGCAGGCATGACTGGAGCTCACGAGCAGTGTACTTATGCAAAAGACAACCAGGTGGCTGCCAGTGCAGATACTTATCAGAAGTGTATGAGCTTCTTTGTCCGCCTACCCATCTCCCACCTGCTTGTAGCGCACCACATTTATATGGGTCAGTAGCATCTTAATCAAGGTCAATTCGATCTCAGACTATGTTAGGGTGCAAAACATTACCAATAAACACATGGCGGTAGCCCACCAATACAGCAATTAGTACTGACGTGCCAATAAGCAGAATGTGAATGGCTCGCCCTGGAGGATACAACATGACTTGAAATACCAGGTCGTTGACGGACTTTCGTAGGTATCGAAGAAAACAATACCTGGATGACGCCAATCTCTACTGACTACTGTGATAGTCACGGAAACATGATCTGGGCTTTGATTGATCTGTCCTTAAGGTATGGAAATAAATCCGGACAAAATGAGCCTGTGGCCGCTGATGAAGTACTTAGCCAAGCCAACCCTGACTGAGGGTGAGCCGTTCACCATTGTGCGTCAATTATCCGTACAGCTCGACAACCAGCTAAGTCTGGTTTAATCTGAGACAGGAGTTGCAAAACTGCTGAATCACGTTGACTATATTGCTTAGGACTATATTACTGATGAAGGGGATGAAGTGTGCAACGTTGAAAGTCACGTGATGCAAGGGCTTGGCGTAACAGGCGTGACATCCACGAGTAAACAAAGGCTCACATAAAAGTCTTTCATTTCAATAAAGAATCCAAGATCTAGGATCAGGCATGGTAAATCTAAGAAGCATCTATTAACATAAAATCTAAATTCAGAGGTTTCAAATCAATAACTTTTGAATTGAGATAAGATAATAATTAATCAGGATATCATTCCGCCGATGGTATCATTCCTTTGTCTTCTCTATCATTCTGGAGCCAATAATCCTAAGCAAGTTATTGACCAAGTCGATGTCGAGTAGTATGATTAATGTGTTCTGAAAGAATCTCGACTCCGCCGCGATCTTGCTATTAATTTATTCTCGTCTGCTCTCACAGAGGAAAAATCCGACAAGTAAAAGAGGTATACTTCGGTTAACGGTTGGCGCAGATCACTATGCAGATGTTTTCTCCTTCCTTATTATGATATAGATCTATGAGTGACCTTCAAGAGCTGTTTTCTTTTGAGAGCGCGGCGCCAGCAATTCTCGATATAACGCCAAGGTTTCGCAAAAGTTTCGCAATGCACAGTAAGTACGGAGTCGTACCACCACGTTAAGCTTTTTTTCATGGATCATTTGATGTTTCTGCTGGCAAATTTTTACTTGCTGCTAAGTTACCCCATACGTATGTAGCATTATTGCCCGGCCTAAAACTGGGCCAGACAGAAACCCTTCTCCAGATATTAAGGTCGTATAGATGCGGGTGCGGGTGTCATCGTCTGCTCTGGGGGTTCAAGTCCTTTCAAACGATCTTGCATGAAGGCCCTAGGGGACATGTGTGTCATGCGAAGGTTTCACCTATTTTTCCTTGCCATTCGCCGGCAGCACATATACAGGTATCAAGTTAAGTCTCCTGGTCTTTGGTCACCTTTTTCTCTCAACTCATTCCATGACTATCCTATTTACCAGGAGGAGTACAGTTACTATACCCACGCAACGGAAGATCACCAAGTTGTCTAACTAGTTCTTTCCCATCCCATCACGCTCCGTGCTAGCTCTGTCTCCGTTGTACTACCTCTCCGAAAGTC
>QQTW01002888.1_pt1 | contig 12612 bp, 9 predicted proteins | sample 1904831 | NCBI WGS metagenome assembly QQTW01 (sample SAMN09435610, study PRJNA476489) | Subsurface metagenome, whole genome shotgun sequencing project. | reverse complement strand
ATGGTGATTCTTGTGGACGTGACGGACTACATGACAGAGATAGTCTACTCCATCAAAATAACAAGGCCCAACAGCCTCAATGAGGGTAGCGAATTTCTGCATGAGATGTTTTCCCAGTTGACTGTGTCGTAAACTTCTGTAGGAATAGAGCAAAATTTTAATGGGCGGGGATAGAGCTCTCTGGCCGATGTAGGTATGTCTGCGGTCAGAGTTTTGTACCATGCGGCACCACTAATTCTATAGTCCATTTTGACTGCTTTCGATGTCGTCGCCAGATTGTGTCAAACCAAGGAGACAAGTGAAAAGAAATATCTTCGGAGGTTGGAAGCATCTCGCCAAGATATGGGACACCACGAGTCAAGAAGATGGTCCGGAGCACGCTTCATGACTCACAAATCATCACGAAAACGTGTAGATGTAAAGTCACTTACTGTGAGTAAGCTCCGACACGGGCTTACAGGAAACCACCTAGACCTCTAGAGTTGGTGGTGGTATCGAATATGGACGACCTTACCTCTCTCGAAGTTCTATCCCTTGTCTCAAAAGTCACCTCTGAGTTGCAAAACCATCTTGGAATCAACGACAAAACGCTCGCAGAATTCGTGATAGATCAACATTCAAAATGCGCCTCACTGTCCGACTTCAAGAGTACCCTCGAGGATATGGGCGCCGAGTTCCCACAAAGTCTGATCGAGAGCGTCGACCGTTTAATCCTCACTATGCATCCCAAATACAAAAAGTCGAAGAAAGAGAACGGGCTAGCCAAAATTGGGTCGAGCGGAGGTGATGTGGATGAAACGGATCGCAAGGCTAGGGTTTTCAGAGGGCTTGCAGTGCCGGACCGTCAGCAAAGCTGGGAGGATGATGATCTGCACGAGGCAACGACTTCGAAGCCGGCAGTTGGCACACAACCCGTGGATGACACATTTGCGCTCCTTGAAGGGCTTGCAGGAAAGGCGAAGCAAATGCAGAATGGCTCTAACGGGCGCAAGAGAAGTCGAAGTCCGGATTTTCATGAATATGATCCGGACAGAAAGCCCAGACAGCGTTATTGGTCAAGATCGCCTTCTCCTGGAAGTGAGACACGATCACGATATTCAAAAGTAGATGAATTTGGCCGCTCAATCAACGGCTCTCATCGAAAAGATAGTCATCGCCATAGCCGGTGGCGGGACCATGATGAATATGACAGCGGCTTGAGACGGCCACCCATACCAGAAGTGGACGACCAGCCAGTCCTCTACAAGGTTTACGATGGTGTCATTACTGGAATCAAAGACTTTGGGGCATTTGTCAACTTACGCGGGGTCAAGGGCAAGGTTGATGGCCTGGTTCATGTGTCGGCAATGCAGGACGGCGCTCGTGTCAATCACCCAGGCGACCTCTTATCTCGTGGACAACCTGTGAAAGTCAAGGTCTCCAAGATCGAAGGGAGTAGGATAGGACTGTCCATGAAAGAAGTTGACCAAGTTACAGGACGAGATCTAATGCCACAAAGAAGAATTGCGTCTGGGGCTAATATGGAGCGACTAAATGGGATGCCAGATGATGATCCGTATGAAAGCTTCGGCAGCAGTGTACCTGTCATTGAAGGAGACATGAATGGCAAAAAGATGAAAAACAAAAAGAGAATGACTTCACCGGAAAGGTGGGAGATCAAACAGCTGATAGCATCTGGAGCCATTTCTGCTCAGGAGTACCCTGACATTGACGAAGACTACAACGCGACACTGAATGGAGAAGGTGACTTTGAGGAAGAAGAGGACATTGACATCGAAGTTCGAGACGAAGAGCCACCTTTCCTAGCTGGCCAAACGAAACAATCACTAGAACTGTCGCCCATTCGAATCGTGAAAGCTCCTGATGGGTCTCTAAATCGTGCCGCAATGTCGGGTACCAATCTAGCCAAAGAACGTCGTGACCTCAAGCAACAGGAGGCAGCGGACCAAGCGGCAGAGCAAGCAGGCCAAGTGGATCTGAATGCGCAATGGAATGATCCAATGATCGCACCAGAGCAGCGGAAGCTCGCTTCTGAACTGCGAAGCGCAAAGCCGTCGCAACCTACCGAGTCTGTGCCTGAATGGAAAAGAATCACCCAAAGCAAAGATCAGTCATTTGGCAAACGAAGCAATATGACGATTAAGCAACAGAGAGAAAGTCTGCCTGTCTTCAAGTTCCGAAAGCAGCTTCTTGAGGCAATTGAGCAAAATCAGCTGCTCATTGTCGTTGGTGATACAGGATCCGGTAAGACCACCCAACTGACCCAATACCTGGCTGAAGCTGGTTATGCCAATGATGGTCTCATCGGCTGTACCCAGCCACGTCGTGTAGCTGCTATGTCGGTCGCCAAACGAGTCTCGGAAGAGGTAGGCTGTCAACTAGGCAAAGAAGTTGGGTACACTATTCGATTTGAGGACTGTACATCACCGGAAACAAGAATCAAGTATATGACTGACGGTATGCTTCAAAGAGAGATTCTGCTGGACCCGGACTTGAAGCGGTATACAGTAATTATGTTGGATGAAGCCCACGAACGGACTATTGCCACAGACGTGCTGTTTGGTCTCCTTAAAAAGACTTTGAAGCGACGACCGGATCTGAAATTGATTGTCACATCAGCCACGCTTGATGCAGACAAGTTTTCCGAGTATTTTTACAAGTGTCCCATCTTTTCGATTCCAGGTCGCACATTTCCAGTTGAGATAATGTACTCGAGAGAACCAGAATCAGACTATCTTGACGCAGCGCTGGTAACTGTTATGCAGATCCACTTGACAGAGCCACCTGGAGATATTTTGCTTTTCTTGACAGGCAGGGATGAAATAGACACGAGCTGCGAAATACTGTATGAGAGGATGAAAGCGCTCGGCCCAAGCGTGCCAGAGTTGATCATCCTCCCTGTCTACTCAGCTTTGCCGAGTGAGATGCAAAGTCGAATATTCGACCCTGCTCCTCCAGGAAGCAGAAAGGTCGTCATTGCTACAAACATCGCAGAAACTTCCATCACTATCGATCAGATTTATTATGTCATTGATCCTGGATTCGTCAAGCAGAATGCCTACGATCCGAAGTTGGGCATGGACTCGCTAGTTGTGACGCCAATCTCTCAAGCACAAGCGAAGCAGCGCTCAGGCCGAGCTGGACGAACAGGACCTGGGAAATGTTTCCGTCTGTATACGGAAGCGGCCTACCAATCTGAAATGCTACCCACCTCTATTCCTGAAATCCAAAGGCAGAATCTCTCACATACCATCCTTATGCTCAAGGCCATGGGCATAAATGATCTGCTACATTTTGATTTCATGGACCCTCCGCCAACCAATACCATGCTTACTGCCCTGGAAGAGCTCTACGCATTGTCTGCACTCGATGACGAAGGACTGCTAACAAGACTCGGGCGTAAGATGGCCGATTTCCCTATGGAACCTGCACTTGCAAAGGTACTGATCGCCAGTGTTGAGATGGGCTGCTCAGAAGAAATCCTTTCCATCGTGGCGATGTTAAACGTGCAAACCGTCTTCTACAGACCCAAGGACAAGCAACAGCAAGCCGACCAAAAGAAAAGCAAGTTCCACGATCCGCACGGCGACCATCTCACCTTACTGAACGTCTACAATGGATGGAAGCAATCCCGCTTCTCGAACCCATGGTGCCACGAGAATTTCATCCAAGCCCGACAGATGCGCCGCGCTCAAGATGTCAGGTCGCAGCTTGTCGGCATCATGGAGCGCTATCGCCACCAGATCATCTCTTGCGGTCGCAACACCTTGAAGGTGCGACAAGCGATCTGTTCGGGATACTTCAAGAATAGTGCTCGAAAGGATCCGCAGGAGGGGTACAAGACTCTGATCGAAGGCACGCCAGTGTACATGCACCCGTCGAGTGCACTGTTCGGGAAGCCTGCTGAGCATGTGATTTTCCATTCGCTGGTGCTTACTACGAAGGAATACATGCAGTGCACGACGGCCATCGAACCAAAGGTACGTGAGAAGATTTATTTTTCCGTGGGCGTAGAACATACAATCTGTTCCCTATATACATTATTGTTTGTCCATTTCTTTCGCAATCGACCACAGGACATGGAATACAGGGCTTCCCGTCCGCTCAGCCGTACTTAAGCCATGTGCCGGCCGGTTAGTAGTTGGGTGGGTGACCACCAGCGAATACCGGCTGTTGATTGTTTTTTGGTTTTGGTTTCGCTTTTCCTTGGCACCTCCCCCATCAAACTCAACCATCTCCCCCAAAATCCCTTCAAAAATGTTCAATTACATTCTCTGGCCCCAAGTGTTTTTTGCCCCGAGAAATCCACAACCATTCTGGGGCCACACCTACTAACTCTCTATTTTTCTGATACAGTGGCTCGTCGAAGCGGCACCGAATTTCTTCAAGGTCGCCCCGACCGACCGGCTCTCGAAACGCAAGAAAGCCGAGCGCATCCAGCCGCTGCACAACAAGTTCGCCGCCAGCGAGGACGATTGGAGACTCAGTGCCCAGAAGAGGCAGGGCAGAGGCGGTGGGGGCGGAACTTGGGGCTGATGGTTTGGTATGTGTGTGTTTAGGGATCGCGGGAGGCTGTGGGCGGGCTGGGTCTGGTCTTTGGATTTGGGGATGGGTTGCTTGGTGGGGTGGGTGGCTGGGTGGGGAATGGGGAGAGCTTGAAGATGGGTTTTTAATGATAGTTCTTTCGGGCTTAACTACGTGCTTAAGTGCTTGCTTGCTTGCTTGCTCTGTGGATGTGGATGTGAATGTGACATTCCATGAGTCGCAGTCCCCTTCCCCTTCCCAACCCCCCCGGGTCCCGGCGCAGCCTGCTTTGGGTCTGTTTCCCGTCTCTCGCCTTCTCATCCCTGGCTGGGATATCCGGGTCAACGGTCTAAACGTATTTTGGATCAGTGGAAAAACAAACTTCCTAGCTCTTGCTGTTCATCACATATCATGACGCCCTTTTCTACTGTCGAGTTATTTCTGGACAGGCATGGGAGAGAAGCTCTCTGGGTCTGATTCTGGCCTGCCGGTCTGCAAAATAGAAGCAAAGAAGTTGTATATTTTAGATCCCTTCCCTTGTTCATTATCACTTGGCTGTGTACATATCCTTTTGCACCGCGAGTGAGTGAAGGTCAGATGTGGGATTTCTCTATAAGTTATATAATAGAGCGGTCTATGGAAATAAACAACTCCTTCGCCTCCATTTTCCCCAAGTTCCTTGCGTGGCCGCCTTTAGATCGTCTACGTTCAGGAAGTCCACGCCTTCCTCTACCAACACATTCCATATATGATTCCGTAATCCTCTGGGCCAGAAGGGTGTTTCCCAATATCGTGCTTTGAGACCCTGATTGTGGGCACCTCTGATCTGGGCGCGAAGGGTCTCCAGCTGGGTAGGGCTCGGGTCCGACCAGACTGTGCCTATGGAGGCATCGAAACTGGTGGAGGCGTAGTAGGAGTTGGTAGGGTTGTATGATGAGGCATCTGGTGAGGCATTGCCGGAAGAGCCTTGCTTGCTTTCCTGGCTGGACGAAGGGCTCTCTGCGGACATTCTATCGAGAGGGGCATCGAAGAATATGTCGCGATATGTGGAATTGGATATAATTAGGTCGAACGGCGCATATCCTGTTGCAACAGCTGTAATAGGTCTTTCTATGACAGAAGTGCCGTCGAAATATGTGAGGTAGTCAGCCTGCCGAAGTGGATCTAGTTGAGCTTGGACATATGGCCAGAGGGTGTGCCCATCAATTTTGAAATCTATGAGTAATACTAGTGTTTGCGTGGGATCGGTGTCGAAAACGCCGTTCGGTGTTGAGTCCGGGTCAGGGTGGAATTTAGTGATTGGATTTTGTTTGGTGAGTATATCTAGTAATGGGTTGATGTACAGACTCCTGAAGGTGCGATTAGAAGTAAGGGATGATGTGGAGTGTCCGACGTATAAGTCGTCATCCACCAGCCAGACGTCGGCTTCGACACCAATGCAGCCAGCTTGAAGTGCGCTATACAATGGAACTTTTCGCCAATAGTCGTTATGAGAATGGCATGGTACTGGTTGGATGTCTCGAGAGAAATCCGTTGGCCAGTGCAGAAGACCTTGGGATGTCTTGCTAGGATCGCCCCAATGATCAACGATATATGCCGCTTGATCTGGGAAAATGGCGGCCAATGTGAGAAATGACAACGAGATGAATTGCATAACACCTCTGAGAAAGAGCTTTTAGTGAGCAACTACGCCGTAAAGAAGAGAGCGAAAGGAAGACTGACAACACCATTAGAGTGATTGCGCCAACGTATAAGCCAAAACGGAGATATCTCGATCTAGCTCTCGGCGCTGGTCCTGACTTGCTCTCCCTGCCTCGAAAGAATCCAGCACACAATGGTGCATATCTACGAAATCTAGCTTGCCAGTTTCTTTGTGCGGGATTTTCATAAACGGGAGCATCAGCAAAGTCGAAAGAGCTCTGCCGTGAAGATCTTGCAGTGAGCTCTCCATCTGCTCTTTCAAGATCATCATCTTGGTCGTGCAGTCTTTCGTGATCAGTTCGTCGACCGAGTAAAGGCTCGCTGTGGAGCTTGGAAGATTGGCCATCTGAAACTGTAAGGGGATTATCTCTGGAAGTCATGGTGAATTGGTGGGTCGTGGATTTATCCGGAGAAAGTTAGGACGTTGCTCGCACGACAAGTACGACATCCTCTTAGCAACCACATCATGAGTACTTTAAATGTGGATTTTATATGGAGAACTTCGTAAGGGCAGTGATGCCTGGAGTCTGATCTATTGATGCTGATGCGAATAGAGATTGAAGTTGTAAGTTGTTGGATGTTGGATCTCTTAGGCATCCAGCCAAGCATTTGTGAGCCTTCGCTTCAGATTCTACCAGCTTTTTGGATTGTTTTTTGTGTCGCATTCGTCCGCTATATAATGCCCCACAAGCACAAGAGGCAACGCAGGGATGATGGAGCTTCGTAAGATATCTTTCTACGATCTAGTAGACATTCCTAATTCTGTTCGCAAGGTTTGACCTCCCGCCTACTTCCATTGCAAAGCCACTCCCGGCCTTTCACGGAATAAAGCCAGATGATAAACGAAGACCAAAAACAGGCAGGGCTCGGGCCAGTGGAAACGGTCCGGAAGTCAGAAATGTTCAAGACGATACTCCTCGGGCATTCGCACGTCTCTTGAACTACCAGAAGACTGGGAAGCGGCCTGCTCACACTCTCGATGATGGTGTCACTGCAAAGGGCAAGAAGCGCAAGCGCAATGTAGAGGACACAGCTAAGATAGCATCTGAGCCTAAAGATTTGCCCACCGCGAATTCAGCAAGAGCTACGACCAATGCGCCTGACATAAAGATCCTGCCAGGCGAGCGGCTAGGCGAATTCTCTGCCAGAGTGGACCAAGCTCTTCCTATCGCCGGTCTGAGATCCAAAGGCCAGACGGGTAGTATCAAAATCCCAGGAGTGAAAGTTGAAGAGCGCAAGACCAAGCACAACCGCCGGTTGGAGCGAATGCAGAAGCAATGGCGAGAGGAGGAAATACGAAGAAGGGAGAAGCTGGAAGAAGAAATGGAGCAAAAGGAAGATGAGAAGGAAGAGCAGCAGCTTCTGTGGGAAGGTATTAAGGTTGGAAGGAGGAAAAAGAGCAAGAGGAAAGGAGAGAGAAATGCTATTGAGGAGGATGAAGATCCTTGGGCTGAACTAGAAGAGAGGAGACGAGACAGCAGGCAGAAGAATTTGCAGGATGTTGTACAGGCTCCTCCTCAACTGAAGGGAATAAAGGGTAAATTTAAAGACTATGCGGTTGCTGGAGTGGACGTCAGAAATGTGCCTGGTAGTGTGGGAAGCCTGAGGAAACGGGAGGAACTAGGGTCTGCAAGAAGAAAGGTAATCGACGAATACAGGAAGATGATGGGAAGGAAGAATAAAGTTAGCCAAGTATGAACGGATCATCAGACATGAGCGGCTGACATCTGCTCTCTTAAATGGCGCTGGGAACATAGAGCGAAGCGACAAGGTCGCTCGAGAAGTCGATGGACGAAGCCCAGTTCCAAAGCGGTTGTAATATCGTCTCCCAACTTTCCGCTCGCTAAAACATATATACTCAACTAAGAAAAAGGTTCGCAGATAGTCGCTTCAGCAATCGACCTCGCCAGCGCAGCAGAGCCACCCAACGACTCGAACCCAAACACCCCTCCTGTTCGCTCATCTCCCCGGCTGACCTCTCAAAGCCCACCTACCTTTCCTCCCTGCCTCGCCTCCGCTGCCTCGCCTCCACCTCCCTCATGAAGGCACACCTCTCGCACCGACACCCAGCCACACATCTATCAGGCCACGCCTTCATGACGGTCCACGTGCTCGTATACAGCGTCGGTTGGCAGTCTCTACAGCGGCATCTCGGCGGGTGTTCGAACCTAATCGGAAGGGGTTGGTCGGATCTCAGTTTTGTCCCTTTTTGGTGCGGTTTGGGCGCGGGCACGGAGAACAGCTGACCGTACGTATAGAGTTCGGGATGCTCGGGCTGCGATGCCATGAGCGGGACGAGCTCTTGATGGACGTGCTCTTGGAAGTTCGATGCCGGTCTGGGTGCGGACTTGGGTGGGTGTGAAGGTGTGGAGGTGGAGGTGGATTTGGAGGATCTGAGTTTGCCCAGGCAGGGTCCCATTGTTGGTGTCGGTGTCGATATGCCGAGAGGGTATGGATTGTGAAGTGGGAGGCCGTGTAATGAGGGGGGTCAGAGCAAAAGTCTGTGACAAACAGTAAGACTTTCTTAATCAGGATATCTAATGACGAGAATCCTTCCTATCTTCTTATGTACCTGGACGTCGATCACCCCCATGACAGAATACCGAACGGACTAAATCATGATTGATACGTTTCATGCAGCAGCATTGTTTAACAAAGTACTAGTGATAACGTGCCCAGGGGCGTGAAACATTATCGGTCATCCACCAGTACGGGCGGTTGTCCTCGGAGAAATACTTCTGCTGGGGAAAGAAGGGGTACATATTTCCAAGGTTTATATTAGTTTGGTTTTCAGAATGTTTTGATGAAGCTTGGGCCAAAGCTTGGTCCCGCCACCGCATGCTTCTAGAAGACCCCAGACAGCTTTGAGACAAACCCGATGACTTAGGGTGTAGTGTATTTCTTCTGTGTTGAGTCCGGCTATACGTTCGTCCCAAACTCATATGCCGAGTATCCCGTAGGCCGGAAAGGATCATCTGGGCTATCTGATCCGCCCTGCGGGCAACCTGAAACGTGATGTCGTTATTCCACAATCCACCCTCTTTCCATAGATAGCCCCAGCTTTTCCATTTCTTGGTCATCTTCCACCGCGTCGCAACCTTCAATGACCAGCATGATTATGCAATAGATTATTATGTGCAATAAAGTAGAGCAAATGATGAGAAAATATGTACACGTTTGAAAGGTTGTTTCAAGAACGACATGGCACGTGACATGTCATACCCAATCAAGCACATTCCTGAAGGGTCAGCGTTTCGATGGTCACAGGGGAGCATTGGGCAGCCCAGTAACGGTCGTAGAGATTGTAAAAGTTGCCGCTCAGACATTGGTAGAAGATGTTCGAGCCACCAAGAGCCAAGCTGCCATTGCTGCAAACCGAGAACCCAGAGGTGAAGATGGCACCGGATTGTGGTGGAGCATCGAACTGGAATTGGAAGTTGGATGCAATGTATCCTGTTCGGCCCTGGGCATCTTTGAGGACACCGTCATTAAGAGTGAGTTCAAGGGTGCCTTCACTCTTGCAAGCGACAAGGCGAGCACCGGAGCCGCTCGATGCTGCTGCTGCTGCTGCTGCTGCAGAATCGGAAGCAGTTGATGCCTGTGGTGGGGCATCTGAGATCTGGGAGACGGGCGTTGTAGTGCTGGTTTGGGTTTGACCATCGGAGATCTGGGATACTGGGGCAGCTGTGACCACTGGAGCTTGAGGCTGACCATCCGATAGAACAGGAAGAGTAGCCATGGCGACCCTTGTTGGAGCCTGAACTTGTCCATCCTCAATTTGGCTGACTGGCATCATGGTCATAGTGTGCATGCCACCTTGAACTTGACCATCCACGATCATAGACACAGGTGCCATGGTATATGTGGGGACCTCTGGCTGTGCATTGATTCGTATAGTCGTCGCTTGCAATTGTTCACTACCTATCATTAGCCGAGCTCCTCGATCCTTAATGGTACGTTGACCTACTCGGATTTTTGGCACATTTGTCTCTTTGCAGGTCCTGCTGAAGCAGTGGTGACATTCATAGCAGCAATACCAAACCAATCAGGTCTCGAGCCTGTGCATTCAGAAGGTGGTTCGCCACTGGGCGAGATGGCAGCGGTTACTGCTTGGGGGAAAGGCGATGCCATAACGACTACAGCCGCTGTAAGGACTGCGAGTATGTAACGCATAGCTGCAGGCGAATTTATCAAGAAGGAAGATCTGTTGTAAAGCAAGGGAATTGAACGGTATGCACGAGTCGGAAACACTTGTGAGATTGAGAGAAGAGAGCTACAGCATCGAGACAGAGCACAGGTCTGTAGCTCTTTAATGGTCGAGAGGCAGACATGGCTATAGAATGCTGACGGCATGAAAGTAGCATTTAACATACCAACCCTCCCAATGACGATCTCTATCCTCCCTTCACTCATCTAGGTACTTTCGATGCTAGTGCTGGTGACTGACAACGTATGGAGCCCGTATGGAGCCCGTGCGGAGTGACACGAATTTGCTATTTCGATCATGATGGTATTTGATATGTGAGATGAATGAGAAGGTGTGTACTCCATTCCCGAGCCGCTGATTCAGAAAGCTTCTGACTGGTACTGCTATGTAACTAGGCTTAGTAAGGTCGAATGACGACTCGGATAGGAAAGGGAAAGGGAGAGGCGGGAAGGAAGGCTGGAAGAGAGGCTGGGCGGCTGGCGGCTGGATGCTTTGCTTGCCACCTGTGCTCCTTCTTCGACCTCAAAGTCTTGCTTGCATCGTGTCGTAAGGGTTCATCAAAGGAAGCAAGTATATGAACACTTCAGTAGGTGTAGACGGACCGGCCAAGGACCCTGATGTGGCAGCTTCTTCGAATAAATACGGCACGTGACGATCCAGTCGAAGGTTTTGCGGATACAGTCGACCGATCCATTCCTCAACGGTTGTTGTGTCGACCATGTTGCTGCTTTGCTGACTGGTTATATAGCAGTATACTGCCGGGGGCTTGAAGTATATTAATTTGATGCTAGGAGTAGCTAGTTCTTGTTACGCGGAAACAGTGCTCTGATTCGTCAGTATAATGTTCTTTGGAACATACTCGTACTACGTATTATGTAGCTGTTTTGTACAGATAACGTTCACAGGAAAAGATACTTGTTAGCGCTAAACTAGCATTACTTCTAATTTTGATCCAACCCCTACCCTTGATGATGAAACGAGCCATTCCATTCGATTTCTGTGCCGCTCCTGGTGCAATCTACCATAGGATAATAGTGGTGACATTCTGCATCCTCTTGAGTTTCCTCAATAGAGAAGCAGCGTCATCTGGACCCACATTTCATGAACGCAGCAACAGGGCTTCTTGCTCCGGTTAAGCTGGGGTAGAATATGCCGTTGTGCGTATCAATACCTGGGGACTTTTAGAGGAACGTAAGTCTGGCTACATCTTGACACCGCTCTCATCCTTCTGACGTAACATTTATCATGTTGAATTCGGTTCAAGTAGGCACAAGTTTTACCCGGCGGTTTTCTACTGTGGATTGATCCATTCGTAGCCTTTTCACGGTCTGGATATTGCGATACTCATTTCACGAACCCTGGTTGTTCCATGAAGGGCTGCGTTAACTTGCGTTTCATGGCCACTTCAAGGACACGCCGAGTCAGAATGTTAGCTTCCAGATCGGTAGGTTTCGAACAGCTCGTAACATAAAACGTGCCAAAACTGCCGGATACCTAAGGCGCTTATCAATCATCAATGCAATTACTTTACAGCCTACCGAGAAAGGCAATCTGCCTACTTTCCTAGCCTCTGCTCAAACCTATTTGGGTCTTTCAAAGATGGTGCAGGTAAAAAGGTTACATATGGTGAGACGCATTTTGGTCTGCACCTTTGAAAACCCAAAGTCATGGAATAACAATTTCGAGACACACAATGGGTCGTCTATCAAAATTCTTGGTATAGAGAGAAGACCCTGCTGGTCAGTGGTCAGGAAGTCACCTTATCATAATGAGACATATACTCTGTCGCAATTCATATGCTTTCCATGAAACTTTCTGTTCTTCTTTCCCTTTGCTCGGTCTGCCCATTGTCCATTACGTCGATGCTGCTTCCATCCTACCATTGATGCTAACATACTAGATCCAGAAATCATAGCCGATCAAGACCATGGACCAAGGCTTCCAATACGTGCTCGAAAAAGCACATCTTCAGCAGTTAGGAGTCAGCGAGCTAGCGCATCCGGCAATGTTGCAGCAGCAGCACCACCTTCAATATCGCTCTCCACCACCTTTAATCCCTATTCCTTCGTCGCTGGTATGCCGATACCACGATCAGCGCAACTCCCCTCACTGTCTGCAAACCCAAGGGTTCACGGAGGCGGTGCAATGGGTGTTTTGGTACCATCAGATTCCGAGCCCAC
>QQTW01002887.1_pt1 | contig 12616 bp, 13 predicted proteins | sample 1904831 | NCBI WGS metagenome assembly QQTW01 (sample SAMN09435610, study PRJNA476489) | Subsurface metagenome, whole genome shotgun sequencing project. | reverse complement strand
CCCCGTCCAATCCGCCGCCATTCACTTCAAATAATACCAACAATACCTTTACCTCCACAACAGCTTTCTCCCAAAGTAAGAACAGTACAGGGCAAAGGAACACGGCTTCCGCCTTCGCGATCCCTCCACCGCCCATGACATCGCCGCCTGCTTTTCAAGCGAGATCACCTGCGAGCTTCCAGCTTCCTCCGCTGGCCACAACGTCAGCTACGAAGCCGACTACTTCCCCAAAAGGGGGATTGGAGAAGTATGAGAGCCTGCTGTAATCCATTGCTGTCAATCTGTTTCGGTTTTTTGGCGTTGGCGGGGAATATATCTTGGGGAGAGGGCGTTGTGATCGTCTTCCACGGGGCTGCGGCGACTAGCGTTTTAGCATTTGAGGGGCTCGTAGGGTGACTCATGCCATATCAGCCAGAAATGGATTGCAGGTGTCACTTCAGTAGTAGGATCTGGATGAGCGTACTGAAACTTGAGTGATCTCGAGAGATAGTGTGTTCGCATAGCCAATGTTCGGAATGGAACGGAGCACCTTTAAACTCATATACTCGTATTGTTAGCCCAGCTTCACGCGAAAAGGCAGTGTGGGTTGATGTAATCGATTCCACTGCTACATCAAGCCTTATCAACAGAGAACAAGACCATCCCCTTACACCCTCCCCCCCTCTATTCTCCCCTTTAGTCCACGATATTTGTCCGTTCCGAAACATACAGCCCGTCCAAGAACTTCCGGATATCCTTGTTCCGCACCCGACAGATCTGTTGAATGTCCGCCGCGCTCTGTGACACGTCCTCGAGCGAGTTGCCCGACAGCTGCAGCTCGTCCTTCATGTTCTTGCTGATCTCCACGTCGACCCCGGCCCGCATCGTCACGCGCCGCACAATCTTCTCGCCGATGAAATTCCTATATCCCCGAAAATAATTTGTCAGTCACCCAGCTATTATTCCCAAGTTGTACGCCCATCCGTAGACTGGTGATTGCGCGAGGATCGAGTCATACCGGATCTCCACCTCCCACAGCCCCGTGTCCTTGCTCTTGTCGATATTGACGTTGATGGGGAAATGGGCGTAGACGTAGCGCATCTTGTACTTGAAGCCCTTGGTCACGCCGATGATGAGGTTGTTGATGAGGGTGCGGACGGTGCGGAGAGTGGCGACGTTCTTGCGTACGCCATGGTGCAGCTCGATGTTGATGACGTCCTTTTTCGGCTGGGAGAAGCAGACGGCGACGTGGTTGAGACTCTTGGTGAGTTTGCCTGAGGGTGGGGACAGATAGGTAAGCCTCTCCTGCTTCTATTGGGGGGCGGCAAAGTTGGGGTTGTTCGTTCCGTGTTCCGCGGTCGAAGATTGAACTTACCTCGTGGACCTTCCACTGTGACAATCCGCGATTTGATGCTGACCTTGACTGCCGATTCATATCTGTCAGCGATCCGTTCGACAAAACCACAGCACGCAATGGTTCATAGCTGTCGAGGTGGGCAATATAAGTGCACCGAAGGCCCCGCCATCGACGCAATCCACGTTATAGCGCAAGCTGGAGATCGATCAAGACTTCGCAAGACTCACCCCCTTCCGGTATGTCCAGCGTCTCCTGCGAATGGATATACCTCATCTTGGGCGAGTGCTGGAGGTGAGTGATTGGATCGTCGTGGTTGCCGGCCCTCTTTCGTACCTAGGGTTTCGATATCTCGCGAAGTGGAATCGCCAACCGAGAGGGTCAGATCAGGGCTAAACCCGCCGCTTAGTCATCAACATCGTCACATCTCTACTAGATACTAGAACGCCATATGTTGATAGGAGAGTACCTGGCTTTACAGGAAATCGGTGGTATACTATACGACCGATATAATACATAATGCATCGCTTAGTAGGTTACGTATTATGTATCGTACTTGGGCTGACGACGGCCTCTTCTTTCGACTGAAATTCGCTAGAGTTCAGATAGTAGGTTGTACACTTGAGACAGCTGATGAGCAGGGACTTCAGTGGTTTAAGAATTGCTTTCCGGCTATCTGACAACGTAGCAGGCACCGAGGCATGCATGCGCAACACAATTCCAACCCTTCATGAACCCCAGACCATCCTCCTCTACCACTGCATCTCATGTGGCCGATCTCCTTTCCGAAGACTGAAGGAGCTGGCAAGGTAGGAAATGAGGAATGGCTCCTTCTTGATGTTTGCAATCAGTGCCTTGTCAACCGTCTTCTGATCAGTCACTCGCGTGCTTGACGGTTGCTTCTTCTGATGCCGGCGTCAGCATGATGATCAAATCGAGACCCCCCAACGACAGACACTAACCTCAGGCTTCTCTCCCTGTTTGAAGAACTCCTCCTCACCGTTCTTCCCCTTCTTCCCTCCTTCCCTTGAGAAGTAACCATCCCCGGCCACTCGCTCAACCGTCTGCTCATCGACGCCCTTCAAGTCGACCTTCGCGCTAGTGGCGATTACATATCGTGCGTTTACTCTCCGCAGGGGGACGCCGTTGACTTTGAAGGGACCGGTGACAAGCAAAACACCTTGTGGGAGATGCTTAAGGAGGATGACACGTTTGCCGCGGAAGCGACCAGCGAGGAGGATAAGGACGGCCCCGGGAGTGAGGGTCGGGCGAGGTGTTGACTGGCGGGGATTCTTGCGAACCTGCGATGAGTCGGTGTTAGCATCCTTCCAAGCTCCGCTCAGGTAGCATCGCGAGCATCCCAGATAAGATGCAGATGACATGTTGAGGAGGTGTCAGGCCGTGCAGCTCCCAACGTACCTTCTTGGGTTGGACCTCGTCCTCAACGGGATACCACTTCTTGGCCTTTTGTGTGTGATGCGGAACCTCCCTCTCCTCCTTGCCAAACTTCTTCCTCTGCCCGGCCGGTCTCGTCGCTTCCAGAGTGGCCGACATTGTGTAATGAGGGATTGTGGTGATGGCGGACAATGGATGCCTGGGTCGTTGGTTGAAGGTGAGGTCGACTTGCGCCTCTGGTTGCTTTACCCTCGCTAAACTGAGGTTGTGAGTGTGGGCAAAGCCCTAGTACAAGGTCGCTTGTTGAGTGGTGCGAATTCTGTGTGATTACTAAGCCTCCACTTGATGCAGAGCTACGAGGCGCTAGGACCAGAGCTATGGAGCTTCAAAGTTGTTCCGTCTCTGATGTCAGTATCACGGTCCGGACATCATCATCTGCTATATCCTTACCTCCCTCCTTCAGTCCACTTTCCTCAGCAAGTCACCGTGCTTCTAGGGCACCTTGACTTGGCAAGATGTCGGTAATGCCAATCATAACGTTCAAGGCTGGTCTCTGCGAACTTGAAGTCAGTCTTTCCGACAAACCAACAGTACAGCAACATGACGGTTGACCAAAAGTATAGCAATCTGAGCCACCGATTGTCAAGCCAAAGAGTACACCTGGATACCTTTATCTTTACTCGGAAGATGGTGGGAAAATCATCTACGGCCCATGCGTTGGCTGGGGCTAATTCAGCCATGAACAGATCTTATCCATTTCTGCTGGCGACCGCGTTCGGCTCCACTTAGTACTCCAGATCTAGACCTTGTCATGATCCCAGGCGATGGCGTCTTCAAACCATATCTCGGTCCCCAGAGCACATCAGGCTCGGACAGGAGCAAGCGGCCCACCAACGGTCGAATCTTCGTGCTCAAGTTTTCCTCGAGCTCGCAACGGCATCTCTTCTGGCTCCAGTCGAAAAATCAATCGCCCAATGACGATCCGGGCTTCTTCAGTGCGCGTGACAAGAAGCTTGGTGACATCGTGCATCAATTACTCCAGGGCGAAGAGGTTGATGTACCTAGTGCGATGGCGGGGACCAGTGAGACGAACAACGACGGTGACGATGGTGATGACGAGACTATGGAGGATGTCGAAGGTACAGATCAAGGCTCAGCACATCACCGGGGGGGGCAGTGGCGGCGCAGGGGCTGGCGCTACTGGAGGGGACGTTCGACAAGAGGGCGAAACTTCACGTGAAGGTGGAGCGGACGGGGGCAGAGCGTAGGTACTGATTCTTTCCCTCATCCCTGAAATACGTGACATATACTTTCCTGAAGCCTTACAGCGAGGTTGCAGCTTAATATTATCGCTACACAGCTGGCCTATCGTGCATGAGCGCGTCCTTTGAGGCGTCTTGGGGTCTTATCTAGGGTTGTGCCCATGATCTGTTGTCTAATGTCTTCTTGGAACTTTTCCTAGCTATCTGCAGGCTCTTCTAAATCGTCACTTTAGTCACAAACTGACAATGTCCTATAGTGAGGGTAATTCCGCAACAGAAGCTTCGGCGATCGTCAAAAACTTCCTCGATTCGCTTCAGGGCAACGCCGGCGGGAGTACGTCTCCGCAGCAGCAAGCCCAAGATAACCCATCAACCACCTTGATTGATCTTTTGCCTACTTCAACTACTCTTCCGATCATCCATTCCGCATCAGAGTCGTATCTTGACCACCTGCTCAATCTCCTTCCGCCAACACTGCTACTTCTCGCTCAGGAAACCGACGACCTTTCATCCGTCGACCCCAGCTCAGAGACAGCCCAAGCCGCAATACAGGCACTCAGCATCGACCAAAAGAAAGATATATTAACGAAAGTATTACATTCGCCACAATTTCATCAGAGTCTCGGAAGTCTGACAGTGGCACTACGTGACGGGGGTCTGCCGAGCATCGCCGAGGCCTTGAAGATCCCCGTCGGTAATGGTGGCTACTTGAAGAAGGGAGGTGGAATACCAGTCGGGGGCGGTGAGGCAGTTGAGGCGTTCCTGGAGGGTGTTAAGCAGGCCGTCGATGACGAGAATAAGCAGGCAGAGGAGGCGACGATGGATACTGACTGATTGTGTGTATCTTTGGCGACTTCTCTGACATGTGCTGTATTTGAGCGACAATAGAGACAGCACATCAAGTCGTTGTCTTGGAAGATTCGGCATCTTTGAATTTTCATATCACGCACGTGAGGTCCATGAGCGGAGTCCTATCTTGGTCTACCCAGGGTCATATCCGTGGCATGCAAGGGACAAGTGACTCCAATCCACAATGTCTAATTTGATGCAATGAAGTTGACCGTATTAGTCATGCAATCTTCGAAGTATCTACTAGTAGTACTACGAAGAAGTTCCTCGACATCAGTGGCGGAATCCCGGGACTCAGTCACCTTCAACTGAGATCGCTATCCCGTTCCATCATTGCCTTCATCAAATATCTCGCCGTGAACCCGTGCTGATGCCATGTGCTTCAAAGGCACGAATGCTCCGACAACTACAGCTCCTTTTGGACGTTGTCACTCTCATGCTTCTTCAATGCCTCCTCAATCTTTTTGTAAGGCCAGCTGAGGACCGGGTATAAGAAAGGTCGGAGATCGAATCGGTTGTCATCTGGACTGTACTGCTCCGCGTGATATGCCGGAGTTACCGTCGTCATCTTGTGACGATTGATCCCGTAGAAATCGAAGAATGTCTTCACCTTCTCGGCAATCTCTCGAGGACTCATCTTGTCCCGCCACTCATGCAGCAGCTTCTCCCACGCTCCGAACGGTCCCAATTTCGACACCTTACGCAGCCGGCCCAAAACGCTCAGCTCGTCGTAGGTCAGGCCCATCTCTTCCTCGTCGGACTGTGTGTACGTCTCTGTGAAGGGGACTAGTTCGGCTGTGGGAGTCGCATGGATGAATTCATCCAGGACGGGAAGATCGAAGTTGTCTTTGGCCCATGTAATGAACCTCCGGAGATCCGTCTTGCTGATGCCACCGATCGGATTGAGATCAGCACTGGAGCAATCATACTTGGTGTAGTAGCCCCTCAATTGCTCATCGACGTTGGCACTTCCAATGACGAGCAATGATCCAGCACCCCGTCTCGCCCTGACTGTAGGAAGCATCTGTGCGAATAAATACGCAAAGACCATGCGAAGACGGCTTTGAATATTCTGGAGAGCGAGACCTTCTGCCACTGTTCCACCTTGGGTTCGGAAGCGTGGAGAGAAATTAGTGACAGTGGTGAAAACACCAAGCATGGCCGCCACCACAGTGTCAATGTTCAGGTTGATGTGGTAAGAGTTGATGGTCTGACCGAGATCCTTTGCTCTCCGTCGAGTCTCCTTGGAGCTGTTCTTCTCGGTCCCCATATAACAAGTGTGAAAAATCCTCTCACAGAGCTCCTGTGGAGATGAGGGCAGCCAGTCGTCCTCGGCGCAGATGGTGCGTACATCCCTGATTATCTGTTGGTTGCCAGCCTTTATAGCGTCGACGACCAATCGGCACATGGAGTGCACTATAACCGCAGAACTGGCGGAATCAATGCCCCCTGAAAGAGGGAGAAAGAATCCCGCTTGACGACTGCGACGTAAATAGTCCCAGAGCCAACAAGCTGGACCTAAGGCGATCTCCTCTTCGGGTAGGTGAAAAAAGGGCTCACGCGGCTCCGAGGGACGAATTTTCGAGTCTAGTATTGACCCGGGCGTAGATAGAGCAAAATCCACATCGATTCGGGTGTACTGCCTAGCCTGAGTAGCTTGGTAACCCCTACTCGGCTCGCAGCGGAAGGACCTGACCTCTTCAATATCACAGACGGCGGTCACGACTTCGACGTCATTGAAGCTGAATTGAGAGCCCTGAGCCAGAAGAGCTCCGTTCTGGAAGACCATGGCGCTACCGTCGTAATATAATCTGTCGCCATCGCAACCTTGCTGATTGGCGTACAGATAGATGCCACCCGCTTTCCTGGTCGCTTCGACAATCAAATCGAAGCGCGTCTTCAGTTTCCGCAGTTCGTGATGCGATCCACTGGAGTTTGTAAAGACTTCGACCCCGTCAAGCGACATCTGGGAATGAGGTGCCGCTGGTGTGAAGAGCTCTTCGCATGTCTCGCAGCCAACAACGGTATCCTGACAGCTGATGACCGCATCTCCAATCACAGTCTTGGTTTTGCCAACGATTTCCTGAATCATCCGAGGGAGATAGTATGGCTCGGTATGGCCTGGTCTACCCCACGGTGTAAAGTACCGCATCTCACGGTAGTTACCACTTTGTGCGAGATATAGCTTGGGTCGTATGAGGAGAAGCTGGCCATTGAAGCAAATAACACGGCAATTGTATCGAACATTGCGATGCATGACAGGCATCCCAATGTCCAGCAGGATCTCTCGACATGAAGGGTCCTTGAGAATGCGGGAAAGCATCTCCCATGAATGGAGAAAGGTGTCGGACTCAAGGAAATGGTCATAGCAGCCATAGCCGGTGATCTCCAGTTCTGGTCCCACTCGGAGTTTGGCTCCCTTGCTTTTAGCAATCTGAATTGAGGATATGATGCGTTCGACGTTGCCTTCCCAATCAAGAGCCCATTGATTGAGGTTGCATGTTGCCAACGTCATGTAGTTCGGCATGGTGAGTTATGGAGGAGATATCCTGGATCTGTATTTGGTTTCGCTGTTTTCTTTTGTTCCCCATCATTTTCGTCATTCGAACCCTGGCCGCTTTCAGACGCTAATGGACGAGCTTATCTTCCCCATATTAGATGACGACCATCTCGCTTTAACAGCACTAGTGCCCCCCGTCCCCGGCAATCATCTACTACAGTAGTACTCGATGATTTCATGATGCACAACAGTGGGGTAAATCAGTCCATACCACCCTATAAGATGACGACCATGTCTTTTCAAAATACCCCGCCTCTCGTTGCTCCCTCCATATCCAGCACGCATCTCCGAAACATTGTGCGCCGGCCATGGCGAAAATTGACGATTCCGATCCGCCAATGGCCAAAGCAGGCGTCGACCCCGAAGCCTCTGATGGGATTGGACTCGAGATGGAAGGGTTGACCTTGTATGAGAAAAAGTCACTGCTCGTGAATCAAGAACTCGATGCCATGGGTATGGGTAAATACCAATGGTACATCTTTATTCTCTGCGGCTTCGGCTACATGTTGGACCTGCTGTGGGCTCAGGCATTTGGCCTGGTTGCCTCACCGCTGCAGCAAGAATTAGGCTTCTCAGGTTTGCGGCTTTGCAACCGGCGTCGAGACCCGTCAGTGACTTTGAACCAGATGTCGAGCTGGGAAACATCTTCACCTCTTTCTCGGCCGGACTTTGCGCCGGAGCATTCGTATGGGGAGTCTTGGTGGACATCGTTGGCAGGTCTCCCCTTATTGAGGCTCGCGAAAACTGGTTTCTGACTGAGAATGACAGGTCGACGATGGGCCTTCAACTTGACTGTTCTGATCGCCTCCATTTTCGGTCTTTGCTTGGGTGCTCCGTCAAATTACAATGGCATTATTGTCCTGACCGCCTTCGTGGGCTTTGGGGTCGGTGGAAACATTCCTATCGACACCACAATAACTTTAGAGTTCTTGCCCAAGGTAAGGTTTCACAATTGGCAATTAGAGTAGCTCTACTGATGCTGATAGAACCGCCGATTTCTTCTGGCCGCGCTATCTGTGTTCCAACCCATTGGCGTCGTTATCTGCAGTGCTATTGCGTACGGCTTCATCCCAAATTATTCCTGTGCCCCAGAGATGGAATCATGCAACAACACGCCTGTGGGCGAACCATGCTGCGGCCGCTCCAATAATATGGGATGGCGATATCTGCTCTTCACCCTCGGGGCTATCACCCTCTTTGTCTTCTTCGCCCGCTTCGTGCTCTTCCGCTTCCAGGAATCGCCCAAATTCCTGCTTTATCGCGGTCATGACGGAAAGGCTATCGAGGTACTGCAGAAGATTGCAGCCTTCAACAAGCGCGAATGCAGCTTGACGCTTGACCGCTTCGAAGAGCTTGCAAGTGATGACATCTCACAAGAGAGTAAAGGAACCGGATCGACACTGCCGGACGACAGCGGGACAAAAACGAAGGGAAAGATGAAGGTGAAGCTGTTGGTCGAACTACAACGGTACAAGATGCTGTTTGCGACACCAACAATGGTTCGATTGACGATTCTGACATGGATAACGTACGCGTTCGATTACTGGGGTTTTACAATTGCAGGTATCGCCCGAGCTTCAATCGATCTGACGAGATCGAAAGAGCTGAACGACAGGCTGACCTCGTTCTCGTACAGGCTCTTTTCTCCCTACGGTTCTTGCTCGAAAGAATGCCTTAATAGAGATCTCGATTCGTACTACGTACCGGAACTACATCATCATCTATGTGTGTGGCATTCCCGCCGTGCTCCTCGCGGCGGCCTTATGGCGTGTGCCTTTACTGGGACGAAAGTACACCATGGTTTTCTCCTCGGCATTGATGGCCACCTCGCTCTTCCTTTTCGCAGCAGTCAACAGTCCGGCATCAAACATCGGATTCAACGCCATGGAATATTTCTTCCAGTCGCTCTTCAACGCAGTGCTTTACGGTTGGACGCCGGAAGCGTTTCCAGCCCCAGTTAGAGGGACCGCGTCGGGAGTGGCCAGCTTCTGGGGTAGACTGGCGAGCATTGTGGCTCCGTTAGTGGCAGCGAATTTGCTGAGCAGAGGGCCAAACGATGTCTTGTATCTGGCTGGCGGCGGGGTATTCGTGTGTACGATCACTACGGCGCTGTTACCTAGTAAGGCAATGACTGGTAAGGTGCTGAAAGGGAAGGCGAAGGGCCAGAGCTTATAGATAGTTGCACAAGAAAGGGATGAACCAGACATGGTTGCTACAATCACATCGTGAAAATCCTGTCACAAAACGCAGATGTTGCATTTACGAGGGAGATCCGACGACTTGATTATGTAAGCAACTCAATTGCAGCTATTATCGTTCTCCATCCAAATAAGGTACCGAGAAGTCTGAAGCCTTCTGCTGCATTTCACAAATCCGACTAGAATCGCGGATGCAGACAAGAAGGATTACAAGACTCAAGAAGCTTCGAATTGCAAGATCAATGTCCATCTTCCGACCAAGTAGCAAACCTGATAGACTGGCCACGTCACGTGCATCAGTCCACCCCATTGAGTCGGTGGAAGTTTCAATCTGGCAGTTCGCATAGCGCGTCAAACATCGCGTCTGCTTCCCAGGGAGCTGCCCAATCCAAGCATCAGGAAATCAGACGCCCAACCAGCAGATCGCGAGGGGGCAAAGTACAACAATGAGCCCCTAGCACAATAGATTATCATCCACCTTCATCTGCCATGCCGCCTCCTCAAGCCTTCATCTCCAGCTACGCTCCCCGTCTGCGCGCCTATGGCAACTCCCTCCTCACTCCCGTCGCTCAACCGACCACCAACACACATCAGGCCGGTTCCCTGTCACGAACGACCAAGCGTGGCACCATCGCCATCAACTATGCCGAGGATGGCTATGATGACGACTTCGACGATGACCGCGAAGGAGGCCGGCGACCGACGGGGCTGCGGAGCTTGCGACGAGACGATCCCAATCATCCAAAAGCCGATCATGGATCGGGCGAAAAGGCGGGGAGGGAGCTGACAGCGCCGGTGGAGGTGCAGGGGATCTGGAGGGATTGGATGGGGAAACCCAGATTTGGAAAGTAAGAAACTTCTCCTCAGCCATAAGGGACTGTCCCCAAGATGAGACGAAGTGACTCTAACAGCTGGCCCACAGGACCGATCGCCAGCTGCACGCTCAAACCGCTTTGCCTTTGACCATGATACCCATCCGTATTGATCTCGATATCCCTTCCTTCACCCCCGCTCCAGCGTTACCACTACCGTCCAATGCTACCGAATTCGGCATCAACCCTTCTCTACCCGCCTATCGTCAACCCGAACCCACCACGCCTTTTCGTCTGAAAGACACATTTCTGTGGAACCTGCACGAGACTCTGATGACGCCCGATCAGTTCGCCATGACGCTGGTCAACGATCTGGATCTACCGAATCCCGCGGGCACGGCGGTCATGATCAGCACCCAGATCCGGACGCAGCTGGAGGAGTACGCCGGGGTAGCATTGCATCCCCTCTTCCATTCTGCTTCTGTGGGTGGATCCAACGGCGCGACTGGTAAAGGCATGATGCACCGAGGGCGGTCACGGGACGTTTCGGCCACACCCGCGGCGACCACTCCGTTACCCAACGGCATCTCTCAGGTCAACGGGCACCTCTCACCCGCCAAGCGTGACCTCAACAGTCGCGTCACCGCATCCGCTACATCGGTAAAGCCACCCACCATCATCCAACCTTCACCTGAAGACCGCAACCTCAACCCCGACGATACATACCGCTGCATCCTCACCCTGAACATCAACCTGCACTCGAAGCTCTACACCGACAAATTCGAATGGTCGCTCCTGCATCCGCCCGGCGTGGCCGAAGCCTTCGCCAAGCAGACCTGTGCCGACCTCGGCCTGGCGGGCGAATGGGTCCCCGCCGTCACGCACGCCATCTACGAGGCCGTCCTGCGACTGAAGAAGGAAGCCTGCGAGAGCGGCGGGCTGGTCGGCACGAACGGCTACGGCGGCGACATTGACAATCTCGCGGCCGAGGGCAAAGCGGCCGGGTGGCGGTACGATCCCGACTCGCTCGGCGATGACTGGGAACCCAAGTGCGAGACCCTCTCCAAGGAGGAGATTGAGAAGCGCGAGGGAGATCGCGAACGCCAGATCCGTCGGCTGCGGCGCGAGACGGCACGATTCAGCTCCAGCACGGGGCTGTATGGGAGCGGCATGGCACAGGCGACGCCCATGGGATACGGAGGCGCTTACTTTGATCTGCCCGATGGAGGCATGGGCGGAGAGAGTCCGGCCATGGGACGGGGAGAGCGGAGTAAGAAGAAGCGGCGGTTCCGGAGTCTGAGTCCGTCCGGGAGGGGAGGCACGCCAGGAGGGGGAGGGGCTGGTGGGAGAGGCACCCCAGACGGAGGGAGTGGGCATGTGGCAGGGTATGGTGGTGGTGGGGGTCTGAATGAATGGTTTGTTCCGTCCTGTCCTGTCCTGTCAATTGTCGGATTGTCCCCACTGACGGCGGTGATATGAACAGGGAACGACAAACTTGGCGGTGTACCCATTGCCTCGTCTGGGGATCCGCTGTATGGGCCGTGCGTGATGGACCACACGGGCCAAGAGTGAGTTTGGTTCTTTCTTCTACGTTTGACATTCTTGTACTTTCATCCCATGACCCATCATCCATTCGTACCCCTTCTATCTCCTATTCATTTCGTACCAGCTACTGACAATCACACCAGTCTCTCTGCAACAATTGCGGCCTCCTCTACGAGCGGGACCGCATCCTACCTCCTTGGTCCAAGGATCTACATCGGAACGAACTACCCGTCGGGAGCTCGGGCGGCGGCGGCGGTGGAGGAGGTGGTGGTGGTTCTGGAACTGGGCGGTAGTGAGACAGTAAATTCGAAATCACCCTTTTCAACTTCTTCGAGACGTTTAGACCACTTTCTTGGAATGTTCTTCGTACCTTCGAATGGTGTAAGAGGCTGGATAGGCGGTTTTCCTCTCTGTACTCGTGTCTCTCGCCGATGCTGCCCTGTGGGTTGGGGCGGTTCTCCCGGATTGGCTTCAATGAAGTGTGTATCTTATGATCTCTTTGATGTTGGGAAGGGTAGCGAGAACACGGGGAAGAACCTAGTCTAGGGTGTTTGAAAGTATTGGGGGTAAAACGAGAAGAGGTCGATCAAGTGAATAAGTCTAGAAGGACACAATCATGGTTCCCTACTATGGGTCGTCGGCGGATCCAACGTCAACCACCT